>Ga0209287_10001169_pt1 | contig 13598 bp, 10 predicted proteins | sample PPLLak3cmMay2015_2_FD_187255 | JGI IMG/M metagenome (GOLD analysis project Ga0209287, IMG submission 187255) | Freshwater sediment microbial communities from Prairie Pothole Lake near Jamestown, North Dakota, USA - PPLs Lake P8 Core (1) Depth... | ecosystem: Environmental > Aquatic > Freshwater... | reverse complement strand
ACCGCATATTAACGGACCTTATTCCCCGGATATCTCAACACCTGTTCCGGATATGAAACAAAAAGCTGCTGCCAGTAACTGGCCGGCCGATGCCGAAGTCGTCATGATAGGCTCATGTACGAATTCATCATTTGAAGATATTGCCAGAGCAGCATCAGTTGTTAAAGATGCTCTTTCAAAGAAGCTGGTTTTGAAATCAAAACTACTTATTATCCCGGGTTCTGAACAGGTGCTATTATCTGCTGAAGAAAATGGTTACATGGAATTGTTCAGAAAAGCCGGCGGAGAGATACTGGCAAATGCCTGCGGACCCTGCATCGGTCAGTGGAATCGTGGTGTTGCCGACAATAACCGGTCCAATACAATAATCCATACCTTCAACCGGAACTTCGCGAAAAGAACTGACGGCAATCCCAATACTCATGTCTTTATTACATCTCCTGAGATGGCAGCAGCAATCGCCTTTTCAGGCAAGCTTGCATTTGATCCGCTGAATGATAAGCTTATGAATGAAGAGGGTGCTGAAGTACTGTTATCTGAACCTCATGGACCTGAATTACCTCCCGGAGGTTTCGTTACAGAGGAGATGGGAAGTATTGGTCCCGAGCCTGTTGCTCCCGTCCATACTGTAGAAATAGATCCTCATTCTCAGAGACTTCAGGCTCTGTCGCCACTGGATCCATGGGACGGGAAAGACTTCATAAACATACCGCTTCTTATTAAGGCAAAAGGAAAATGTACTACAGATCATATTTCCATGGCCGGACCGTGGCTTAAATACCGTGGACACCTGGAAAATATCTCGGAAAATTACATGACAGGTGCAGTGAACTATTTCAATGGTCTGTCCAATTCCGTATTTAACCGGCTTACGGGTAACTATGATTCGGTTCCGGCAACAGCAAAAGCATACCGGAATTCCGGTACCGGATCTGTTGTGGCAGGAGATGAGAATTTCGGTGAAGGATCATCACGCGAGCATGCGGCTATGGAACCCGGATTCCTCGGAGTACGCGCTATAATCGTTAAATCATTTGCCCGTATTCATGAAACCAACCTTAAGAAACAGGGAATACTGACACTTACCTTCCGCGAAAAAGGTGATTATGATAAAATCAGGGAAGATGATATGGTTGACATAACCGGACTGAAAGACTTTTCTCCGTTAGTCACATTGTCTCTGACCCTGAATCATTCCGACGGGACAAAAGATAATATCCCGGTTACCCACACTTATAACGAAATTCAGATCTCCTGGTTTAAAGCAGGTGGTGCACTGAATATTATCAGAAACAACGAAACTCTGAAATAATGGTTGAGAAAATAAAGAAAAGCAATGATAAACTGATTGTTCCCGAAAATCCCGTAATACCTTATATAGAAGGAGACGGAACAGGACCGGATATATGGAATGCCTCAGTGCGGGTTTTTGATGCTGCGGTTGAAAAAGCTTTCGGCGGGAAAAGAAAAATAGCATGGAAAGAGGTTTTTGCCGGTGAAAAAGCATTTCGCCTTAAAGGCAGCTGGCTCCCGCAGGAAACACTGGATGATTTCAGGGAATACCTGGTCGGCATCAAAGGACCTCTTACAACACCTGTTGGAGAAGGAATGAGGTCGCTTAACGTTGCCCTTCGCCAGGAACTGGACCTCTATACATGTTACAGGCCTGTTCGTTATTTTGATGGTGTTCCAAGTCCGGTAAAGCATCCGGAACTCGTCAATATGCATATTTTCAGGGAGAACACCGAGGACATCTATGCAGGAATTGAATTCATGCACGGCTCCCCTGATACTGAACGCCTGAAGAATTTTCTGATTGATGAAATGGGGGTCAGGTCAATCAGGTTCCCCTCCACATCGTCACTGGCGATAAAACCAGTTTCTGTCGAAGGTACCGAAAGGCTTGTCAGGCAGGCTGTCAGGTTTGCTGTCAATAAAAAGCTGCCTTCAGTAACCATTGTTCATAAAGGTAACATCATGAAATATACCGAGGGCGCTTTTATGAAATGGGGTTATGCCCTTGCTGAAAGGGAATTCCCGGAATCAGTATTCACCATGCAGCAGTACAGGAAGACAGCCAGGGATCAAGGGGATGCAGCTGCCGGTGAAAAATACGAATCTGCTGTTAATGCAGGCAAAGTAATCATCAAGGATATCATAGCAGACGCTTTTCTTCAGCAGATACTAACACGGCCCGCAGACTATTCCGTGATAGCAACACTTAACCTGAACGGGGATTATATTTCAGATGCACTGGCAGCCATAGTGGGTGGGATAGGAATTGCTCCCGGTGCAAATATAAACTATGAATCCGGCCATGCTATTTTTGAAGCCACTCATGGCACAGCACCGAAATATGCCGGCCAGGATAAGATGAACCCGGGCTCGGTGATCCTTTCCGGGGCTCTGATGTTTGAGTATCTCGGCTGGAAGGGAGCCACACAAAAGATATTTAATGGATTGCAGGGTGCGATATCACGGAAGAGGGTCACTTACGATTTTCACCGACTGATGGAAAATGCCACCCTTATGAAAACATCAGAATTTGCAGATGCGATTATTTCAGAAATGTAAACACTATTAAGAAAATGAATGAACGGGACTTTTTTTCAAATCTTGGGGAGGCTGTACGGATATCGTGCCAGATTGATAATGAACTGTTTGAGAAATACGATGTTAAACGCGGACTGAGGAACAACGACCGTACAGGAGTCCTTGTCGGGCTTACAAATATCGGAGATGTTGTCGGTTATAAAAAAGAGGATGGGCGGGTGATCCCGATTCCGGGAGAGCTTGTTTACAGAGGTATTGATATTGAAGCCATTGCTCATGGATTCCAGCAGGAGAAACGACATGGCTTTGATGAAACGGTTTACCTGCTTCTGACCGGTAAGCTGCCGGCAAGCGGGGAACTGAAAGTGTTTTCTGACCACCTTGCCTCGTTGAGGGAACTGCCAGATAACTTCATTAACGATATGATTTTATCTATGAAGGGAAAGGATGTACTGAACATGCTTGCAAGATCAGTATTGGGATTATATATGCTCGATGATAAACCTGATGACATCTCTCTTGATAATATGGTGAGGCAATCGCTGAATCTGATTGCCAAGTTTCCTGGTATCATTGCGTATTCATACCAGGCACTCAGGCATGCTTATCACAGAAAGACACTTTCAATACGTCATCCCCAGGTGGATCTTACGACAGCAGAAAACTTCCTTCATCTTATTAAAGGAGAGGGATCATATTCCCGTCTGCAGGCAGACCTTATTGACCTGGCGCTGGTGCTTCATGCCGAACATGGAGGAGGAAATAATTCAACCTTCACAATGAGGGTTACCAGTTCCACCGAGACTGATATTTACTCAGCAGTCACCTCTGCGATCGGTTCCCTGAAAGGTCCCCTGCACGGAGGTGCCAACCTCAGGGTTCTCGATATGATGGAGAACATAAAGCAGAATGTCAGGAACTGGAAGGATACAAGTGAGGTTGAGAATTATCTGCTTAAGATACTGAACAAGAAAGCATTCGATTATTCGGGGAAGATATACGGCGTGGGCCATGCTGTCTATACAATTTCCGATCCGAGGGCGACCCTGTTAAAGGAAAAAGCCAGGGAGCTGGCTGCTGAGGCAGGGAAACTCGATGAATTTGAGCTCTATGCCCTTGTGGAGGAACTTACTCCGGAGGTATTCAGGAAATTTAAAGGCGAGCAGACAAGCAAGGTGGTTTGCATCAATGTTGATTTTTATTCCGGTTTTGTCTATTCCTGCATAGGAATCCCGAAAGAGCTTTATACTCCTCTCTTTGCGATGTCAAGGATAGCAGGATGGTGCGCTCACAGGATTGAAGAGCTGACCTTTTCGGCTAAGAGAATTGTCAGGCCGGCCTTCAGGAATGTTTATGGTAAAAGAGATTATATATCAATCAATGAAAGGCAGATGACTTGAAATGATTTATCAGGATATATTACAAACCATCGGGAATACACCTCTTGTTAAGATCAGAAGACTTAATCCGAATCCGGGTGTAAATATCTTTGCCAGGATTGAAGGATGCAATCCAACAAGAGGGAAAAAATATCTCTCTACAGATCTGTTTTCCTGATCAGGATGATATTCTTAACTTTATTACCAAATCTTAATAATTATTAAGAATGAAAAGAGTATTGTTTTTAGTCATTGTCATTTCAATATTGAGTCCACTCCGATAAATCAAAAAAAAGAGATTGCCACTAAGACACCAAGACACCAAGGGTCACCAAGAGCTTATCTTTCAATGACTTATTCTTGGTGCAACTTTGTGCCTTGGAGCCTTGGTGGCAAAAAAAACTTTTCGGAGGAGACTCAATATTGGGAACAGAGGTTTTTTGCCAGAAGATCGAACGTCTCTATGAAGGCAAAGCTCCCGGTTCGTAAGAGTGGAACCACCGGAAGATATGAATCCAACTTTCATTTTACCGTTTTAGCAGTAAATATGCCTATTTTTTCACTTAATAAAGGATAAATATGCCATTTATTACTGTTATAGCAGTATAAAATGGTTCATTATTTGGTTTTATTAAAGAAAATGCTTATTTTTACTGTTATAAAGGTAAAGAATGGAACAATTGCAGGAGTTGTCAAAAACAGTCAGGATGCACAGAAAGGCAGCCGGATTAAGCCGTGTTCAGCTGGCAGAACTTGCGGGAACTGGTAAAACAGTGATCTATGATATAGAAAAAGGAAAGAGATCTGTTCAGCTTGATACATTGCAGAAAATACTCAAAGTGCTGAACATAAGGATTGTATTGACAAGTCCTTTAATGGGGAATATAAACAACAGCGGACATGAGAATAGCTAAAGTATTTGTGAAGGGTGTGGAGGCCGGAACTCTGACTGAACTGGTACAGGGGAAAGAATATGTTTTTAAGTACCCGGACGATTATGTTGGCACTGAAGTTTCCCTTACAATGCCGGCATGGCAGAAGGTTTATAAATTCGATGTATTTCCGCCATTTTTTGACGGTCTTCTGCCCGAAGGAATACAGCTGGAAGGGTTATTGAAAATCAGAAAAATTGACAAAAAGGATTATTTCTCCCAACTGGTTGCCGTTGGAGAGGATATGGTTGGCGCTGTTACAGTAAAAGAAGTTGGAGTATGAACCGCTGCCCGATTGCATATACTCCCTGTGGAAATAACCGTTACAGCGCCGAAGGACTCAGACTTTTATCACCTGCCCTGATATTCCTGAACAACCTTGAATATACTGCAGATGAACAAAGGATCGAAGCCTACAACCGAGCTTCAAGAATGTCGATTCAGGGGGTTCAGCCAAAGTTAAGCGCAAAGCTGAATGTCAGAGAGGAAAAATTCGATATTGTTGATAAAGGGGGGAGATACATACTCAAACCGCAACACCATATGTATCCTGAAATGCCGGAAAATGAAGACCTGACAATGAAACTCGCCGGCACAATAGGCCTGGAAATACCGTTTCATGGTTTAGTATGGTCGAAAGATGACTCTCTTACATATTTTATTAAGCGTTTTGACAGGAGGGGACAGATCGAAAAGATCCCTGTTGAAGATTTTGCGCAGCTGACAGGATCAACCAGGGACACAAAATATGATTCCAGCATGGAGAAAGTTGTCGGTGTGATTGACAGATTCTGCACTTTTCCGGCAGTTGAGAAATTAATTTTGTTTAGACTGGTCATATTTAATTATTTAACCGGTAATGAAGATATGCATTTAAAGAATTTCTCTCTTATTAATACAGATGGTAAAATTACCCTCTCACCATGCTATGACCTCGTTAACACCACAATCGAATATAAAAACCAGGTGGAAGAGATTGCTCTTCCTCTGAAGGGGAAAAAGAAGAAACTGACACGCAGTATTCTTGTAGACTATTTCGGATTTGAAAGATGTGAACTGACAACTAAGAGTGGTGATAAGATTTTGGGGGATATCTCATCACATGTTCCGGAATGGAAGGAATTAATTAAAGTGAGTTTTCTGTCAGAAGAAATGAAAAGTAAGTATCAGGATTTATTGGAAACCAGACTTTCAATCCTGGGAATATAATGAAATTAAGCAGAGAGGAATGCCTTTCGTTACCTGGCCAGGGAGATTATATGACCGGGTAAATGCTTCCGTCTTCTGAAATGATAATCATAATAAAAATCACTGTCATGAAAATTAAATTTATAACATTTTTCCTTACAGTATCGACCCTGATGGTTTTAGAAGGTTGTTCTGGCCGGCATAATTCAGACCTGCTCAAACCTGACCGCCTTTCATGTGAATACCTTGTAAACCCTGCGGTGATTGATGTGCTTAGCCCGCGGTTGTCCTGGATAAACAACGCTGCACCGGGTGTCCGCGGTCAGGTACAGACTGCTTACCAGGTGCGCGTGGCCTCATCACCCCGGATGCTGGATAAACCAGATATGTGGGATTCGGAAAAAGTAGAATCGGACGAGTCAATCCTTAGAGAATATGAAGGAAAAACCCTGGAATCCAGGCAGGATTACTGGTGGCAGGTGCGTGTCTGGGACCGTGACGGGAATCCATCAGACTGGAGTGAGCCGGCTTCCTGGAGCATGGGGCTGCTTGATCCGGGAGAGTGGAAAGCCTCATGGATAGGAGCTCCCTGGCAGGGCGAAGAGCCGATGCCGAAGGACAGAGGATATAATCCGGCAGGAAATCTGAATCCGATACCTCCTCCTGCGCCCCTTTTGCGGAAATCATTCATAATCAATAAGAAAATCGCATCAGCAAGGGCCTATGTGACTGGACTCGGATTTTTTGAATTGTATTTAAACGGACAAAAAATCAGCGGAGACGTACTGGTGCCAAATCTGACACTTTATGGTAAACGTCCGCAACTGGAGAATAATTATATCGTTGTTCCTGACAACTTCAGTGAATACAGGGTTATGTACCTCGCGTATGATATAAAAGATATGCTCAGAAAAGGTGAGAATGTGATTGGTGCAATACTTGGAAACGGCTTTTATAACGTTAACACCCGCTGGACGGAATCGTACGGCTCGCCAAGATTTCTCGGACAGATACATATCACATATACCGACGGTACGGAGGATATAATAGTAAGCGACCAGACCTGGAAAGCATCAAAAAGCCCGATCGTCACCGACCAGATTTACGAGGGCGAGCACTATGACGCAAGACTTGAACAGCCGGGTTGGTACAGTTCCGGATTTGATGATACGGACTGGGAAAACGCAGTGGTAAGGAAAGCTCCCGAAGGAAAGATGACAGCGCACATGTCTCCAACCGATAAAGTGATGGAAAAACTTGAACCGGTGAAAATTGAAAATATCGGAGAAGGAAAATACAGGGTTGATTTCGGTGAGGAGATATCCGGTTGGCTTCATTTAATGAATGTGAAAGGAGAAGCAGGACGTAAAATCAGCATTAAATATATTTGCGAGTCGCCTGTTGGTGATAATTCATATACCATGAAAGGCGGAGAGCTGGAATCCTATGCTGCCCGCTTCACCTGGTTTGTGTTCAGGGAAGTGGAAATATCGAACTGGCCGGGGGAACTTAAGCCGGAACAGCTTGTCGCCGAAGCTGTTTATTCGGATGTTAAGACCACCGGTAAGTTCGAATGTTCCAATGACCTGTTCAACAGGATAAACCGGATATGGTGGCGCAGTCAGACAGACAACATGCACGGCGGTATTGCGAGTGATTGTCCTCACCGCGAGCGTTCACCATATACCGGCGACGGACAGGTTGCCTGCGTAACGGTAATGCATAATTTTGATACACGGGCATTCTATACCAAATGGATCCATGATATGCTCGGAGCGCAAAATCCTGAAACCGGCTATGTCCCCAACGGCGCTCCCTGGCAGCCGGGCTGCGGGGGAGGTGTGGCATGGGGCGCTGCAATCAACATAATGCCATGGGAATTCTACCTGCATTACGGCGACAGGGAGATGCTCAGGCGAAATTACGAGGGCATGAAGGGATATATCAGGTACATGCTCACCTGGACCGATCAAGATGGTATAATGTTTTCACAGGCTCCCGATCCATCCAGTCCCAACAGGTGGCTGAACCTCGGAGACTGGGCTCCTGCTTCGGGATTGCCGCCCGACAATATGGTCCATACCTTTTTCCTCTGGAGATGTGCGGACTTTACCTCTAAAACAGCGCATGTCCTTGGTTATGAGGCAGAAGAAAAAGAATATACCGATCTGGCTGAAAAAACAAGACAGGCTTTTCAGAGAAAGTTCTATGATGGAAAAAAAGGAACTTACGGCCCTTACGGAGGGAACATCCTGGCACTGAAAATGGGTCTCCCTGCAGAGCAGTACCCGAAGGTGATTGAAGCGCTGAAAAAAGATATAGCCGCCAGCGACGGTCATCTGGATACCGGTATCTTCGGAACTCAGTTTTTCTTCGAAGTTCTTGCTGAGAACGGATTGAATGAGCTTGCTTTTGAAGCTATGAACAAAACAACAGAACCTTCCTATGGGTGGTGGATAGAACAGGGAGCAACAACAACCTGGGAGCAGTGGGACGGATCGGATTCCAGAAACCATCCGATGTTTGGCGGCGGTCTGGTCTGGTTCTATCGTGTTCTTGCCGGCATAAATACCGATCCTGAGGCTCCGGGGTATAAGCATATTATTATTAAACCACAAACTGCAGGAAATGTAACATTTGTTACATATTCAAATGAAACACCTTACGGCAGGGCATCTGTCAGGTGGGAAAAGAGAGACTCAAAATTTATTTTGAGTATAACTGTTCCCGTTGGCAGTAAAGCTGACGTTTATGTTCCGGCATCTGATGCGGCCGGTATAACCGAAGACGGAAAGGCAGTTCAGGATTCATATGGCTTACGGTTTGAGCGTATGGAGGATGGATATGCTGTATTTACAGTCGGGTCTGGTGATTATGAATTTGAGTCACTTTCATAAAATGTGGATCTGATTGAAAGGCTGACATACCGGAGGATTTTTCTTTTCTGGGGGCCGCTGGCACTTACCTGGCTGATGATGGCTCTTGAGCAGCCAATCCTCATTGCCTTTATAGCCCGCCTGAATGAAGCAAAATACAACCTTGCCGCTTTTGGCATTGCAGGATCGTTTGCGATGATCATAGAAGCACCGATAATAATGCTGATGAGCGCCTCCACGGCCCTGGTCAGGGGGCGTTATTCCTATAAGAAGCTGAAAAGATTTACAGATATACTTAATGCCGGCATCACCGGTATCCAGTTCATAATCCTGATTCCGCCGGTATTCAATTACATCGTTATCGGTCTTATGGAAGTCCCTGAAGAGGTTGCAAGGCTTGCACATATTGCGCTGATTATTTTTCTTCCCTGGGCTGCATCGATTGGCTACAGGCGGTTTTACCAGGGAATCCTTATCAGAAATAACCTTACCAGGCGGGTAACCTATGGAACAATGGTCAGGTTGTCAGTTATTGTGATCATGGGATTACTGCTTTATATTGCAGGAGTGAAAGGGGCATACGTTGGAGCTGGAGCAATGTCGCTGGCCGTCCTTTGTGAAGCAATAGCCACAAGGATTATGGCAGACCGTACACTGAAGAGTCTTCTTCAGAAAGAAGATCCGGAAAATGGTACTCTTCGCTTAAGATCTATCGCAAAGTTCTATTATCCGCTCGCACTCACTTCTATTTTATCTCTCGGCGTACATCCGTTCGTTACCTTCTTTCTTGGCAGGAGCTTCATGGCAGTTGAGTCTCTGGCCGTGCTACCGGTTGTGACTTCGCTTGTATTTATTTTCAGAAGTATTGGATTATCCTACCAGGAGGTGAATATTGCCCTGATGGGAGAGAAGAAACAGAACTACAGGGTATTGAGGAATTTTGCTTTATACCTCGGAATAATGGTAACGGTCCTGATATCCGTGCTGGCTTTCACTCCCCTGGCAGATCTGTGGTTTATTAATGTTTCCGGACTCAGCAAGGAACTTACGGACCTCTCATATCTTCCTCTGAAAATAATGATACTTCTGCCGGCGCTCACGGTCCTTCTGAACTTCCAGAGATCCTCCCTGATAATAAACAATACCACAGGACCGATCTCAGTGGCAACAGCAATAGAGCTTGCCTGGATTATTCTGGTATTGCTCGTGTGTGTGGTATTTCTTAACTTTGCCGGCGTAGTTGCCGCTTCCATTGCCTTTGTAGCTGGCAGAAGCATGTCAAACCTCTACCTTACCCCAAAATTGGCGTCGGCCGTAAAAAGCTGGAATCTGAAATGATAAAAACCGAATAAATGGAAGAAGCAGTAAAACGTGAGATTGGTTTCATTTCCCAACTGATCAGGCTGGTCAGATCAGGTTCTTCAACGGGCCAGTTCTACAAATCTATGAACCATGCGTTGTATAAAATGAAGGATGAATACACCATGCTTCATTACCCGCTCTTCGTAAATGACAATGAAGATTTTCTCGCAGCCCAGGAAAATCTGACAAGCTATTGCTTAAGCTTCATTGAACCAATCGAAGGAAAAAAAGTGCTTGAAATAGGTTGCGGAAATGGTGTGCAGACGAAATTCATTGCAACGAATTATAACCCAAAATATATTACAGGCATAGACCTGAACAGATCCAATATCTCCATCGCTAACCGGGAAAAGAGCCGGAGAGGCCTTGCGAATGTCCACTTTCTGGTTGACGATGCTCAGAATATGAAGAAGATAAAAGACAACTATTTCGATGTCGTGATCAATATTGAAAGTGCGTTCCATTATCCCGACAAGCAGGCCTTCCTTCACGAGATAAAAAGGGTTCTTTCTCCGGGAGGCAGTTTCATTATTGCTGATATCCTGTCAACGGTAAATCCGGAAAGAAACAGGAGAATTGCCTGGAAGAAAAGGATGAAACTGCTCCACTGGACACTCGATCAATATAATGAGGGAATCAGGAATGCCGGCCTGGAAGTACTGGCCTCTGACAATATTACCCGGAGTGTAATCAGGGGTTTCCTGAACTATAGATCGTACTTCAGGCATATGAAAAAGAGAAATCCTTTTTATACCGCCATTTTCAGGTTTTTCTATATCGTCAACATTAAACTGAATGTCCGAAATCTGAGAAAAAATAAGCAGTATCTCATCTTCAGCGGGGTCAAACCTGTACCGGCATGAAGACCTTTGTGGAGCTGGCGGGGGTGTTCGTCCCTCCCGAGTACTCGGGATCGGGACTCACTGTCCCTATACTTCAGTCCTGCAAATAAAAAACAACCCCCATGCTGCGCATGGTTTAAATTAAGTGCCTGTTCCTGAATGCAATACCGGAACCTGACTTCAGATATTTCTCAAATTCAAATGCTTTGTATTTATCCGTGAAAGCAATATAGGTACTGAGTTTTACAGGTGTCTTATCAACAGTAAAATGCACCTTGTGACTATTGTGCTCATGAATTCTTCTTTCAATATCTGTTGTACAGCCAACATACGGAGATCCATCTGCACATGTGAGAATGTAGACAAACCACATCATTGTTAAGTTATTTTTCGAGACTGATATAAAGATACATAATATTGTGGACTTCGTCCACCGAAGCCCGGAGTAGTTTTAGCGAGACAAATTCTAATAAAAGAAAAAGCCCTCCTTCGCTAAAGCTATGGAGGGCGAAGGTGGAGCTGGCGGGAGTCGAACCCGCGTCCAAACACGGAAGCCATATGCTTTCTACATGCTTAGTCCTGCTTGATTGTCGGGAAAGGTAAGGTGCAGAACGACCAGACATTTCCTTATCTCATTGGTTGTTTCGCCTTCAGGGAAGAGAGCCCCTCCGGCTAGCCCCGGATTGCGTGCGCCTCCGTATCGGGTTGGATCAGGGCATGACCGCCCGGGAGACGTCTCGTCCCGGCACATGTGCCTGGATGAAGCTTAAGTTACTTTATTCACTTAAGCAGCGAGAGCGTAATCAGATTCGCCAGTTATTGTTTTGCAACACTGTTCAAGGAACGCGTTACCACATCCTGCATGCTTACATACCACCCCTCATGCTGTCAAAACCATGTCAGCCCCGGGATAGGGCGCAGAGCTCAGGGCGGAGGGCCCAGGGCAAAATACCCTGTGTCGTGTGCCGTGCGCCGTGCGTCTTTTCTGCAAAGATACAATATTGCCAAAGAACTGAGAAATCCATTTCAAAAATCAGACCATATTTTGTATCTTCACCTGAAATATACAAAAACCAGAACACAATGAAAGGGTGAAGGAGATCAACACAATGGTTGTACCATTACCTGTTCTTCCCATAATTAAATCTGCCTTATTCATCTTACTTTAAATAACAAATTATGAAAAGAACCAGTACCTCGTTTGTTGTAATATTAGCATTTTGTGCAAGTTTAAATGTAAGTGGTCAGAACAGGGAACTCGATTCTATCTGGAATGCTTTTAGCCGGGCTAAGAATGACACCACCAGAATCAGGTTATATCTTCTGGCAGGAGCCGCTTATAAGAATGAAATGCCTGATACTGCTATGTTCTACTACGGGAAAGCCCTGGAACTGGCAGATACAACAATTGAAGCAAAGTCATCATCTTTAATAATTCGCCGTACAGTAAAACAACTTAAAGCCAATTCATTACATTCAATTGGCGCCGCCCATAGCAAAGGAAATCCTGACAAGGCATTAGAATATTATTCAGCTTCAATTAAGATTATGGAGGAACTGGATAATAAAAAAGGGATAGCAATATGCAATACCTCTATCGGACAGGTTCACACTGAAAAGGGAAACTACGATAAGGCTCTGGAATATTATAACAAATCTTTAGAAATAGATGAAGCTATTGGCAATAAGAATGGAGTAGCGATGGATCTGCAGAAAATAGGGATTGTATACTATTACAAGTCAGTATTCGATGAGGCTTTAGACTTTTTATTCAGGGCACTTAAGATTTTTGAAGAACTGGGAGATAAGCAAAGTATATCTTCCTGTTTCAATAATATCGGTGGTACTTACTCTATCCAGGATAAATACGATGAGGCTATTGATTATTTCATGAAGTCTCTGGAAATTTCTGAAGCTATGGGGAATAAAAAGATGATAGCTGATTGCTACAATAATATTGGCATTATATACTATCGCCGGGGACTTTATGACAGCACCATAGCACACTTTGTGAAATCTTCAGATTTTTATAAAGAACTAGGCTATAAGTCGGAGTTGTCCTTATTGTACAATAATATAGGAACACTTTATAGAACTATTGGCGTATATGACAAAGCTAACGAGTATTTTCTGATGTCTCTTCAAATATGTGAAGATATGGGGAATAAGAGGGTAATGGCTGCGTGCTATTCAGGGATGGGTCTGGTCTATATGGAACAGGTGATAAATGACAAGGCAATTGAGTATTTATTGAAATCCATAGGCTTAAAAGAAGAAATGGGAGATAAGAATGGTTTGACGGGAGACTATGTGAATATAGGGCTTGTCTACAAGTCACAGGGCGATTTAAACAAAGCAATTGAGTATAATATGAAATCGCTGAAACTTTGTAAGGAGCTTGGCAAAAAGAGTGTTGAATCAACCTGCTATACGAACTTAGGAGCCATCAGCGCCAGCCAGGGAAAT
>Ga0209287_10001166_pt1 | contig 13612 bp, 14 predicted proteins | sample PPLLak3cmMay2015_2_FD_187255 | JGI IMG/M metagenome (GOLD analysis project Ga0209287, IMG submission 187255) | Freshwater sediment microbial communities from Prairie Pothole Lake near Jamestown, North Dakota, USA - PPLs Lake P8 Core (1) Depth... | ecosystem: Environmental > Aquatic > Freshwater... | reverse complement strand
TATGGGATAATATAGCAGGCAATCTTAACATTTTAATCGGAATGTTTTTTGCGGTACTTATAGATTTGATATTTAATGTTCCCTTTTGGAAAAACTATACAGTTAATGCACCAATTCTTAAGTATGTTCAAAAATTGCACGAAACATTTCATTTTCGTCTGAAGCAGAAATATTGGTATTTGGGGGTAATTACTCAAATAATCGTGATAATCACCGCATATTTTATAATAATCAAATAATCATAATATTCTAGGAGGATTATGCTAACAATAAAAAGATTGATTATCTTTATCATCATGTTGATTGCAGGTGTATTAATAATAAAATATAGGGAGAAAGTTGCCAGGATTTTTGGTAAAAACGATTTAGCGGAAAAATATCTCGGTATGGGCGGAACATATGTAATGTGGGTGATAATCGGTGTTATTGTGATGATTGTTGGAACATCAATAATGTTGGGAAAATGTTCGTATATGGGTCTTTAAGAAAATTTCAAAGTTCAAAAATCAAAAATCAAAATTTTAAATTTTATATTGTCATTTTGCACTTTGATTTTTACATTTTGAATTATTAGGGCCCTTAGCTCATTTGGTAGAGCGCGACATTTGCAATGTCGAGGTGACCGGTTCGAGCCCGGTAGGGTCCACCAGCAAAATTTAGATTGGAGTAATCATGTATAAAAGATTGCATCAGAGCCCGGCCTTATTGGCAATAAAACTGTTGTATTTATCGGTGATAGTAAATTTTATTTATCTGATAATTTTAATTATCAGTGATGTTATTGAAATTGACAATGATTCAATATTTACTCATATTGTTCGATTTCATACGGAAATACTCATTATTTTAATATTTTTACAGTTTATTGCGGCGGTTTTGATATTTCTTCAGTGGTACAACAATTATTATGAATATGAAAATAATATAATAACGCATTATTCCGGAGTTTTTATCAAGCGGCAGGAGCAATATCACATAAAAAATGCCGAATCAATTAAATACAACAAATCTTTTTTTGGCAAAATATTTAATTACGGTGATGTTTTTATTAAGGATATTCTGGAAACTGAAGAGATTAAAATCAGCGCAGTGCCGTTTCCTGATGAATACGCAAATAAACTTCAGGAGAATTACCGGGCTTTTACCGGTCAAATAATTTCCAAAGGCCCAGAAATTCCAAAAATGGGTTAATTTTCCGCTGACACTTGACAAAAAAATGGACTATGATATTATACTGATTGGATGAAGTTAAATTGTGGAAAAATTCGAAAGGCAGAGAGTAATGTTTAAGAAATCAACAATTTATTGGGGGGTAAGCGGCACATAATTTGCTAGTTTTATAACTAGTTATTGTTTATCGCCGCTTAGAAAAAGCGGTTTTTTGTTCCTCTTAAATTAAATCCAGTTGTTTGCCGATATGAATCGTCAAAAAATTGGATTTAATCCAAGCTCATTAATAAATAAATAGTATTTAAGGGTAAGTAAGCAATTTAATACCGAGTAGTAATATATAATGTGATCTAACCACAGATTTTATTCACTGATAACACTGATGGGATGATATAAATTCCATAAGTATCTGTGCAATCTGTGAAAAATAGATCTGTGGAAGATATTCAACATTAATGTAGTTACAAGGTTAAGTTAGAAAGGGCATATGGTGGATGCCTTGGCAGGGAGAGCCGAAGAAGGACGTAGTAGGCTGCGATAAGCCTCGGGGAGAAGCCAAACATTCTTTGATCCGGGGATTTCCGAATGGGGTAACCTCTCCGACTGAAGGTCGGAGAATCGATAGTCGAACTCTGGCTATCAATCTAGAGACGGGCTTACAAATAATAAAGACCGTTCAAATATCTCGAGGGTTGGTAGCCGGTATTCGACTATTGATTGGGCACCTAGGGAACTGAAACATCTAAGTACCTAGAGGAAAAGAAAACAAATACTCTATTTTTTTAGAGGTACAACTCTTAGCTCACTCTCAAAATCAGGATTCAAATATTTTTGAGTTTTGATTTTTGAGTTTTGAGTTAAGGTTGTATGTGATTCCGCTAGTAGTGGCGAGCGAACGCGGATTAGCCTAAATTATTTAAATTATATAATCAATCTAGCTGAATGAACCTGGAATGGACGACCATAGAGGGTGAAAGTCCCGTAAGTAAAAGGATTATATATAGTAGAATAGTTCGCTTCAAATTTATTTGAAGTGCAAGTACTACTGGACACGTGAAACCCAGTAGGAAGACGGGTGGATCATCATCCAAGGCTAAATACTCTTCCTGACCGATAGTGAACAAGTACCGTGAGGGAAAGGTGAAAAGAACCCCGGCGCGGGGAGTGAAATAGTACCTGAAACCATATGCTTACAAGGAATCGGAGCTCCGACGCAAGTCGGAGTGACGGTGTGCCTATTGAAGAATGAACCAACGAGTTAGATATATGCTGCAAGTTTAAGGCCGAATGGCCGGAGGCGTAGGGAAACCGAGTCTGAACAGGGCGATTAGCAGCATATACTAGACCCGAAACCGGGTGATCTATCCATGGTCAGGGTGAACCCCGACGAAAGTCGGGGGGAGGCCCGAACCCACCAGCCTTGCAAAACTGGGGGATGAACTGTGGATAGTGGTAAAATGCCAATCGAACTCGGAAATAGCTGGTTCTCTCCGAAATATATTTAGGTATAGCGTTCGTATAGACTCTGGGGGTAGAGCACTGGATGGAAGCCGATGCCTTCGGGTTTCGGCTCCAATCAAACTCCGAATACCAGATGTTTTTTTACGAATAGTCAGTCCACGAGGGCTAAGCTTCGTGTGACAAAAGGGAAAGAACCCTGATCGCCATCTAAGGTCCCAAAATATATGCTAAGTGGTAAAGGATGTGGGAAAGCTCTGACAACTAGGAGGTTGGCTTAGAAGCAGCCATCCTTTAAAGAAAGCGTAACAGCTCACTAGTCAAGGTTTTCTGCGCCGAAAATTCAACGGGGCTCAAGCATATTACCGAAGATGCGGGTGTTGTGCTTCGCACATAACTATCAACTTACAATTAACAACTGTCAACTAAAATTAATTAAAATTAATTTTTATTATAAATGTTGATAGTTGAAATGTTGATTAGTTGAAGGTTTTGCGCGAAGCGCAATGCGGTAGGAGAGCGTTCTTTTGTGGATGAAGCTCGAGCGTAAGCAAGGGTGGACGCAAAAGAAGTGCGAATGTTGGTATGAGTAACGAATTAGGCAGATGAGAAATCTGCCCACCGAATATCCCAGGTTTCCCGGGCAACGATAATCGTCCCGGGGTTAGCCGGAGCTAATCCACGCAAGTGGAGATGCACAGCAGGTTGATATTCCTGCGCTACTGAGAGATTATCTTATAATGACGCGGATCGTAGGTTTTGAGGCGCGCATGGTTGCAAATCAAAATTGAAAGTCTGACAAGAAAAATTATAAGCCACTACTTTTAGTATCCGTACCGCAAACCGACGCAGGTGGATGAGGCGGGGAGCCTCAGGTGATCGAGAGAACTCTCTCAAAGGAACTCGGCAAAAAAACTCGGCGTAAGTTAGCAATATGCCGTGCCCAGTTTATCTGGGCTGCAATAAAAGTCTTTCAGGCGACTGTTTACCAAAAACTTAGGTCTCTGCAAACCCATTGTGGGAAGTATAGGGGCTGATGCCTGCCCAGTGCTAGAAGGTTACGGGGAGGATTGACCGCGGCGCAAGCTGTGGAAGGTTCGAACTTAAGCCCTAGTGAACGGCAGCGGTAACTATAACCGTTCTATGGTAGCGAAATTCCTTGTCGGGTAAGTTCCGACCCGCACGAATGGCATAACGGTCTGAAAACTGTCTCTGAGAGAGGCTCGGTGAAATTGCAATGGGGGTAAAGATGCCCCTTACCCGTGGCAAGACGGAAAGACCCCGTGAAGCTTCACTATAGCTTGATATTGGATCATATTTTTGGATATTTAGTGTACGAGGGAGCGAAAGCGACCCTGAAACACCTCGTTTTTGAAAATGTGGTTCTAACCCGCCATAAATGGTTGGGACAGTGTCAGGTGGGTAGTTTAACTGGGGCGGTTGACTCTAAAAATGTAACGGAGTTGTCCAAAGGTTGGCTTAGTCCGCATGGAAATCGGACTGAAAGTGCAAAGGCATAAGCCAGCTTGACTGCGAGGCCTACAAGCCGAGCAGCTGCGAAAGCAGGGCTTAGTGATCCGGTCCGTTCGAATGACAGACGGACCGCTCAACGGATAAAAGCTACTCCGGGGATAACAGGCTGATTTGGCCCAATAGCTCACATAGACGGCCAAGTTTGGCACCTCGATGTCGGCTCATCGCATCCTGGGGCGGAAGTACGTCCCAAGGGTTTGGCTGTTCGCCAATTAAAGCGGTACGCGAGCTGGGTTCAGAACGTCGCGAGACAGTAAAATATACTAGCTGTCTTTAAATTTTCCTATTTGCTGGAAACTCTGTAGTCCTAATAGGACTTGTAGAATCTGATGGTACTTGTTATATTTTAAGTATGATAAGTAAAAATCCATTCAGTGCAGACAACCAGCAGGAAAGATCAAGACGAGAATTTTTTCGAGGATACGTCACAGGTTTGGTTGATGGAGAAGGAAGTTTCCATGTCGCTTTTCAAAAGCGCCGTGATCTTCCTTTGGGAATTTCAATAATTCCCGAATTCCATGTTTCTCAAAATCGATGCAGTATAAAAGCGTTAGAAATTGTTAAATCGATTTTGGGTTCAGGATACATCAAACCAAATCATCGCCATTCATCTGATCAAACTTATGTTTTTGTTGTAAGAGACAGAAATGATCTTATAACAAAAGTGATTCCATTTTTTCGATATAATAATCTTATAACAAGTAAAGCAAAAGATTTTAATATTTTTGCAAAAATTGTTGATTTAATCGAAAAAGGTTATCATCGTAATCGTCATACAATTATTAAAATAATTGATTTGGCTTACCAGATGAATGCAGGCGGAAAAAGACGTGTCGTGAAAAAAGAAGATTTAATTCAAAATGTCTTGAAATCCTCAGAGACTATATGGAGAAAATCCGATCAAAAATCGGATAAAGATATAGTCCGAACTGAATAGCGATATTCAGAGTTCGATAGAAATATCGGGCCACCATAGATATATAACAGTCATTGATGTGGTTATTAAAGTAACAGATTTCGGTCCTAATCTGCCATGGGCGTTAGAAGTTTGAGGGAGGTTGCTCCTAGTACGAGAGGACCGGAGCGAACGAACCTCTGGTGTGCCGGTTGTACTACCAAGTGCATTGCCGGGTAGCTATGTTCGGTCGGGATAACCGCTGAAAGCATATAAGCGGGAAGCCCATCCCAAGATTAGACTTCTTAGATCGGTTGTAGACTACGACCTTGATAGGCTCTAGGTGTAAGATCCGTAAGGATTTCAGCCGTGGAGTACTAATAGATCGCTATTTAACCTTGTAACTACAATGATGTTGAATGTAATTTTTTACTTTACCCGCCTGCCATGACTGGCATGTCGGGTAGGCAATTATCAATTTTACTTAACAATAATGTGATTCATCGTGACTAATAGTGGCTGGCTTCGCGTGACTAATTGTATTACAATAAACCACTACGAATCACAATGAGTCACTATTAATCACAAGAAAATAAATTGTAAATTGGAATTTGAAAATTTAAAATTTAAGATTTAAAGTTATCAGAATAGTTGCAGACGAAAATTTCGTCTGCAACATCCTGGTGGTTTTAGCCCCAGTATAACTGCTTTCTGACTTACAGAATTGCATTCTGTCACGTCATAAGCGCAGTATACGGGGTAAACGAAGGGGCTACACCTCTTCCTCCCAGTACCAAAATAAAAAAATTCAAATATAATTCAGTTTAAAGTCCAGGTGCTTCTAGCGGGGTGGTCACACCTCTTCCCATTCCGAACAGAGAAGTTAAGCACCTCAGCCCCGATGGTAATGCATCCGCAAGGGTGTGTGAGAGTAGGACGGCGCCTGGACTTTGCACTGAATTTTTTTATTTGGTACGGGACTTCGCATTCCGAAAGTGATTGTGAGAGCGAAGCCACGTATACGACGATTCTGCAATAACAGGATGTAATCCGTTTTGCAGAAAGGAGTTATACTGTGGTAGCTCACTGCCGGGACTATCAAAAAATCTCCTAGAAATAGGAGATTTTTTGATTAAATATTTTTTATCGTATTTATAACTCGATTGCATTTATCCAATCAATTACATTTTCTTTTGTGAGATTTTTTTTATCTTTCATATAAATGCCCAGCATTCCAACAGCTGTTTTCTCTTGGGATGATATTTCTGGATCCCCGCATATACCAAAAACCATACTATCTATTGCGTTTTTCAAATCTCCTCGATTCACATATTCCATCGAACGATTTTTTATTTGATCTAAGTGTTTTTCACTCTCATTTTTTGGTTTTGTTTCCGGCATTTTAAAATTTTCACCTTCATTTGATTTTAATTCTTCTCCCATTTTTACCTCCTAATTAATCTTTACTTATAATCAATTTTATTTTAACACTTTATATATATATATATTGCAATATTGAATGGACGTGATATATTTTGATATAATGAATAGTAGAGTTGTGAAAGCAATTAATACGTGCTAAATTGAAAACAAATAAATAATAATATATTTAAGCTAAACCTTGCCGAAAAAATAGGATAAACATATTTTGCAAGGAGAGAGGTTTATATGCTAGAGAGTATTTTTGGACCATCAAAGAAACCAGGTGATACAAAAAGTGATGATAAAAAACAAACAGATAATAATCAAAATCAATCAAATAGCCAACCACAAGTTCAGCCAGTAACACCGACCAAGGATGATATTTCATCTGTCGCTCCTGACGAGCCATATGTTAACGACGATATCCCCAGTAAACCCGTTGTGCATGTTGTTAACAATCAAGATGAAAAAGAAGAGTATAATTTACCTGAAGAAATGCTGCATGGCCTGAAAGATCTTGATGCTTCTATTGAGAAAGATGATGAAAGCATTGTGGATATGGAAAGGGATTTGGATTCTCATAAGGAAAATATTGGACAACTCACCGCCGAATTGAAGGAGAATGAGGATAAAAAGGCATACTTTGAAAAAAATATCGCCAAAACCAAAGAATCCCGCGAGAGAAAAATCAAAAGACGAGAACAGGCAATTCAAAAAGCCAATGAGGCGGTAAAGAAATTAATGTCTGAAAGTATTGAAGAGGAACCCGAAGAATCATCGGAGCAAGCAAAAGAAGAAACATCCAATAAAAAAGACAAAAAAACAGAAGAAGTGGAAAATAAACAGGAAGAGAATAGTTCGGCAGTTCAAGAAGAAAGCAAATCGCCGCTTGAAGAAATCGCCGAAGAAATGAAAAAAGAGCACGAAAAAGAAAAAACCGAGCAAAATCCAGCGGAAAAATTCAGAAGCAAAGAAGAATAATATTAATAAATATGATAAATCAAAAACCCGTTAATAGCGGGTTTTTGATATCAAGAAAATAAATGTCGGGTATTGACAATATGTAAAGTTTACTTTACAATTTAAAACGGAGAGGGAAAAATCATTTCACTGCAGGAAAATAAAAACCATAAGTGCAGTAAAAAGTGTTTTTTCCAAAAGGCTTTTATGATTAAGATCTCCTGTAAACTGAGAGCTTTAAGGGAGGGGAAAGATTTAACACAGGAAGATTTAGCCGAGAAGCTGGGAATATCGCGACAGTCGATAATCTCGGTTGAATCCGGCAAATCGTTTCCGTCTCTTCCCTTGGCTCTCGAAATCGCCAATTTATTTGAAAAGGCAATTGAGGAAATTTTTGAGTGTGGAAACAAAATGATTAAAAATTTCCCTGATTCTTCGATTATGAACAGAAAAGAATCTCGGGGAGGCCCAGTGAAATACCTTGATTATTCGCAAAATAGATCACTTGAGGCCAGAAAGGCAAAAATGAGAAATTTAATTCCTTTTCGACCGCTCGGCATGGACCGTTTTTTTGACGATGACTGGCAGGAAATGGATTTTCCCAAAGTGCCCAAAATTGCGGTGCCGGCAATTGATGTTTACGAAAAAGACAAAAAAGTGGTCGTGGAGTGTCAGCTTCCGGGAATTGATCCGGAAAATGTCAAAATTGATGTTGCCGATGATGTTCTTAAAATCTCCGGCGAGAAAAAAATCGAGAGCGAAGACAAAGAAAAAAATTATTATCACCGGGAAATGTCCTATAGCTCTTTTGCCCGCTCAGTAATACTTCCAACCAAAGTCAAATCCGATAAAGCCGAGGCAGATTATTCTGATGGTATCCTAAAGATTACCATTCCAAAAATTGAAGAAAAAAAACCAAAAGCAATCAAAGTGAAAGTCAAAAGCAAAAAGTAAATTTATTATATTTGACTTTAAAAATAGTTTCTGATAAATTTAAGTAAAGTCGATTATTAATTAAGAAAATTAATTTTACTCGAAAGGAGGTCATCATGGCAGATGACATTCAAGATCCAAGCCAAGATCCAAACGCAATGCCAACTGATCAACCGCAAGATCAAACTCAAGCACCGGCAGATGACGCTGGTGCAGTGCCAGCAGCGCCAGCCGAGGAGACACCAGCTACAGAGGAACCAGCAGAAGAAGCTGTACCAGCAGCTCCTGCCGAAGAGGCCCCTCAAGCCGAGGCTCCAGCTGAAACACCTGCAGAGGAACCAGCAGAAGAAAACCCGGCACCGGAAGCTCCCGCACAATAAATTGCATTTGGAATTTAATTATCCACAACCCCCTTGAAAAGACAGGGGGTTGTGGTATTTTGAAAAACATATTATTATTTATATGCGTTAAATTGTTATTTAATAAATTAATTCAAGGAGGTGAATCTGCATTATATTAAAATAATCTGAAGGAGCAATATAATGACAGATAAGATCAGTGGGAGATTGGTAATCATTTTTGGACCGATGTTTGCCGGGAAAAGCGAGGAAACATACCGCCGCATCCGGCGGTTCCTGGTTGTTGGTAAAAAAGTAATTATTGTCAAACCGAAAATCGACAAGCGTTACAATGCAAATGTTTTTCGAACTCACGCCGGTTCGGAAATCCATAATGCCATCATTGTTTCAAAACCACGGGATATTCTCAATCACTTAACGGACATTGATGTATTGGTAATTGAAGAATTGCAGTTTTTTACCAGGGAAATTATTGATGTAATTCTTTACATCATCAACGAAATAAAGATTGATGTGATCGCCAATACCTTAGTCGCTGATTACAATGCAAATTTGTTTGGTTTTGCGCTCGAGCTTTTTCCCCATGCCGATGAGATCATGCCGCTAAGAGCAATTTGCACCGAATGCGGCTCCGAAGAGGCAATATATTCCCAAGCAGTTGATATGACTATCAAAAAAAGCGATAACCAGGTTCACGTTGGTTCAATGGGGAACTATGTCGCTAGATGCCGTAATTGTTATGAATTTTCCCCGGAAATTGCCGATCGGATCAAAAAGATCAAATTGGCACATAGTCGAATCAAAAAAAAATCTAACGGAAAAAGGAAAAGTATAAAAATCATAAGTCCCAATCCGTCTTTAATCAAAGTATAACGAGGTGCCAAGCACCTCTTTTTTTATTAATAAATTGAAAAAACATTTGAAATCACATACAATGATAAAGTGCTTATAAATTATCATAAAGGAACCGATGAAAAAATTTAAAAGAAAAAGTAAATCACCGAGTGTTGAAAGTCAGAACAAAAAGACCGTATTAAAGTTTAATGACAAAAAAATCAAGCAATACATATATGTCATTACTGCAATCATTTTGATTATTGTGATATTCGGTATCGGGTTTGCGTACAAGAGACAAGTGATTAGCAATCAATATAATTTTCAGGCAGCCGGGGAGGTGAAAATTATTGATGGTTCGGGTCAGCCACAACCAAATGTGCCGGTCGGAGAAGAAAAAGCCGATAGTGTTCATAGTCCGATTAATCCCGAATCTCCCGCGACCATTGAAGATCTTGGAGGAAACAAAAGCAATCCGACAAATATCGATCAGTTGCTGGAAGATAAAAACATAGAAGTTAATAAGTAATGTAATTTTAACCACAGATTTCATTCACTGATCACACTGATAATTTAATTTTTCATCTGTGCTATCTGTGAATAAAATCAGTGGTTGAGGATACATTGTAAATATGCCAAAATATTGGTCTGGCAACGTTACCAAAGAAAGCAATGCCTTGGATTTAGAGGAGGGAGTTTTTACGTGGGATGATCCGGTAAAAATCGCTAAATCACTTAAAAAATCGGCTGAAATGAGTAATCGCCGGAAAGCCGATCCATTTCAATCGGCTATGTCTATGCTGAATTTCTACATTAATCGCGCAGGTAACAATCTGCCAAAATCGCAGAAAGTTGTTTTGGAAAAAGCAAAAATTGAATTAAGAAAATTATTTGGGAAATAATGATTCGTTTATTTGTTGAATTAGTTATTCGTAAGGGAAATATGTCTTTAAAAGAATATCAAAAAAAACGAGAATTCTCGATTACACCCGAGCCGAAAGGCGTCGAAAAGCTAAAGGCTAATAGCAAAAAGCTGATTTTTGTGATCCACGACCACTTTGCCCAAAATCATCATCACGATTTAAGACTGGAAAAAGACGGAGTTCTGAAAAGCTGGGCGGTGCCAAAACTTACTCCGCTGAAAACCGGCGAAAAACACCTGGCAATTCAAGTAGAAGATCATCCTTTGGAATATGCTGATTTCAAAGGAACAATTCCCAAAGGAGAGTATGGCGCAGGAGATGTTAAAATATTTGATAAAGGAATATATAATATAGTACACGAAACAAAAAATAGTCTTGAAATTAATATTCAAGGCAAAAAAGTTAAAGGTGTATACGCTTTAATTCAATTCAAAAACCCCTCGACCAAGCTCGGGGCAGGTGAATCAAAAAATTGGTTGTTTTTTAAAACTAACAAGAAATAATATATTCCAACCATATTCCACACCTGGTGTGGAATATGGTTAAGGGTTGTCAAGAAATAATAATACAAAGGAGATAGGATGCCAGAGTTGCCTGAAGTCGAAACAATCAAGCGTCAACTTGAAAAAAAGGTTGTGGGATTAACGATCAAGAATGTTAAAATCAACAAGCCAAAACTTTTCAAAGGAGATACCAAGGATATAATCGGTGCAAAAATTACAAATGTTGGCCGTCGAGCCAAGATGTTTATAGTAGACTTAAATAATGGGAAGCATCTTTTGATTCATCTCAAAATGACAGGGCAGCTGATTTTTGTCGATAAAGAAGGTAAATATGGCGGAGGACACCCAATCCCGCCTTTTAATCTTGAAGTCCCCAATAAATATTCGCATATAATTATTTATTTTACCGATGGTTCGGTATTGTATTTTAACGATCTGCGGCAATTTGGGTGGATTAAGGTTTTATCTGGTAAAGAATTAGAAAAGGCATTGGAAAAATCCGGTGTTGAACCTTACAGCAAAGAATTCACTTTAAAATATTTTAGAGAAATCCTTTTGCGAAAAAAAAAGTCGCCTATAAAATTAGTTCTTATGGATCAAAATCTTATTGTTGGAATCGGTAATATTTACGCAAATGAAATGTTATTTGTTGCCGGAGTTAAACCGGATAAAAAAGTTGAAAAACTTTCAATAGCGGAAATTAAAAAAATTTACAATGCAATATTTGAAATTTTTGATAAAGCAATTAAATATCAAGGCACATCAGCGGAAGATTATGTTAACCTTGAGGGAAAACCGGGTGAGTTTGATAAGCACTTATTAATTTATGATAAAGAAGGGGAAAATTGTCCCAGAAATTGCGGCGGAAAAATCGAAAAAATAAAATTCGGCGGCCGCGGCACTTATTTTTGCTCAAAATGCCAGAAATAATTCACACATTGTTAAATTGTCAAATTGTTTATCCCGAGTATAGTCGAGGGGCTAAATTGTTATTATTTATTTAATCTATAGTTAATGTAACAATTTAACAGTTTAACCATTTAGCAATTTTTTATGACTTATAAAACAAAAGGAATCATAATCAAGCGCCGAAACTTTGGCGAGGCGGATAGAATTCTCACCATCTATACCCGTGATTTTGGGAAAATTTCCGCTATTGCCAAAGGAGTCCGCAAGCCGCTTTCCAAACTCGGCGGGTATTTGGAATTGTTTTATTTGAATGATATGGTTTTAACCGAAGGACGGAATTTCGACATTGTCACTGGCGCGGTAGTATTAAATGATTATCCAAAAATTCGCGAAAATCACAATAAAATCAATCAAGCTTTTTTCATTTCCGAATTGCTGAATGTATTAATAAAAGAAGAAGAAAAATCCGAAGAGATATTTAACTTATCAAGGAAAACTATCGAGAAGCTAGACACTAGCAGTAATAAACTGCTCCTATCTTATTTTATCTTAAAACTTTTGGATGAATTAGGTCATTCGCCCGAAATTTCCCACTGTGTAAAATGCCGAAAATCGTTAGAGAAAGGAATAAATTACTTTTCTATAATTTTAGGCGGAGTGCTATGCGATGATTGCCGAAAATTTGACCTGGGGGCGAAAAATGTCTCGGTAAATGCAATAAAATTAATGAGAATCATGCTTGAAAATGATATTCAAATATTGGATAAATTAAACCCCGAGAGCGATTTAATTATGGAGGTTAATAGAATATTCAATCAATTTGCCGAGGATATTGCCGAGAGAAAGATTAATTCTCTGAAATACCTTGATAATCCGGCATGACTAATTAATTATACAGTTATCTGGTAAAATATTATTATGAAAAATTTGCAGGAAATACAAATTGATTTAAGGAATTTGCAGCATAATATTAAAAGACTCAAATCGCTCATTAAACCGAAGACCTGCCTTGCTCGCCTCGCATCGAAGCGGGCCGGCAGGCGGGCCAAATTTATGGCAGTAGTCAAATCCAACGCCTATGGACACGGCATGGTTAAGTGTGCCCAAGCGGCAATCGAAGCTGGAGCAGATTGGCTTGGGGTGGTAAATATTAACGAAGCGCTTGAATTACGAAATGCGGAGGTGAAACCTCCGATTTTGATTTTGGGGTATGTAGAAGCGAAAGATTTTAAAACAGCGGCGGAAAATGATATATCGGTGGCGATTGTAAATTGGGAACAAATAAATTATCTTAAAACTCAAAGATCAAAACTCAAAGCTATATCTAAAAACTTAAAACTAAAAATTCATATAAAAATTGAGACGGGGATATCCAGATTGGGATTTACTGAAGAGGAATGGCCGAAACTGATTAATAAGCTGAAAAATTTGCCCGAAAATATCACAATTGAAGGGATTTACTCGCATTTTGCTTCCGTCGAGGAATATGATTTAGTTTATGCGCAAAAACAGATTATACAGTTCGAAAAGTTTAAGAAACTTTTCGAAAGCCATAAGCCATATGCCATAAGCCATATGCCAATATTTCATATGGCGGCTTCGGCTGCGACAATGATTATGCCGGAAAGCCATTTTGACATGGTGAGATGCGGAATTGCGATTTACGGACTGTGGCCCTCAAAAGAAACTAAAGTTTCTTTTGAATTTAAAAAC
>Ga0209287_10001165_pt1 | contig 13620 bp, 10 predicted proteins | sample PPLLak3cmMay2015_2_FD_187255 | JGI IMG/M metagenome (GOLD analysis project Ga0209287, IMG submission 187255) | Freshwater sediment microbial communities from Prairie Pothole Lake near Jamestown, North Dakota, USA - PPLs Lake P8 Core (1) Depth... | ecosystem: Environmental > Aquatic > Freshwater... | reverse complement strand
GATAATAGGCGTTGTCATCCCGGTAGAGGTCGACGATCTGGTACTTGCGGAAATCGACCGGGTCGGGATAAAACGACCACGTGCCGCCGAAGACGTCCGGGTAAAATACCTGGAGGGCCAGGCTGATCCAGCCGCCGGTCGAGCCTCCCGAAAGAACCCGGGCCCACGGCTGCCCGATCGCCCGGAACGTCTTTTCGATATGGGGGATGAGCTCGGAAACAATCGCGTCGCCGTACGGGCCGATATTGGCGGAATTCACTCCATAGGAATCGTCGTAATAGGGGCAGGCATGTTCGAAGGTGACCTGGATGAACCGGGGAAGGTTGTCGGTATTCCAGACTTTAAACCCGGAACTTTCGGGATTTTCGCTGAAGCGGGCGACGCCGCCTCGGGGAAAGTGGCCCTGGATGTAATGAACCGGATACCGGACGTCCGGATGGTCCTCATAGCCCTTGGGGAGCAGAATGTTGGCCCCCAGATACATCGGCTGTCCCCAGAACTCCGAGAGGATGCGGCTCTGGATCCGAATGTGCTTGAGGTGGGCGGTGTCCTGATAGGGAGGGATGGGCGGAACAATCCGGTTAAGGATAAGAGACGGCAAGGGAGTCTCCCCGCCGAGGCGGACCTTCACCGGGTCGCTGAACAGGTTGCCCGGGGAATGCCGCCAATTCTGACCCTCTCCCTGGTCCATGTGAAGCTTGATCGTTTTTCCGTCGGACCGGTGAAACGTCGTGTAAACATTAAGCCAGGCCTGGAGGTGATATTCCCCCTCCGGAATATCCGCTAGGCGGCGGACCGGGTATCCGAAGGCCCGGTCGTCGACAACGACTGTCTCCCCCGGATGCAGGTTGTCGACGTTCAGGCCGAAAACCGGGGTCCCGTTCATTCCCGGCGAAAATTTGTCGGTCCGCGAAAGGAGAAGAAGAACGCGGCCGGAAACGGGTTCGTCTCGAACCGCCGGATCGACCGATACGGCGAGGCGGACAGCCGGGCCGGCCGGCGCGGCGGACGGCGGAAAAACCGCCGCAACCAGGAACGCAAGGAGAACGACGCGGGCGGGAACGGGAGTGTTTTCAAGCCGGCGCTTCATGCTTTTCACGGCCTCGATTCGTTTTCGGGATATCAGGACTTTATCAGCGATGAATCGCCGGAGTCAACCCGGGAAGCCGCGCCCCGGCCCTTGACGGCCGATGCTCGGACGGACTAAAGTCGGATTGGGAGTTTCGGCATGAATGGACCCTTTTTTATAAGACCGGCGGCGGCCGCGCTCATCATCGTCCTTTTACAGGTCACCGCCTTGTTCGGCGGTTCGAACGGAGACGCCTCCGATTTTCATCCTTCCGTCCGGGGCGGAGAATCGGCTCGAATCGAATTCGGGCAGAACGCGCCGATTCAGAAGGTCCAGGTCGTTCGAGAATATCCTCATGATCCCGACGCCTATACCCAGGGTCTTCTGTTCGACGGCGGATTCCTTTATGAGAGCACCGGCCGCGAGGGTTTCTCCTCCGTGCGCAAAGTCGATCTCGCGTCCGGCGCCGTCATACGCATTCACCGCCTCGCGGAGCGGTATTTCGGCGAGGGGCTGGCCCTGTTCGGAGACAATCTCGTCCAACTGACCTGGCAGTCGGGCGAAGGCTTCATCTACGACAAGGAGACGTTTCGGCTCGTCCGGGAATTCCGCTTCGAGCCCGAGGGCTGGGGGCTGACATCAGACGGCCGGCGGCTGATCCTCAGCGACGGCACGCCCCAGCTCCGTTTCCTGGACCCTCAAACCCTCAAGGAGACGGGCCGATTGACCGTCACGGACGGCGACCGAAGATTGAGGAACCTCAATGAGCTGGAATGGGTTCGCGGAGAGATCTGGGCCAACGTCTGGCAGACGTTTTACATCGTCCGGATCGACCCTCTCACCGGGCAGGTCAAGGGCTGGCTCAACCTGGAATCCCTGGCCGCGGCCAACGCCACCCTGGACATCGACTCCGTCCTCAACGGCATCGCCTATGATCCCAAAACGGACCGGATTTTCGTCACCGGCAAGCTCTGGAAAAAGCTCTACGAGATCCGGATCATCGAAAACTGACCGCTCCGACCCGGCCTGAATCCGGCGCAGGTGGCCGAAAAGGGTGAAATCTTACCCGTTCGTCATAATCCCGGCGGCGATGATAACGAGGAGCTGACGCGTCGGCAGAGAAGTCTTCAAGAATCTCGTTGAGTTATTGGAAATATTCAATCCAGATTCTCGTACGGAAATCCATAATATTGAATGCCCGGGCGATTGTCTGGTCGTATTAAATTGTTCATATTCAATGACTTCAAGTATTTTTTTTGATTGGCACGAAATTTGATGTATAAATTTCAAGAAGGTAAATCCTTCACGCGGGCCGCAGATAAGGAAACAAAAAACCCGCGCATTTTTCGGAGAAGGGGGATGACGATGTTCACAACGAAAAAAATCGCCGTAAGGATCGGGGTCGCCGCTGTTTTTTGTTTTATGCTTGCGGGAATCGCCCGGGGCGAGGAAAGCCGGAAAGGAAAATTGAGCCTCCGGTTCAACGGAGGCCTCTCCTTCATTGACGTCAAAGACATCAATGATTGCATCCGGAGCCGGAAAAACAACCCCGCGAACTATCCCCGCGTCGATTGGGAGGAAACGAAAACCCATTCCGAGTTCAGCCTGGAAGCGATTTACTTCCTGACCGAAAGAATCGGAATCGGACTGGGCGCAGGTTATGCCGGCTTCAATAATTCGGGAAGTTATGAAACCGACCCATATACCACCCGCCATGAAGAATGGAAGTGGAGCGCCATCCCCGTCTTTTCCAGCCTTTATGTCCTTTTCCCGATGAGGTCCCGATGGACAGTTATCGTCAAAGGCGGGGCGGGATACTATTTCGGCTCATTGGACGGCTATAAAGACGTCCAGTGGGATTACCGTCCCGACGTGTTGGATTACGGAATCAGCCAGGGCGATATCAAAGCGACAAGCGGCGCCTTCGCCGTCAACGTCGGGCTCGGAATCGATTTCAGGATCGGCAAAAAGCTCTCTTTTGCTCTCGAAGCGAATTATCGGCTTTTAAAAATGAAGGACTTCAAGGGAACGGAGACCGCCCAGGCTTATCAAAACGGCGTCCTGACCGAGGCCTCTCAAGAGGAAGGCTATTTATGGCATTGTGAATATGGCTCGGCCTCGATCCATGACTCTTTCTTCCAAAACGAACCGCTCGGCAATCTCCAGGTGCAGCGGCATGCCGTGTATGACATGAGCGGTTTGACGTTGCGATTGGGAGTGACGTACTCCTTCGCTTCATTGTTCACGCCGAATTGAGGTCCTCCTCGGGGTTTTCCATTCCGTTCTCGATTTTTCCGTTCCGACGGCGAGCCTCACGCTTTTTTTAGCTATCCCACCGGGCCGTTTTTCAGGAAAACGATCATAGCCTCCCCGGCAAATTCCGGGCCTGGAAGCCAAGAGAAGATTCCCGAGCTCCGTCTCGATTTGGAATCTTCGGAGCCTACTTTTTCGCCAGGGACCTCACCGGGAGAAGATCCAGGACCCAGGCCCCGCGGCCGTGCGTCCCGATGACCAGGAGGTTCTCCGGAGCCTGGACGACGATGTCGTGGACGAAGACCGTCGGAAGGCCGCCGCCCAAGACGTTCCAAGTCTTTCCCCCGTCCATCGAGACATAGACCGCCAGATCCGTTCCGAGATAAAGAAGATCCTTGTTGGTCGGATCCTCCTTGATGACATTGGCAATTCCGCCGGGGACTCCGGCCGCGATGTTGGACCAGGTCACACCGTAATCCGTCGACTTATCGACATAGGTGTTGAAATCGTCGTGCCGTTTGCCGTTGACGACAGCATAAACCGTCCCCTCGTCGAAACGCGAGGCCGTGACCCAGGCGACGACCCGATCCGGCGGAAAGCCGGTCGAAATTTTCGTCCACGTCGCGCCTTCGTCCCGGGTGACGTGGAGGTTCCCGTCGTCGGTTCCGGCGTAGATCAGGCCCTTCTTCAAAGGGGATTCGGAAATCGAGAAGATCGTCGAGTAGGCGATGTTGCCCTGCTTGGCCGGGTCGAAATTCGTCAGGTCGGGGCTGATCTTCTTCCAGCTCTTGCCTCGGTCGTCCGTCAGGAAGACGAATTGGGCGCCATAAAGAAGCCGAGCCGGACCATGCGGAGAAACAATGATCGGCGAGACCCACTGGGCCCGCTTTTTCTCCCCGCCGAAGTCCGGGGCGATCGGCTTGGAACGGACCCGGTTGTTTCTCGGGTCGAGATCCCAGTAATCGGCCTTATAAGGGCCGCCGCCGTACCGGGTCGTGCCGTAGACGAGGTTCGGGTCGGTCGGATCGACGGCGTGGCGGCCGGATTCGTCCCCGGGCGCGTTTTCCCACTGGGTCCAGGCGATTTGATCCCTCCCGGCGGACAGGTCGACCTTCCCCCGCCAGGAGCCATGGTCCTGGAGATTGCTGTAGATGTAAAACCGCCCCGCCGTCTGGGTCACGTCGGCGTTGAACATCTGCCCTATAGGAATGTTGGCCGGGTGGTGATGGGTGGTAAAATCGTCGCGGGAAATCATGATCCCGCCGTCGTTGCAGACGAGCAGGTGTTTGGGATCCGTCGGGTCGATCCACATCCCGTGGTAATCGACGTGGGTGCCGCGTAACCGCTCCCAGGTTTTGCCCCCATCGCGCGAACGCTGGAAGCCGAGGCCCATGATATAAATCGTATTCGGGTCGGCCGGATCGACCCGGACCTGGCCGAAAACCCAGCCGTAGCCGGGAAACTCGCCCTTGATCTTGTCGTTCCCCTCGATCGGTTTCCAGGTCTCGCCCTTGTCGTCGCTCCGGTAGATGTAGGCGCCGTTGCTGTTGATGACGGCATACACGGTGTTAGGCTGCGTTCGGCAGATGTCCAAGCCGACACGCTCGCATTTCCCTTCGGCAAAATTCGGCAGGCCCTTGGTCAGGGGTTTCCAGGTTTTCCCGCCGTTCGTCGTTTTATAAATCCCGCTTTGGGGGCTTTCCTTGGGATCGTTCCAGCGGTAACGCAGGCGCTCGGCGGTTCCCGCATAGAGAATGTCGGGATTGGAGGGATCCATGGCCAGGTCAATGACGCCGGTTTTCTCGTCTTTATAGAAAATCTTTTTCCAGGTCTTGCCGCCGTCCGTCGTTTTATAAACGCCGCGGTCGGGGCTGAAGGTGTATTCATGCCCGGGCGAGGCGGCATAGACGATGTCGGGATTTTTGGGATGGACGAGAATCCGGGCGATATGCTGGGTGTCGGCCAGGCCCATGTATTGGAAGGAGGCCCCGGCGTCGACGGACTTAAAAATCCCGATTCCGGCCATGGAGCTGCGGAAGATGTTGGCCTCTCCTGTCCCGATCCAGACGATATCCGGGTTGGAGGGGGCCAGGGCGATATCGCCGATGCAGGCGCTGGGGAAATCCTCGAAAACCGGCGTCCAGTTGGCCCCGTCGTCGGTTGATTTGAACACCCCGCCGACCGCGGCCGCGGCATAGATCTCCTTCTGCCGCGAAGGATCGGCCGCGACATCCACGATCCGGCCGGTCATATGGAGCGGGCCGACAAACGTCCAGGCGATGTCCTTGAAGGGAGAAGCGGCCCGCATCTGCCGATGGGTCTCGAATTTCTGAAGCCTGAGCTTCGCTTCGGCCGAATCCTTGACCGCCTGCGGGGTCGCGGCCAGGAGAAGCGGCAGGAAGAGATTTAGGATTCCTAAAGCGGCTACGCGATGAAGACGGAATCGACGGGCGGTGTGTGTCATGGCGCTTCCTCCATTCAAGAATGGGCGATCGAACATCGCCCCGGTGCGAACTACCCTATATATCAGCCAGCCGGAAACGGTCAAGAGGAATCGGGCAGAGAGCGATCTCGTTACTCGACCCGAATGTCGGCCCGAAAAACTCGGGCTGACGACCCGGGATTGTCAACGGGAAGATCCGGAGAGAATGCTCTTGACGCCGAGACGCATGTCTGGAATAGTATATCGGGATCAAGATGGGGGTGTCTGAATGCCTCGAAAATTTCAATTCATCCATTTCCGAAATATCGGTTTGACGCTTTTAATCATCGGCTTGGGATTTTTCCGTTTTACCGCTCGGGCGGAAGAGATGTCAGGGGATCGAGATTTGTTTCAAGAAGGGAACGATCTGCCGTCGATCCTGGCCCGATGCGCCGCCTATTGTTCCAAGGTCCGCTCCTCCGCCCTCAATTTCGTTTGCGAAGAGAAAATCTTTGAGCAAACTTTTCAAGACCGGCCGAGGATGGTCTCGAGCAAGGCCCAAGATGAGGTGACGTACTTTACAGCCATGACGGGTCAAAATCGATATCTCTATGATTACCAGTTGGTAAAAAAGGGGATCACGCTCGGCGAAAATAAGACCCTCCTTGAGTTCAATGGGAAAAAAGCGGATCCGCAGAACGCGTCAATCAAGCCCCGAAGATTCCAGTCCTCGAATCCTCTGTTCGGACCGGTCGGTTTTTTCGACGAAAATTGGCACGATCTCTACGAATATGAGCTTAAGAGAAAGACGGATCGCCTACTGGGTCGGGAAGCGTACGTGATCAAGGTCACTCCGAAAATCGCCATCGAAAACAAGCCGAATTACGGGATCCTCTGGGTCGACACCGAAGATTACAGCGTCCTAAAGATCGAGGTCGAAGGCAGCTCCCTGGCCGGTTTTGAACAGGTTCTGGCGGAGGCAAAACATCAGAATCTGAAGCCCGTGTTTGTTACCGTTCATGAATACGCCATAAGCAAGAACGGCGTGCGGTTTCCAAGCCGGACCTCGTTTTCCGAGAAATACGAGCGCCTTGACGATTCTTCCAGCATCAGCCTTCGATCGAGGACCGAAATTATTTACGATCATTACCGCTTTTTCACGGTTGAGACAGAGGAAGAGATTAGGAAGTAATCGAACTGGTCCCCCTCAGCGAATGTGAAGCTCGTAGATCTCTTTGGGCTCGTTGTATGCGAGCCAGAAAATCTTATCCCCTTCGATATCATAACTGGAGCCGAAGGTCTGCGGCGTTCGGAAATTCGGCCGGACCGGAAACCGGAAGCTTTTCCCGAGAACCCGGCCTTCGAGATCCAGGACGATCACTTCATACAAGCCGTCTTTTTGGGCGGCCGTCAGAACGTAGATCCGCCCGCCGTCGACCTTGAAACCGACAAAGGAGGGAAAGGCATCGGGAAAAATTGGATTCTGATACGCGAAGACGGTTTTCCAATATTTCGACGCTTTTCGTTCCTTGATGACGTCATCGACGTAGCTCTTGGGAACCTTAACCTTGTCGGCCGGAACGCGGATTTCACGAAGTCGGTTGCCGTCCTGGTCGAAAACCGAAATCGACGGACCGTTCCTGGAATCGGCGACATAAATTTTGTCGTCCGAGACAACATAATCGATGTAATCGACGATCATCCGCACATCCGTTTTCCCGGCCGGAGGTCCGCTTCCGGGCGGAGGCGGCGGGGGCGGGCCCTGGACGGGAAATTTCCCGAAGAACTCCTTTTTGGGTTTGACGTCCTTATCATAGATCAGTCCGGCGGCCGAAATCCCGGACCCGTCCTTGCGGATCTCGAAGGGGAAGCCTACGAAATTCTTCCCAACGGGGAGAAAGGGGTAGATCCCCATGGATTCGGGCGTTCGTATTTCCCCGATGAACTCTCCGTCAAGAGCGAAGATTTCGATTTTCTGGACGTCTTTAACAACCAGCCGGTCGGGGAACACGACCAAACCGACAGGGCCCATGAGGAATTCGCCCGGACCCTGTCCGACTTTACCGATCGTTGTCCGAAGGCGGCCGCTTTCAAGGTCATAGACGAGGATATTGCTCTTGTCCACGACATAGACGCGGCCCCGATCAACGCAAACCTGTCCCGGGAGTTCCACCTCGGGAAGGGGAATGATGCGAACCCCGCTATCCGGCGGTTCCGTTTCAGCCGCCGATGGAACCAAACCGACCCCGGCGAAGACGATTAATCCGGCCGATAAAACGAATGCCGTTCCCCATTTTCCCATTTTCGCCTCCTCAGGCACGATCCGGACTGCGCCCCGCGAATCATTCAAGCCGGTTCCCCATATCGCCTTCAAGAGGAAGTTTATGTCCCGGCCTGACCGGAGTCAAGAAAATCACGCTCGAAATGAGTTCGGATTGCTTCTCCCCCTCCCTGAAGGTATAGTTATTTCCGCCATGGCCGAAATCGGGAAAACCAACACCCTGACGATCGTTAAAACGGTCGATTTCGGCGTCTACCTGGATGGGGGCGAGCTCGGCGAGATCCTCCTTCCCCGCCGCTACGTTCCCGAAGGGGCCAAGCCAGGCGACGCGCTCGAGGTCTTTCTCTATTTCGATTCCGAAGACCGGCTGATCGCCACGACCGAAAAGCCGCTGGCCCGGGCGGGCGATTTTGCCTTCCTTCGCGCAGTCGCCGTCAATCCCACCGGCGCTTTCCTCGACTGGGGCCTGCCGAAGGACCTTCTCGTTCCCTTCAGCGAGCAGCGGCTGCCGATGCGGGCCGGGGAGAAATACGTCGTTTTCATTTACCTGGACATCGCCAGCCGCCGGATCGTCGCCTCGGCCAAAATCGACAAGCACCTGAGCAAGCTCCCGCCGCCCTTCCACCCCGGGCAGGAGGTCGACCTCCTGATTTACGGGAAAACCGACTTGGGCTACAAAGCGGTCGTCGACAACACCCACGGCGGCATCCTCTACCTCAATGAGGTTTTCCGGGAACTCGGGCCGGGCGAAAGAGTCAAGGGCTATATCCGAAAGATCCGGGATGACGGCAAGATCGATCTCCGCCTCGACAAGCTGGGGCAGGCGGCCGTCGGCGAGCTGGCCGACCGGATCCTGGCCGCCCTGAAAGCCAACGACGGTTTCCTGGACGTCAACGACAAAACCCCGGCCGAGCGGATCGGCCGGCTATTCGGGACGAGCAAGAACGCTTTTAAAATGGCCGTCGGGACGCTCTATAAAAAACGCCTGATCGTCATCGACGAATTCGGAATCACGCTGGCCGACCGCCTCTGAGACCGGAGAGACATCCCTCCGCTTGCCCTGAAAGAGTGGTCTTGATAGAGTGAAGCCGGGAGAAACGAAAAGCTTGCCCGAAAGACGCGACGAGCAGGGAATGATTCGCACGCATTTAGCCAATGAGCGCACCTTGCTGGCTTATATCCGAACCTCGCTGGCCTTCATGGCGGGCGGCCTCGGAATGATTCATTTTTTCCCGGCTCCTTTCCTGCACCTGTTTGGGTGGATCCTTCTGGGAATCGGTGTCGTCGTTTTGGGCGTCGGCGTCATCCGTTTTTTAATCGTCATGCGGCGCATTTCCAAAATCAATATCTAGAGAGCTCCCCCGTCCGTCCTCCAAATTGACTCCCCCGGTTCCCTGCTGTTATGATATTCCCTATCATCCCCCCGCAAGGAAAGAGGTCAATGATCGAACGCTATACCAATCCCGAAATGGGGAGGATCTGGGCCGAGGAAAACCGTTACCGGACCTGGCTTGACGTCGAAATCGCCGTCTGCGAGGCTTGGAACAAGCTGGGAAAAATCCCGGCCGCGGCTCTCCGGACAATCAAGGCCAAGGCGGATTTCGACGTCAAGCGGATCGATGCGATCGAGAAGGTGGTCAAGCACGACATCATCGCCTTCCTGACGTCCGTCAACGAAAAGGTCGGGCCGGAAGGGCGGTTCATCCACGTCGGCCTGACCTCCTACGACATCGTCGACACCGCCCTTTCCTTGATGGTCCGGCAGTCGCTCCGGCAGGTCCGCGCCCGGCTTGTCACGCTTAAAAAAATCCTCCGGAAAGAAGCCCTCAAACACAAGATGACGGTCTGCATGGGCCGGACTCACGGCATCCACGCCGAGCCCGTCACCTTCGGTTTCAAGGTCCTCGTCTGGTACGAGGAGATCAAGCGCCACCTCGACCGCGTCGACCGGGCCATCGAGGTCATGAGCGTCGGCCGGATCTCGGGCTCGGTCGGAACCTACATCCACCTCGACCCCAAGGTCGAAGTCCTGGCCCTGAAAAAGCTGGCCCTTGCCCCCGCCCCGGTCTCGACCCAGGTCCTCCAGCGGGACCGCCACGCCGAGGCGATCCACACCCTGGCCCTGATCGCCACATCTCTCGAAAAATTCACCCTCGAGATTCGCCATCTCCAGAAGAGCGAAGTCCTGGAGCTCGAGGAGCCGTTCACAAAAGGCCAGAAGGGCTCGTCCTCGATGCCCCACAAAAAGAATCCGGTCCGATGCGAGCGGATCGCCGGTTTGGCCCGCCTTGTCCGGGGCAACGTCCAGGTCGCCCTGGAGAACATCCCCCTCTGGCACGAGCGGGACATCTCCCACTCCTCGGCCGAGCGGATCATCTTCCCCGACTCGTTCATCCTGACCGACTACATGCTCACGGAAGCGATCGACATCATCGGCCACTGGGTCGTCCGCAAAGACCGGATGAAGGCCAACATCAACGCGACCCGCGGCCTGACCTTCTCCCAGAGCGTCCTCCTGGCCCTGACCCGGAAAGGCCTGTCCCGAGAGGAAGCCTACGCTCTCGTCCAGAGAAATAGCCTGAAAACCTGGGAGGAAAACCTCGACTTCAAAGCCCTTGTCCAGGCCGATCCCGAGATCCGGGAAAATCTGACCGCGGCCGAGATCGAGGCCTGCTTCAGTCTCGCCCCTTACCTCGTTAAAATCGACTATATCTTCAAGAGAGTTTTATCCCATGAAAGCTAGAATCCTCGTTTCCTTTAAAGACAGCGTTCTCGACCCCCAGGGCCAGGCCGTCCGCAACGCCCTTCACACCCTGGGTTATGCGGCCGTCCGGGATGTCCGCCAGGGCAAGGTCTTCGACCTCGAGCTCGGCGACATCTCCCGGGCCGAGGCCGAGCGTCTCCTGCCCGAGGTCGCCGGCAAGGTCCTGGCCAACGTGGTCATCGAGAAATACGCCTGGCAGATTCTCGAGGACTGAGGAGGCGGCCGTGAAATTCGGAGTGGTCGTCTTCCCCGGATCCAACTGCGACGCCGACGCTTACCACGCCTTTAAGGACGCCCTCGGCCAGCCGACGACATACCTTTGGCACAAGGACCACGACCTTCAGGGCGTGGATTGCGTCGTCCTCCCGGGCGGATTTTCCTACGGCGATTATCTTCGGAGCGGAGCCATCGCCCGGTTCTCTCCCCTGATGCAGGAAGTTCGGGAGTTCGCCGGGAAGGGCGGGCTGGTGCTGGGCATCTGCAACGGCTTCCAGGTCCTCCTCGAGCTCAACCTCCTGCCCGGGGCCATGCTCCGGAACAAGCGGCTGAAGTTCCTTTGCCAATACGTGACCATCCGGGTCGAAAACGACCGGACCCCGTTCACCCGGAAAGGGACGAAAGACCAGATCCTCCGCATCCCGATTGCCCACTTCGACGGCAACTGGTACGCCCCGCCCGACACCTTGAAGGAAGTCGAGGACAACGGCCAAGTGATCTTCCGCTACTGCGATCCCGAAGGCCGGCTGACTCCGGAATCCAACGTCAACGGCTCCCTCAACTCTATCGCCGGCCTATCCAATAAAAACGGCAACGTCATGGGGATGATGCCCCATCCGGAACGGGCCGTCGAATCCATCCTCGGCAGCGAGGACGGCCTGGTCGTCCTCCGCTCTCTCCTCGAGAAAATTTCATGAACACCCTCCACGACGACGCCGTTTTGGCCCAGCACAACCTGACCCGGGACGAATACGCCCTCATTGTCAAGCTCATCGGACGGGAGCCGAACCTGACCGAGCTCGGGATCTTTTCGGCCATGTGGTCGGAGCATTGTTCCTACAAGAGCTCCAAGGTCTTCCTGAAGGATCTCCCGACCAAGGCCTCCAACGTCGTCCAGGGTCCCGGGGAAAACGCCGGGATCATCGACATCGGCGACGGCCAGGTCATCGTCTTCAAGATCGAATCCCACAACCACCCCTCCTTCATCGAGCCCTTCCAGGGCGCGGCCACGGGCGTGGGCGGCATCCTCCGGGACATCTTCACCATGGGCGCCCGCCCGGTTGCCCTGATGGATTCGCTCCGCTTCGGACCGCTCGACAATCCCCGGAACCGGTCGATCATGGAGGGCGTCGTCTCCGGCATCTCCTCCTACGGCAACTCGATCGGCGTCCCGACGATCGGAGGCGAGGTTTATTTCGACGAGTGCTATTCCCTCAATCCGCTGGTCAACGTCTTCTGTCTCGGATTGGCCGAAAAAGACAAGATCTTCTACGCCAAGACCGAGGCGCCGGGCAACGCCATTCTCTATGTCGGGGCCAAAACCGGCCGCGACGGCATCCACGGCGCTTCGATGGCCTCGCAGGAATTCGGCGAGGACACCGAGGCCAAGCGGCCCAACGTCCAGGTCGGCGACCCTTTTAAAGAAAAGCTCCTGGTCGAGGCCTGCCTTGAAGTCATGGAGCGGAGGATCATCATCGGCATTCAGGATATGGGCGCCGCCGGTCTGACCTGCTCGACGACCGAAATGCCGGCCAAGTCCGGAAACGGGGTGGAAATCGACCTCGATTTGGTCCCCCAGCGGGAAAAGGGCATGACCCCTTACGAGATCCTGCTCTCGGAGTCGCAGGAGCGGATGCTGATCGCCGCCCGGCCGGACCAGGTCCCCGCGGTTAAAGCCGCGTTTGCCAAGTGGGACCTCGACGCCGTCGAAATCGGCAAGGTCACCGATGGCGGCCGGCTCAAGTGCCGCTTCCACGGCGAGATCGTCGTCGATGTCCCCGTCACGGCCGTGGTCGACCTCTGCCCGGCCTATCAGCGGCCGTGGAAGGAACCGGTGACTCCGGCCCGGCGCGCCGCCGCGATCGCGATTCCCCTGCCGACGAACTACACGGACATCCTTCGCCGGCTTCTCTCCTCTCCGACGATTGCCAATAAGGAATGGGTCTACCGTCAATACGACCACATGGTCCAAACCAACACCGCCCTCCTCCCGGGAGGCGGCGCCGCCGTCCTCCGCATCCGCGGTTCGAAGAAAGGCCTGGCGATGACTCTGGACGGAAACGGGCGATACGCCGGGCTCGACCCGCGGACCGGCGGCAAGGCCGCGGTCGCGGAGGCGTGCCGGAACCTCGCCTGCGTCGGGGCCCGGCCGATCGGCGTGACCAACTGCCTCAATTTCGGCAATCCGGAGAAACCGGAAGTCATGGGCCAGTTCAAGGCGGCCGTCGAAGGCCTGAGCGAGGGCTGCCGGGCCTTCGGGATCGCCGTCACCGGCGGGAACGTCAGCTTCTACAACGAAACCGAAGGCTTGGCGATCGACCCGACGCCTGTCCTGGGGATCGTCGGCCTGGTTGAGGACATCGACCGGATCGTCACCCCGGGTTTCAAAGGCGCCGGCGACACGGTCATCCTGCTGGGCGACAACGCCGAGGACTTCGGCGGAACGGAATATCTTGAAGTCATCGGCGGAACGAACGACGGTCCTCCGCCGGATATCGACCTCGATCGGGAAATCGCCGTCCAGGAAACGCTCCTTCAGGCGATCACCGAGGGCCTGGTCCGTTCGGCCAACGACCCGTCCGAAGGCGGCTTGGCCGTCTGCGCCGCCGAATGCG
>Ga0209287_10001161_pt1 | contig 13644 bp, 9 predicted proteins | sample PPLLak3cmMay2015_2_FD_187255 | JGI IMG/M metagenome (GOLD analysis project Ga0209287, IMG submission 187255) | Freshwater sediment microbial communities from Prairie Pothole Lake near Jamestown, North Dakota, USA - PPLs Lake P8 Core (1) Depth... | ecosystem: Environmental > Aquatic > Freshwater... | reverse complement strand
TTTCATGCTTTGATACATCATCTTCAGACTTTCTAACTCAGATGTTTTTACTTTGCTTTTTGCGACTTTCAATTCTTTTTTTATCTTCCCGATGATGTTCATAATACCGGTCATCGCACAGTTAACGACCCCAGGGTTCGTATCGATGCGCACTCCGATCATATATCCTTTATCCGCGTATGTGTCCTGCTTGGTGATCTCTCGCCAGTTCACATCCCTGTTTTTAAAGAACTGCTCAGGAAGTTTCTTGAGCCACACCCAAGCATCTGGTTTTTCATCTCTGGTCGCAAGTCGAACGGTGTCTGCTCCGATGTTCATCGCCTTAAGGATCGTCGGATACATCGCGCCGACATCAGCGACTACCACATGATACCAGGGGATGAAATGAGAATGTGCATCTTTGTCTGGTTTGATGGTCATCCCACCAGGCATATGGTAATTGACGACCTCCTCTTCATCATCAGCACTCACCTGTTCTTTGTAGATTACTTGAGGGTACAGCACCCAGTCAGGCATCTCCTCACCGTATTTCAACACCCGGATAAAATCCTTTGATAATTGCTCCCGTCGTTGCTTTGCAAGCCGGATGATCTTTTCTTTTGTGTTTTGACTTCCAAAATCTCTGGCTAACATTTGCGCAATGGATTTCACCCGACAGATCGGTGGGACGATTTTTTTATGTACAGCCCCACGGAGCAACGCCATATGATCCCACATGTTCACCGCCCCTGATGAAAGCAACATATCAAATGGCATACAGGTGGTAAATGACAACGGCAAGGCTTGTTGGAGAAAATGTAACGAAACCCCGATCTGCTCTTGGACATCCTGCTTGTTATAAGTCATTGTCCGATCATCAAGTTTGATTTGAGACGGGGCTAAATACACTCGATTCTCAACAATAATATTCAGAAATGGCGCTAAGGATTTTAATCGATAGTCATCCAGCCATGGGTAAAACTTCCGTGCAGCAAGATAGGTATCAAAACTACAGGGATACATCTGTACGATATCAGCACCCATGATGCCAAAATGGAATGATTTATCTTCCCGACAATACAAAGAACTGAAATTCTGAAAAGTCTTTTTCTCATCAGCTGAAAGCTGATCTTGTTTATTTTTTAACAACCAGTTTATCCGTCCATGAACATGGACGTTATCAAAGCCAAGGATGTTATGACCTGAGATGATATCAGCGTCTTTCGCTATTTTGCAGAAAATCAAAAGATTCGCTATCTCCTCGTCGACGGACCTGGAGAGATGTTGCAGAACCTCCACATCCTTCCAATGTGCTGGGTTGTCGCGAATCTCAAAGCTGAACTCTTCTGTGTCCAGGTTCTTCTCTGATTCGATAGCAATATCAAAACAAGCATACCCCAGGATATCAATGGGAATCTGTGGCTTTCCTTCTTCAAACTGTGTCGTCTCAATATCGTAGATGAGTACCTTTAGTTTTTTCTTCTCCCCCTTGGTATCAAACAACCATGTTTTGCCTTCTGCAGCAAGGTCAACTAACGCACGTTGTTGGTATGGGATATCATGCTCAGCGGTGAATAACTCATGTTCGAAAAACAAATAATCACTGATCTCTGGTACCAAGTATGACTCTTTTGTATAGACTTTGAACACATTTCGTTTTTTCGTAAAATCACAAAAACTCCGGTATTTCTCAAGCTCTCCAATTCCCGTGATTTTCGATAGTTTCGGATGGTCTACTTTGTTTTGGTTCCATTGATCAAAAAGCTTTTTCCGAGCGGTTGTTGCATCGGTTGTTGTAGGAGGGAATGCGAGAAAATAGGGGTGGTGCAGCTCGGAGACAAGTTGAGGTGGTTTTCCCTGAAAATAAAGATAATTCGGTGATATCCCAAGCAATACGTCAATCATTACCTCATGTTCCCCCAAAATCGTCCTTTTTTTACCCTTAACACATTGGATGTACTTAAAGCTATGAACTAATGTTATAATATAGAGACAAGATATGAAGTTGTGATTCTATGAAAACCCCCATAGTGTTTTCTGATAGATTTAACCAGCATGATACTGCGGACCACCCGGAGAACGCGGACCGTCTCTACGTGATGCTTGATGCTCTTGAACAGGCGTCATTTTACAAACAATTACAATTCGTAGAACCGGAAATGCTGCCTGAGAAACAGCTTTATGAAGTACATTCCGCAGAGATGATTCAACGCATCAAAGACATCAGTGAACATGGGGACTCGTGGATCGATTTAGATACGTATGTCTGTAAATCAGATTATGAGACGGCACGTCTGGCTGCGGGAGGCGTCGCTCAGGTCTGCAGAAATGTTGTTGAGGGAGATGCTCAGAACGCCTATGCGTTAGTCCGACCACCTGGCCATCATGCTTCTGCGGAACGTTCCATGGGATTTTGTTTGTTTAACAACGCAGGGATCGCTGCTCATGAACTATCGAAAAAAGGAAAACGGGTTCTTATCTTTGATCATGATGTACATCATGGGAATGGGACGCAATCGATTTTCTATTCACGTAACGATGTGATGTATCAGTCCTTTCATTTATCACCCCATTACCCAGGAACAGGAGCTGTTTGTGACATTGGTGACGGTGCTGGGAAAGGTTATACGATAAACGCCCCACTTGGGTTTGGCCATGATGACCGTGCGGTGTCACAGCTTTTTGATGAGATATTTCTCCCGATCATCCGACAATACAAACCGCATCTCATCATTATCTCAGCAGGGTATGATTCGCACCATGCTGATCAACTCGGTGGACTGAAACTTTCCGCAAATTTCTTCGGTGAAATGATTAAACGATTCCAGACTATACAACCAAAGATCGTTTGTACCTTAGAGGGAGGATATAATCTCCAATGGATCGGTAAATGCTTTTTGTCTCAACTCGGGCAGATGATGTCCCATCCCCTTCAGTTTGATGACAACATCAAAGGAAATGATGACGTCGCATCCGTCATCGCTTCTATGAAAAAAGAATTAGGGGATTATTGGGAACTGTAAAGCGTTTAATCAAAGATCATGCCCATGCCAGTGGCGGCAGAATCCTCTTGTTCTTTGATTTTATCTTCGATTTTTTTTGCTTTTTTATCTGGGAGTTTTTTCATCCCAAGTTCCTTGGCAAGCTCTTCCGCACGCTTCAGTCCTTCGACACTTCCCTCAACTTTTAAAAACGATACTGATCCTTTAACATCCAAGGAATTTGCATCACGTATCACGATGCTTTGTCTGTTGACAATTTCATCTTGAAGCATGGTTTGGATTTTCCCTGCTTCTGCTGATTTCACTTCAAAGATCACATAGGCCATGTACAGTCACCCTGCTTTTGCGGATATAATTATTCTATATAAATCTAATCCTGCAGTAGCATCGTTCCATTTTCATCGATTTCCTTCCGTCGTATCCTTGATGAGCTAATTGGTGTTCCATCCTCTGAGAGCACAAAGGGAATCACGATGATCTGCAGTGGTGGTTTTCCAAGAGAGGTTCGCTTCCGGTTGATTTCTTCGGCAGTCGGTTCTGTCTCTGGAGAAACCACGATGGCATCAAAATCCCTTTCTATCGTAGGACCAAATTTATCGAAGAGAGGTTGAATAGTAGTCTTTTGAAGAAGGTTCTCCTTAGCCAAGAACTGCATTATCGATTGTTTCCTCTTCTCAAATGAAGCGAGTTTTCCTTTCTTTTTTATCATTGTTTGTGATGTCACACCAATAAAGACAGTACCTTGTGTTCCTGCGACTTGAAACGCTTTTCTCAGAAGTTCCTTATGTCCTTTATGCAATGGATGAAACGTCCCGCCAAGACATACCTTCATGCAAATATCAATAATATAAGCATCTTTAAAAGTATGTGGTTGGAAAACTATTTAATTCTGTGACATGATGCATCTTTGACTAAAAAGGATGGGATTATGGGTACAAAACGTTCGATTTTTCTTGTGGTAAGCCTCGGTTTTTTATTATTGAACGGTCTTTCGATATTGTATCTTACAGAACATGCGAACGCAACGGGTCGGGAAATCTTCGTTGATGATAGTTTCTCACTTGATAGAGATGGGTCCGCGGAACATCCGTTTCGGACAATCACTGAGGCGATTAATCTAGCAACTGATGGTGATACCGTGTATGTTTTCAGTGGGAATTACAATGAAAGTTTGGTGATCAATAAACGTATTTCTCTTATCGGCGGAATCGACGATAAACCAAGTAATATCTCTCGTGGAGCAGAACACAAATATCTTATCGAGATCACTGCTGATTTCGTAACAGTAGAAAACTTTGTTATAAGAGACCCGGAACGTTTTATTTCTTCCCAATTTGGTGCACTTATCCATGTGACATCAAATAATGTCGTATTGCAACAGAACAATATCTCACAATGTGACCTTTGGGGAGTTTATCTTGATTCCTCTGATGACAATATGATTAGTGGCAATATAATCAATGATACCAAAGGAGTGTTTGCTTCCTCCTCAAATAATAATGTGTTTTCAAATAATAACATCTCCAATTCAAGTGATGCAGGGATGAATCTTCGTTCATCAATGAGAAATATTCTCTATGATAACTATTTTACCTTGAACATCTATGGAATTTACTTAAAAGATTGTTCGAATACGAATATCACCCAGAACATGTTTACGAAAAATGTTTTTCATGGTATCTATTTGACTGGAGGTACAACTGATATTGTTCGAGAAAATTATTTTAAAAATAACACGGTGAGTGGCATCAGCCTTGATTCATCTGATTGTATCATAACAGAAAATCTCTTCAATTATGGTCAAGTTGGAATCAGTCTGCAAAGAACAGGATGCCAGATTAATAATAATTCGTTCCAAAACATAAGCTCGACAGCCCTGACTGCTACTCAGACGAGTAGTAATAATATCATCTATCTGAATCATTTTATTGACAATAATATCAATGCTCGGGAACAAGGGAGCAATCAATGGGATAATGGGACTGTTGGGAATTATTGGGATGATTATAACTACGTTGATAGGGATCATGATGGTTTTGGTGATAGAGCTTATTCAATTTCGTCTGGTGGTCGTGACCATTATCCTCTTGGTAAGTTCTTACAACCGCCTCAAAAACCTTCGAATCCATCCCCTGCAGATGATCAAGAGAATGTTGGGTTATCAGTAACGCTATGGGTGACGGTTATAGATCCTGATAGTAACATACTCTCAGAAGTCTCATTCTATAACGCGGTCAATAACCTGCGCATAGGGTACGTTCGCAATGTGATAAACGGGAAGAATGCCTCCTGTAGTTTTACCTTGCCGTTTGATACGACGTATGCTTGGTATGTCATCGCGAATGATAGCTTGCAGCAGAACCAGTCCGATATTTGGTTTTTTACGACAAAACAGCGTCCTCCAGAGAATCAAAAACCGGTAGCCAATCCAGGGGGACCTTATGTAACAAAACTGAATCAGACCGTTTCTTTTAATGGGTCACAGAGCATCGATCCTGATGGAACCATCATCTTTTATCGGTGGAATTTCGGTGATGGGAGCAGCCAAATTCTTGATATTTCACCGGATCATACCTACGCTGACCCTGGTGTTTATACCGTGACGTTAACCGTCGTCGATGATGATGGACGCAGTAGTATGGCAAATACGACAGCGACCATACAAGGTGTCATTTTCATAAATAATCCCCCGGTTGCGACCTGTATTGCTCCTTCGACTGCAATCATGGGTCAAGAGGTGAGTTTTGATGCCTCGTTGAGTAATGATACTGATGGGACAATTGTTGGGTATCGATGGGATTTTAACGGTGATGGGACCTATGATACAGACTGGGTAACCACCCCTGTTATTACCACGACGTTTTCTTCTACTGGTTCCTATGTCGTGACCTTAGAAGTCATTGACAATAATGATGCGGTAAGTCCCTATTCAACCACTGTTTCTGTCAAGGAGGCTCAAAAGAATACACCTGGTTTTGATATCCTTTTTGTCTTCGCTGCCCTCCTGATTGGTCTTGTCATGTACAGAAAATATAGACACTAGACTATTGTGCTTATCAATAATTATTTATCTTTTATCTATTTAAATGAAAAATTATAAATACCTTTCAAACTCACATCATTGTTGATGTGGCGATATTTCGACAGGGGACAATCTGGAATAACCAGGATCGCGGGATTATGTGGGATGCTTATCCCTGTGGTGATCTTCACCAGTCTTGGCCTTTCTATTGCATCATCACCTTGGTTCACCTGGACACAACATGCGTTAAGCGACCTTGGCATCCAAGAAAATACGGCAGTATTATTTAATTACGGGATGATTTTCGGTGGTATTCTTATCTTAGTTTTCTCCTATGGATTAATGAAGGTTTTAACAAATAAACTTGGAGCATATATTCTTGCCCTCAGCTCCCTTGCCCTCATTGGAATTGGTATCTTTCCAGAAACAATATTCACCCTTCATTTTTTGACCTCGGCGTCGTTTTTTTTCCTGCTCGGGATTGCGTTGTTGATCATTGGATTGACCAGTAAACAAAACTCATTTGAGCGAAATATTGGACTATTTGCTTTGGTACTTGTTTTTATCGCGATTGGTTCGACTGTTTTTCTCTTTCACTTCGATGGAATCGCTATCACTGAGGCGCTTTGTTGTTTTCCTGCGTTTATCTGGTGTTCGATTGTTGGACTGAAAATGACTCATGTGTTGGTTTAGAACATCAGGACGAGAGTTAGACAACCAGCGATGATAGGTTGATGAACAAGGTAGATTGCTAAAGAATGTTTTCCTAACCAGGAGAACAGTTTGGTTGGTTTGTATTTTGTTAGGTCTGGGAGCGGATATCTTCTTTTGTTGTCTTTATAGAGGATGTTTCCCAGTGTGATGCCAAATAGGCAGACACCTAGCCAAGGGAGGATGGGGAAATAATCAATGGTATGGGCTGCGATATCGGACTCATGGATGCCCGCTGCAAGTTCGATCATATTTGGGTTCTCAGTCGTATAGAAAAGTCCTAATGCTAATCCTGTGACGATGATGAATGACCCTAAAATGACATTGGTTGATTTAAATCTCAGTAGTAGTGTACTTAGAATGATACAGCATCCGATGCAGTGAAGTACTCCGAAGAAAATCGGTTTTTCCGGTAGAAACACTGCAGTGAGAAGAGTGAAGAGCATCCCGAGATTCAGGATCCAAAGTCCACGTTGTATTGTTCGATAATACATTTTTTTTGGTTGGTTGTGGTATTTGTTGTTGTTGACCGCCTGGCAGATTCCGACGAGTAAGAAGAAGATGACTGGTACAATGATATTGAGGGAATAGAAATTCTTATTGAGGGGGAGTATTCCGAAGTAATCAAGGTCCCAGAAGAGATGCAGGATGATCATACAAAGGATTGCAAATCCTCGGAGTATATCCAACTCAATGAATCGTTGGTGTTGTCCTTTTTCTTGTTGTTGTTCTTGATTCATAGTTGTTCCGTCTCCTTGTTTCTCCTTTCAGATGATATAATGTTTCGTGTTAACTTTTGACAATGATGGTATTTAAAGATACCCTGGAAGAATACCAAAATGGAAAAAAAAATTTCAAACCACAAACCCTCCTTCTTAGATACATTTAAATAAAACAGGGCAAATATTACCTTTGTTAAGGGGATAGAAAATAATGCCGAAAAAGATACAAAAAAATCTACAGAAAATAATGCTTGCGATCATCATTTTCAGCCTTTTTATTACCACCTTTAGTGCCAGCACACTATCATCTCCAACCAGAACAGCTAGCCTTCTTGAAGAGCCAAACAATGAAACACAAACCACGAGAATTGAAATAGTAAATGAAGATGGAGAAAACCAACAAGAAAGCTACAGCCTTCAATACACCATTCATTTTTCAAAAGAGAATCTCAAATTTGATACATTCCAAGGATACGATATGGTGACCATGAAAGAATGCTCCTATCTAACAGAGTATGGAAAACCACAATTACCAGCCAAACATGTTTTGTTAGCATTACCAGATAACATGAAAGCAACAGATATCCGAATTCTTTCCCTCCAAAAACAAGCAATACAAGGATTTTACACTCTCTATCCTGCACAACGACCACAAAAGCTTGGAGAAAACCCTGCATCGAATCTTGACTTGCAGCTCAATAGAGCAGCCTATCTATCACCACGCCCCTACCCGGAACGACTTGTTTCATTAGGAGAACAAACTGATCTTGCTGGTCAAAGCATGATCGAAATAACAGTATTTCCCCTTCAGTATCTTCCTCTTCAAAAACAATTAAACCTTATCACATCGATAACGTTGACTATCGAGGGTAGTAATGGATATCTCTGCGGAGATTATTTATCTGAACATCTCTCTGAAACTGGGTACGACATGTATCAACAAATGGTAAAAAACATGGTCGTAAATCCAGAAAATGTTAACCTTCGAACTTCATCAAATCCTCAACCCCTCGGTGTCGGACCAGGTGATTACGATTATGTGATCATCACTCAAGCGAGTTGGGTGAGTGCCTTCCAACCCCTTGCTGATTGGAAAACACAGAAAGGAGTCCCTGCTACGATAGTGACAACTGAATGGATCTATACCTCAGGTGGGTACAGCGGAACCAATGTCCAAAAAATCAAAGCATTTGTACAGGATGCCTATACGACCTGGGGGACGATTTATGTTCTCTTAGGTGGAGATATCAATATCGTTCCCTGTCATTATAAAACGTTTTCAGGAGTAGATCCTGATTCAGTTCCAAATGATGCGTACTACGCTGATTTTGACGCCGACTGGATATGTGAAGTCAACATCGGACGTGCCTCGGTCACCGGCCCAGGATCGGGCAATGGTCAGATAGGGACTTTCATCAACAAGATTATGACCTACGAGACGAACCCGCCATTGACAAATTATGGGAAGAATGCAGCCTTCTTCGGTTTCGACCTTGATAGTTGGACAGAAGCCGAACAATGTAAAATCAGTATTAAAAACTCGTATATCCCAGCAAGTTGGACTACGACAACCGTCTATGATAGTCAGGCAGGAAACCATTTTACTAACGTTATCAGTGCACTCAACGCAGGTCAGAATCTTGTGAACCATGCTGATCATTCGAACAATGATTGCATGGGGACCGGCTATGTGAATCATGACTGGCTTATGTATAGTGATGACATGGACGCGTTAACGAATGGAAATAAGCAAAGTATCTTTTACTCGATGGGTTGTGATCCTGCTGCATTTGACGTCTCAAATTGCATCGCAGAGCATTTCGTACGCAACAACAACGGAGGCGGGATTGCTTTCGTTGGTAACTCACGATATGGTTGGTACAATTATGCGACTTATGATACCTTATCCATGGGATTTGATATGCATTTCTTCCAATCATTATTGCAAGAGAATCTGTACCATTTAGGAGCTGCGTTCTCCGACCATAAGAACGACGGATACCAGGAATACCCTGGTGATGATTATTACCAATATATTTTTACTGAACTGACCTTACTAGGAGATCCAGAACTTCCTGTTTGGACAGAAAACCCATCTGCTTTTGTTGTCAGCCATCCATCAACGATCCCACTTGCTTCTTCCACTTTTACCGTCCATGTTCAAACAACAGGCGGGAGCAATATACAAAATGCGTACGTCTGTCTGTGGAAGGGAAACGAAATTTATGAACGTGGTTCTACGAATTCCGCAGGGGACATCACCTTCACAATTCTTCCTGAGACTGGGGGAAGCATGCAAGTGACAGTGACAAAACAGAACTATCTTCCCTCAGAAACCACCGCAACAGTCATTGAAAATAACCTGCCTCCAAATCAACCCAGTTCACCTAACCCAGCCAATGGCGCAACGAATGTCCCAGTCAATAGCGATCTGAGCTGGACCGGTGGGGATCCAAACCCTGGTGATACGGTCACCTATGACGTATATTTTGGAACAAGTAGTACACCTCCGAAGGTAGGATACAATCAATCTGCAGTCACCTATGACCTCGGTACTCTGAATTATCTCACAACCTATTATTGGAAGATTATCGCATGGGATAGTTACGGGGAATCAACAGCAGGATCGTTATGGGTCTTTTCCACCAAGGCAAACAATCCACCTGTGTTCGGCACGCCATCACCAGCGAACGGGTCAGCCGGAAATCCCTTAAGTCTTACATGGAGCATCCCCATCAATGATCCTGATAGTAACACCTTCTCGTGGTCAATACAGTGCAGCAACGGACAGATAAACAGTGGGACTGGTGCAACAAATGGGACAAAGACTCTTGCCATCTCTGGTTTGATTCAATCAATGACCTATACCGTCTGGGTGAACGCGACTGATCCTGGAGGCAGCGGTCTGTATACAAGAAAATGGTACAGCTTCACCACCTTCTCAGACAGCGCACCCCCAACTACCACAATTTCCGTCACAGGAACTCTTGGAGAAAACTCTTGGTTCATTAGTCCAGTCACTATAACCTTGACTGCAACAGATGATGTGACTGGCGTGGACTACACGATGTACAAACTTGATTCAGCTAGCTGGACCATCTATACAAGTCCCTTTACAGTTTCAGATGATGCCTCACATACAATAGAATATTACTCTGTTGACAACAATGGAAATACAGAGACCGTGAAATCAGCTGATTTTAAAATCGATCAGATGCCACCGATAACAACCCATACGTTCACTGGGGATGCTGGCAATAATGGTTGGTACTTTAATATGTATTTCCTCCTCAATGCAATCGATAACACATCTGGAGTTGATTATACCTATTATAACATTGATGATGCGGGTTGGAATCTCTACACCGGGCTCGTCATTATTACGACAGAAGGAACTCATTCACTTGAGTACTACTCCATCGATGAAGCAGGCAACATTGAATCTGTAAAAGGTCCTTTTACCTTCAAACTCGACAGTACCTCACCAGAGATTTCCCTTGCCAAGTTAGAGATCGACCTCTTTACCATAAAATTCATCGCACAAGTAAGCGACGAGGTAAGCGGAATTGACTCTGTCGATTTCTCCGTTGATGGGGTTCTTCAATATCATGATACCATAGCTCCCTATGAATGGACATGGAGCGGATTTGGAGATTCGACAGTCACTGCAACTGTCTATGACAAGGCAGGTCATTCACAGAGCGAGTCAATGAGCACACCATATAGTTATAATCTGCAGAAGCTCTTCAATCCCTATCAGATCCAGGGATATGCTGTGAAATATCAGATGAATATATAAGAAATCTGGTTTAAACGTGTACCATCCAGTTTCCAAGTACGGTATTCGTAGGTCTATATTTCAAAGTCACTGTCACAGCACCTGTAGTCTCTAGTAATAATATAGAATCACCAACAGACATATATCGAGTAATTGTCGCGGTAATACCAATTTTTGCTATCCCGTTTTTATTCGAGTCTTGAACCTGCCAGGTTGCATTTGAATCATCAGTGGTTATTTCTATGTCGCTCCATTTTACATTAGCATCTACTAATTCGATGATGATTCTATTCGTTGATGAATCTGATGAACACTCAATATCTGGTGTTTGGCTGGTTCCTTGAAGTCCTTTTTTTGTTAAGACAATATTGGTGGGGTAACTATCACTTTGTCCAATCCTATTCAATGTCAAAATGTTTCCTTCATTAGAAAATTCATAGATATAACACACTATAGTATTGTACAGACAGATCTGACTGTTTGTGACGTTCCAAGCACCTGTATTGTTGCCAAGAACTTCCTTCTCAAGAGTACTATTGCTGTTAAATTTCCAAAGAATCGGACTACCTATTGTTTGTTGTTCCCATTCTCCGACAAATCGACTATCAGCATTCACAAGAGGACTAGCTCCACCCTGAAGATATACCGCGATTATTGCTACGATTACTACAACGACAATGATTGCTAAAAGAGCCATGATGAGTTTTTTTCGAGGCTTCTTTTTTGTTTTCGGTGGTGTAGGCATCTGCTTTTTTTCAACTGGTTGCTGTGGTTCAGGTTGTACCGGGGTTTCTGGCGGTTGTTCAACAGTTTTACCGCACGCTGTACAGAATTTTGAACCTTCTATTAACTCGACTCCACATTCAGAACAATAACTTGTCATGTTTTCTCCATCTCTCCTAATGTGCAAACTTTATAACAATTTAATCTATAAAAATATATCTCAACACCGGTCTGTTTTTTTTTCACCACTCTTTTTTATAAAGGAAGCCGACGGAGGGATTTGGACCCCCGACCTGCTGATTACAAGTCAGCCGCTCAACCGGGCTAAGCTACGTCGGCGTGTTTCGTAGCGGTAATATCTAATCCTATATAAAATTCTCTTGGTGCGTAGGATTTAATCCTATGAATCAGCACCTCACTCAAGGTATACTCTTGTGTTTTGCCGATTTTTTCCAATGCAGTAATCCTTGTTTCGATATCCTCCTCTCTTATTATATCATAATAGTGTACTTTACATGTTGGTGCTGCGATGGACAAGGCAGTAGAAAAAAAATTGTATGCTGAGAATGGCAGATTCATGATGATCCGATCAGCTTTTGTTGGAATAATTTTTTCCGCATCTTTTGCATCCGCATGGATGACTTCTACAGTTTGAAGGACATGGTTCTGTTTCACATTCTGTTTTGCTAGGGTGATTGCTTTTTTGTTTTTATCAATCGCATAGACTATTTTTGGTTGTGCGTATCGCGCAATCATGATGGAGAATGGTGCGACACCAGCGAACAGATCGACGACGATTTCCCCTGGTTTTACTTGAGCAGCCACCCGTTTTCTTTCTGAGGCAAGTCGAGGAGAAAAATATGTTGCGGCGACATCAACATGAAATGTTAATCCATATTCTACATGCGTAGTCAGTGTTTGGTTCTCCCCCGCAATGATTGTGATATTTCTTGTGCGAAGTTCCCCTGAGACCGGGTCGACTAAACAGACAGTACGTATGTTCTTATGTGTCTCTAAGAGGGCGTTGCCAATTTTTTTGTGGTATTGAATAAGAGATTGAGGTAATTTTATAAGGATGAGTGATCCTACCGTATCATAGGATGTTGGCAGTTCTTCTGATAGTTTTTTTGAAAGTCTCAGAAGATCTTTGTAACAATGTGGTTTTTGCATTCTTACTTCGAATGATTTGATTACAACAGGATAACTTGGTAAATCCTCTGGATTGTTCGTGATGGGAAAAAAGATACATGTTCCTTCCTTTACTATTTTGACATCTTCGCGTAAAAGATGGTGTTCTTTGAGAAATCTTCGTACCGGCTCTGCTTCAGTAAGAGGAACACGGAGGGCTTTTATTTTCTTCTTTGTCATTGCACCTGTCGTATATCAGATTCTTCAATAAATAGTATGGTGTTATTGAAAGGAGAAGAGTCCCGCCTCCCGGATTTGAACCGGGGACCTGCCGGTAACGGCCATAGAGTCTACAGCCGGCCGCTCCAGCCAGACTGAGCTAAGGCGGGGAATCTGTCAAGCCCACATAATAATAGGTATATTTATTAGTTAAGGTTTCTTTCTGAGGCTTGTGAATATGAGGTTTGGTGTGATTGTCTGTCCACAGTGCAAGCAAGTAAAAGGAATAGTACTATCATCCCAGACTACAAAATGTATACGCTGCGGAAGAACGCTTCAAATGAAAAAATTAAAAATTTT
>Ga0209287_10001159_pt1 | contig 13654 bp, 10 predicted proteins | sample PPLLak3cmMay2015_2_FD_187255 | JGI IMG/M metagenome (GOLD analysis project Ga0209287, IMG submission 187255) | Freshwater sediment microbial communities from Prairie Pothole Lake near Jamestown, North Dakota, USA - PPLs Lake P8 Core (1) Depth... | ecosystem: Environmental > Aquatic > Freshwater... | reverse complement strand
TAGCTTTACAGTCTATGCACCCTTTGGGTGAAAGCCCATTATTGCCATAGTTATCGATTACGAGTACGATTACGCGCACGAGCACGACTCCAACTGCGGAATATAGTATAAAAATTCCCCCTCAACATCCCAAATCCCAAATCTTAAATCTTAAATCTTAAATTATCTCATTTTCTCAAAAATCCGGTCCGGATGTTTAATCGCCTCCTGCACGCTCACTTCGATAATTTTCTTTCCTGCAAACCGCTCTTTCTGTTCGACCTCGATATCCGCGGCAAAAACCACATAATCAGCTTTTTGTATGTCATCGGAGCTTAATTCGTTTTCAATACCCATGGAGCCCTGAGTCTCCACTTTGATTGCGTGGTTCAGCGCTTTTGCCTTTTTATCCAGTTGTTCGGCAGCCATATAGGTATGTGCAATGCCTGTGGGACATGAGGTAACAGCAACGATATTCACCGGGTACTCCTTTGTTATATCTGGGTATTGTTGTCCGGTCAGTATGAATGATTGTAATCCGGACGCGTCTGAATAAATAATATAGTTTAGCAACGCGCCCCTGTCGCGGTGTTTTTTACACCTGCGCCGGTGCCGCTTTTGTTGCGGTCTTTACCTTTTGCCCGGTTAACTGCTTGACCGTATTTATCGCAAGCGCAGTCACCGCCATACCGCTTATAATCGCAATCAGATACATGAGCTTGTTGTCGATAACCGGAAAAACAATGGGGCCGCCGTGCGGTGCATGATCGCCGACACCTCCGAGCATGGCAATGGTTGAGGCAACCATGGAGCCAGCCATAATGCAGGGTATCACCCGGAGCGGATCAGACGCGGCAAATGGTATGGCGCCTTCGGTAATGCCGATCATTCCCATGGAAAAAGCGGCAACGCCGGCCTCCCTCTCTTCGTCGGACCAGAGTTTTCTGTTAAAAAAAGTTGCAAGGCCAAGACCCAGCGGCGGTGTGCAGATAGCTGCTGCGCATGCCCCCATAACCGCGAAATTGCCCTCTTTTATCATTGCAGCGCCGAAGAAAAATGCCACTTTATTCACCGGCCCCCCCATGTCGAACGCAATCATCGCGCCGAGAATCATCCCCAGAATAATCTGGTTGCCTGTATTCAGGGTATTAAGCCAGCCGGTCAAAAAGGCCATTAATCCGGCAATAGGAATACCTATGACTTTCAGCATCAAAACCCCGATAATCGATGACGCAAGAACAGGAATGATCAGAATCGGCATAACAGGAGCGATAAATTTGGGAACCTTCATCTTTTTAATCAGGTTAACAACCCAGCCGGCGATAAGCCCGATAAGAATAGCGCCAAGAAAGCCAGCTTTGGATTGGTCCGGGCCGCATAAAAACCCGCCGATAAATCCGGGCACAAGCCCCGGCCTGCCTGCTATGGCATACGAGATATACCCCGCAAGTACCGGCAATACAAGGCTGAACGAGGCCACGCCTATATCCAGAATCAGTTTGAAAATCGGCGCATTCGAGAAATCAGGTCCCGATGAGGTCATAGGCACAAAAGCAATGCCTACTGCAATCATGATACCGCCGCACGCAATAAACGGAATTACGTACGATACGCCGGTGAGTAGAAACTGGCGTAACTTTTTCAAAGATTCCATGGTGATTTTATCTCCTTGTTATTCCAGCACATAAAATAATAAACACAGCCTTGTTCGAAACAAAAGATGATTCAATAAAAAGCAATAACAGTGCCAATGAACGGAAAAAAAAAGAATATTCTGTTTATTTTAAAAACAACTCATGGCAGGACAAAATACACATACTTTTTCACCTCAACAAGTGCACACAAATTGTGCAGCAACTAATTTGCTGCATATATTTAGTGCCGTGAGTAACGAACTATTTTGCTGTTTAATAATATTTTAATGTTTTTTAAGTATTTATTAACTATTTAACCATTCGGCATATTATTTGCAATTCAGTTCAGGGTGGTATAATCATACTGAAACAGATCCATATCCTTTAAATCTTTACAAGAGGGGGTAAAGATGCTTAAAAGATTCCTGTATTCATCGATTCTTCATGTTTTCCTTGCCATTGGTGTATTTGCCCAGAATGTAGACATCAAAGGAAAAGTTACCAATCGTGAAGGGCTGCCGGTTGCGGGCGCTTCTGTTGTATTGAAAAACCTGAACAAAAGCGCCACAACAGATCAGGCCGGCTTGTATCAGATATCCGGCACAAGCGATATCGGCAACGTGCAGCATGCAGGCTCGCTCTATTCCGTTGCCATGACCAACAACAGCATCTGCCTGTTCCTTAAGGCTCCCGGCCAGATCACGGTTTCGCTGTTCACCGTATACGGCCGCTCCGTTGCCATGCTGCATAACGGTTCTCTGAACAAGGGCAGGCACCGGTTCGCATTTCCGTCCCGCAGCCTTTCACGCCAGGTCTATCTTTTGCGTATCGGAACCGGATCACAGACCGGCAATTACACAATCATTCCGATAAACAACTCGTTCACCCTGTCAAATAGAAACGTTCATCCGGCCACAGGCGCGGCTATTGCAAAGGGCCTGCCGGTGAATGATACTCTTTCCGTCACCTGCACAGGGTATGAGGCCAAAACCGTGCCGGTCACGGAGTATATTGCAACCATAAATATCAGGCTGGAATTCGACTGGAGCGATTTTCTCTATCCGGAAATCATCTTCCAGAATAAATACACCTCGTTTTCAAAGTTTATCACGCGTTTCCCGAGTATTGAAGACACGGCAAAAACCATATCCTACGGCGTGTGCAGAAAACTCTATCGCAAATTCAGCGAATCGCTGAAGCTGGAAAAAATAACCTTTATTCTGGACAGCGATCCCAACACTATAGGCTGGAAAGCGGGCAAGCCGCCTGCAATAACAATCTGCATCGGCGGGCCGTACCTGGAAAAATATATGAACAGCAACGGCCTGGAAAAAATGGCGGACGAAGTCAAAGGCATCATGTGGCACGAGTATACGCACGGTTACCAGTATGACGACGGCAACAGCAACGGCATCATCGGCATTATCGAAGGCGTGGGCGACTGTGTCCGGTACCTGGCCGGGTATATCGATATCTCACAGCGCCGTCCCGGCGGAAACTGGGACTCCGGGTATAAAACAAGCGCCTTTTTCTTCGCCTGGCTGCAGGAGGAGTATAACGGCGGCAATCCGGAGTTTCTCTATCTGCTCAATCAGAGCATGGACATCGACGACGGCATTACATGGTCGAAAGAGGCGTTTAAAACCATTACCGGAGAAACAGTCGAAGAGTTGTGGAAAAAGTATCAGGATGATATTACAAAGTAAACAAGACTTTACCGTATTATGCCCTAACCCGGCAAAGCCGGAAATTTTTGTAACATGTTGTATGGCTTTGGGGCTATAGTTCTTTAACCTTTTATGCTAAACAGCAGAATAAGTGTCTGTACGCTGACTTATCTACGCTTTGAATTTATCTACTCTTATTGCGTAGATAATTCAGCTACAGACACTAATACAGGGGAACATCTCCTCCCCCAGTTTCCCTGTATTTCAATCGTGCTCATTATTGCCGGCAACAGGCTGTTCGTCAGGCGACCTCCTCTCTTTCCTGCCTGATTAAGGCCTAACCGGTGAAATGAGCACGATTTTATCACTACGTGACAAAAATCATTTCAAATACATATCGAAATTGCTTCGCAATATTGCATATTATAGATTACTTTGTTGGAAAAAGTGCTTAAAGATCGAAATACATCAATAAAATCAGCACTACTTCCGTAATTAAAAAAATGATGAAAAGACGCAATTTTTTAAAACTCTCACTTTTCGGTGGCGGTTTAGCGTTGGCCGCATCATATCCTTTTTTCATCGAAAGAAACATTGTTCTTGTAAACAAATACAGAATCTACCTTGAAAGATTGCCTGCTGTTTTTGATGGTTTCACAATCGTTCATCTGACCGACCTTCATTACGGCCCTCTTGTATCTTACAGGCTCGTCAAAAAGGTGCTTGGACGGGCTAACAGCATTCCGAGAGACGTGATTGTCTGCACCGGGGATTATGTGCATGAACGTGATGCTGCAAAACAGATTGACAAGGTCTGGCCATTGCTGTCGAATCTGAAAGCGCCGTATGGCGTGTATTCTGTTTTAGGGAATCACGACCACTGGGCTGATACCGGCCGGTCACTCTGGTGGCTGGAAAAATCAGGACAAAGTATCAGGCACAAAGTCAAGTTTCTTGAGCGGCATGGACAGAAATTGTGGTTTGCCGGTGCGGGCGATCTGTGGGAGGATCATATCAGTATTGATAAGCTTGTGGCTGACATACCGGAAAATGATCGCACAATTGTTCTTGCACATAATCCTGATAGTGCTGATACGGTAAATACTGACTCAAAAATCGACCTGTTTATTTCGGGACATACGCATGGCGGTCAAATCAATATTCCGTTTATCGGCACACCGGTACTCCCTGTAAAAAATTATACCTACTCTTCCGGTTTAAAAAAATCTACCAATGGAACTCCGGTGTTTATTTCAAAAGGCATAGGCTGGGCATTATATCCCGTGCGATTTAACTGCTACCCGGAAATCGCAGTAATATCTCTAAAAAGCGGTAAAAAATTCATATAACTATCCTCAATACCCACCCCACCCACCCCCGATTTTTCCTTTATTGCCAAAAATTGTGTGATGTACGTCACAAATTATTGATTTTTAAGGGATAAAACGGAAGAACTATCTCCGTTTTGTCTCATAGTTATTGAGTATTTTATCCTTTGGTGCGATAATTATATCAGAAGAAAAGGATCGTCCATCTAAAAAAAGATAAGATTATGAAGATAAAGAAGCAGGAAGCATTCGATACCCCGACACCACATTCGATAAAAAAGGAGGCGTTTATGATTCTGGGAAATCAGGTTGGAAATCAAAAAGGATTAACCATTATAGACAGCTTGGTGCTTGCACTGATCATGGGAGCTATTATTTGCGGTGCGTTATTTTTCGATATCAACGAGATTGTTGCCGGTATTACAGGATAATTCTGAAAATGAACGGAATCCGGATCAGACTGTTTGAACATATCCAGGTGTTTTGTCCGCCAAGTGCTTGCGTTCCTATCAATCAGTCTGCGGCACCTTGATAGCATATTTCTTAATCTTTTCACGCAGCGTATTTCTGTGTATTCCAAGGTGTTCCGCAGCTTTGGTCTGGTTCCAGTTAACATGAACCAGTACTTCGTATATCTGCCTTTTCTCCATGTCGCCAAGCGTGGAAGCCTGAGCTGGACCCGACGCAAGAACCGGGGCTGAACCGGCCGCCTTCTTCACCTCTTCCGGCAGATGGTCGACCGTAATCTCGTTTCCGTCTCCCAGCAGTACGGCTTTTTCCAGCACATTTCTCAATTCCCGGATATTGCCGGGCCATTGATAACTGAAAAACAGTTTCATTGCGTCCGGCGAAACTGATGTGAAATTCTTATCAAACAGGCTGTTAAGCTCTTTGAGTAAATAGAAAACCAGTTCGGGAATATCGTCCATCCTCTCACGCAAAGGAGGCAGATGAATGGTAACGACATTGAGCCGGAAATAGAGGTCTGATCTGAAATTGCCTTTCTCAACTTCATGCCTGATATCTTTATTTGTCGCGGCGACAATACGCACATCAGCTTTAATCGTTTTGGTGCCCCCCACACGCTCGAACTCTTTTTCCTGAAGCACGCGCAGCAGTTTTGCCTGCATGGCGGGGCTGGTATCGCATATCTCATCAAGAAACAGGGTGCCGCCGCGTGCGGATTCGAAGCGTCCGGGCTTTGACGCGGCAGCGCCGGTGAACGCGCCCTTTTCATATCCGAAAAGCTCACTTTCAAGCAGGGTCTCGGGAAGGGCAGCGCAATTGAGTTTGATAAAGGGCATGTCGCGCCGCGAGCTGTTATGGTGAACCGCATGAGCAATAAGCTCCTTGCCGGTTCCGCTCTCCCCCGTAATGAGTATAGTCACATCATAGTTCACGACCTTTTTTATCACGTCAAAAACCTTCTTCATCTCCTGACTTTTCCCGACTATCCCCTTCAGAACAACGCTCTCGTTCAGTATCTGCCGCAGTTCCCTGTTTTCACGGGAAAGCTGCTGCATCTGGAGCGCCTTTTGAATGATCAGACGCATCTCTTCCAGCTCGAACGGCTTGGCGATAAAATCATACGCGCCCAGTTTGACCGCTTCCACCGCAGTCTTGATCGTGCCGTAGGCAGTCATCATGATTACCGCGGTTTCCGGCGCAGCGCTCTTTATCTGCGGCAGCAGATCGGTTCCCTGGCAGTCCGGCATCTTCAGATCAAGCAGAATGACATCAAACACAGTCTGCTTCACAATGTCAATAGTCTCTTTCCCGTTTGCCGCGGACCGAACCATATACCCGTCCGCTTTCAGCACAGCCTCCAGCGTATCCCGCATTCCTGCATCATCGTCTGCAACAAGAATTCGTTCTTCCATATTCCTCACGATATTTTAGATTTTAGATAGGGAATTAATCTCTATTAAAATAATTTTGTCTTATGTTTCTTTATTAAAATTAAACAATGTCTATTGAGTATTGGTTTTAGTACAGTATCATTCTCCTCATTCCCTCCTTCATAGTCGGGGTACTGCATTATTAACATCGCTCCAGTTTTCAGCCTCTTTCTTTTTTTAGCACCGAAAAGAAATAGCCGCACACCGCTTACTTTTTACAAAAAAACAGCTATTCAAAAACCATGTATAAAACATTCCCCTACCATATAAAAAATCTGAAATTTAAAATTTAAAATCTAAAATTCCCCGAATTCTTCTCCTGCAGGTCAGTCTATATAAACCCTTCCCTGCTTTCCACCGTTCTCTGCTGCTGAACCAGGGGTAGTGTAATGGTGAACATGGCGCCTTTTCCGGTTCCGCTTTTTACGGCTATTGTACCGTTGTGCTCGACAATGATCTGCTGAACTATCGCAAGCCCAAGGCCGGTGCCTCCGGCACGGGTGGTGAAAAACGGATTGAAAATCTTGTCCATGTTTTCTTCCGGGATCCCTTTGCCATTGTCCGCGATCGTAATACCGATTGTCTGGTTTTTATCATCAAAGGCGGTCGTGGCATGCACTGTTCCGCAACCCCCGACCGCGTCGACCGCGTTGAGCAGAAGGTTGAAAACTGCCTGCGACAGCCGCTTCGCATCGGCGAAAATACTCGGCAGACCGTCGGCATATTCCTTCTGAATCGTTATTGACGACCCTGCTATTTTAAGCGCAGCAAGGTCAACGGCACCATCAACCAGTTTGTTAATGTCCGTATATTGAAAATCGCTCTCTGCTGGCCTGGCGAAGTTTAAAAGCCTGGAAATAAGCAGGTCCAGACGCTTCACTTCCCGTACTATCAACTCCGAAAACTGGCGTTTTTCATCCCCCGGATCATACTTGCCCTCAAGAAACTGCGCGCATGTTTTTATCGCTCCGAGCGGATTGCGCACTTCATGGGCGATACCCGCGGCAAGGCTCCCCATTGCCGCCATTTTCTCGGAATGCTGGATGCTGCGCTGTAAATGCCGTATTTCCGTAACATTTTCAAAGGTTACAGCAAACCCCACAATCTTCGCATGCTGGTCATACAGAAAGGTTGTATTGAGGCTTAACAGCACTTCTGCACCCGACACATCGTTAAGACGCACTTCATGTCCCAGATAGGTCTTCTTCGCCTCCTTCATCTCGTGCAGAACAGTGGTTAGAAAATAGTCATGAGTGAAAATATCTTCAATTCTTGTGCCGATAACCTCTTTCCCCTCCAGATGCAGGATTTTAATTCCTTCCCAGTTCAGATAGGTTATTTTTGCCTCGAGATCAACGGTTAATATACCCACCGTAATGCTGTTCAGGATATTCTCGATATATACATGCAGATCCTGAACAATCTTCACCTGCGCAGCAAGATCCTCGTTGGTTTTCGTAAGGTTCCCCATATATTCGCGGAGTTTCAGCGTCATGAAATCGAAAGACGAGGCGAGACGGCCGATTTCGTCCCTGCTGCTGGTTTTGACCGTATGGTTCAGATCTCCCGCAGCAACCTTTCCTGCCGCTATCGCCAGTTGCTTTATCGGCCTGGTAATGGAGCGGGCAAAAAACCAAATATACACAACCCCGCCAAACAGCGCAATAACCGCGACAAAGAGCGACTGGTAATTGGTATGCTGTATCGCATTGGATATCTCGGTCATATCCAAACCGATCTCCAGAACGCCGCCAATGGAGTCAAGCGTGACCAGCGGCACAATGACCCTGAAAATATCCTGGCCCCGCCTGTTTTTGCTTATCAGGTTAATCGGCTTGTCGCCTCTTTCCACCGCATTGATCGGCGTGTTCAATGCCTGAAAATAGAGCGGGTCTTCTATGGTACGCCCCATTTCCGATATATCCGTATGGCCGATAACAATTCTGTCGATATCAACAATCTGCAGATACTCGATCCCTTTTGTCCTGCTTGCCTCGCCCGCGACCCTCGACAACCCGGCCCGCTGCAGAAGAAGCGCATTTTCAGCACCCAGCGCAAAAGCCTTGGCAAGAGCAATGCCGTCCTTCTCCATCTGGTTGAATATGCTCTGGCTCTCTCTTTGTATGCCGAGGTAGGTGGTGACAATCATCAGCAAAGACAGAATAATAACCGTATACATGATAAGACGGGTCTGGAGGCTCTGCCTGCCTTGCATAGAAAGGCCGGTATGTTGTTCTACTGTCATAGGAGTACATTTTTCCATCAAGTGTCAGAAGTCAGGACAGGTTTTCTCACAGGATAAAAATATATCTGTTTATCACCTGTTCGTTGAAAAATAGGATGTGAGCGGTAACGGCAGTATCTTTCACATCGTTGAAAAAAGTACTAAAAACATATCCGCTTATGTAAGTTATACTTGTTAATCCAATTTATTATATTACATAGATAATTCATATGCCATCTATTGATCGAACATCAGTAAAATTAAACCGTGCTACCGACAAAAGGAGAATCATCATGCAGGTACAAGAGATTTTGCTTAAAGATTTGAATTGCAAAAAGTATATTGAACAGAAAATTAAAGAGATAGCAGACACCGTGGGCAGCGGCAGAGCAATCAACGCATTATCCGGTGGCGTCGACTCGTCGGTGGTTACCATGCTTGGTCACCGGGCACTGGGCGACCGTCTTGAAACCTGCTTTATCGACAGCGGCCTGATGCGCGCAGGCGAGCCTCAGTATGTTGTCGCGCTGTTTAGGAAAATGGGAGTTAAGGTAAAACTCGTTGATGCACAGGATACCTTCTTCAAGCGGCTCAAAGGCCAGACCGACCCTGAAAAAAAACGCGAGGCAATCACCCAAAGCTTCTATAAGGACGTATTCGGCGCCATGGTAAAAAAGAGCGGCGCCGCTTTTCTTCTGCACGGAACCAACTTTACCGACATCGAAGAAACAGTCGCCGGTATCAAGAGACAGCACAATATACTGGTGCAGCTTGGCATCGATACAAAAAAAAGGTTCGGCTACACCGTGCTCGAGCCGATTCTGCAGATCCGTAAAACAGGCGTAAGATTGGTTGCCAAAGCCCTCGGTCTGCCGAAAGAGATATACCAGCGGCCCCCGTTTCCCGGCCCTGCACTCGCCGCGCGGGTTATCGGCGAGGTCACGCGGCAGCGCGTCGCAACCGTCAGACAAGCGACCGCCATCGTAGAGCATGAGTTACGCGATATCAAGGCTTTTCAGTATCTGGCGATACTTCACGAAGACCGGGTAACCGGTATACGAAACGGAAAGCGTGATTTCGGCCTGCAGATCGAACTGCGATGCTTCAACAGTACCGATGCGGTGGTCGCCACACCAACCCGGCTCCCCTATGATCTGCTTGTAAAACTGGCAGACCGCATCACCGACCAGGTTCCAGGCGTGGTAAGCGTAACCTACAATATCACCAGAAAACCGCCCACAACCATTGAGGCTGTATGATATATAAAATTCGTTTAACCGTGTCATGTATCCCCTGCTTTGCAGGCAGGGGATACGGGGCGTACGAGTCGAGTTTGAACAAGCACCCGGCATATCTAATCCTGGAGTTAGTATGAATAAGACAGCCATTTTCATGTTTTTACTGCCCATCGTTACCTTTGCTTCTGACTTGGATATCACCCAGAAAAACTCACTTTTTGCGGGACTGGCGATTCCCACCGGTAACTATCGCATACACAGGAAACCGGTGGGGGCGAACGGCGGTTTTGAGTCATACGCGCAGATTGAAAAGTATCTGGGCTTAGGCGGTCATCTGGAATGCTCCTGGCAGCCCCTGGATTTTTCAAAAGATACATCTGAGTACCTCGACGGCTCTCTGAGTTACTGGGATATTTCCGCCACCTTCAAGGGCCTGACCCCGTTCACCAACGAGTTTATGCTCTACGCTGACTTGTCACCCGGTTTTTACGTCGGACTGGACGTTCGGCATTCCGACTACAAAGACGTCTATACCTGGACGCCCGATTTCGGCCTCTCCTTCGGCGGCGGCGCAATCATCGGCGTATTCGTCATCGGCTGGCACCTGAAAATAGTGTTTACATCGCCGGAATCAACCAAATGGATGACGGTTACGGTTGGTTTGTGCGGTTGAGGAGCGAGCACGTTTTTTGCAAGCTTTCGGAAACGATAGAGTTTTTGCATAATAGGGTTATGATAAAAATTTAACAAGTTATTTCGTCCTCGTCCTCGTCCGTCGTCCTCGAAAACACAATCATTAAAGGATATCGAGGACGAGGAGGATGGACGAGGACGAGGACGATTTGTCAATACTTACCTGAAAATGAATTATGCAACAACTCTGATATAAGTACCTTCTTCGCATCCTGTGAAAAACAATTTTCACATACTTCATACAAACATCAACAACCTGATGTATCTTAGTGACATCTTTACTGCAAGAGCAGAACATCGATTCTTGAGTTTGTGTCATTTATTAAGGATCCGATGTATTCCTTTTTTTAATGACATAAACGATTGAGAGTTTTATGAACATTTATGTCGGCAACCTGTCTTTTCAGGTGACGGAAGAAGAAGTGCGCAAGGCTTTTGAAGCGCACGGCGAAGTAGGATCGGTAAAAATCGTAAAAGATAATTACAGCGGTCAGTCCAAAGGGTTCGGTTTCGTTGAAATGTCCCAGCAAGATCAGGGAACAGCAGCAATGAAAGCGCTGGACGGCCAGCCTTTTCAGGGCCGTAATCTTAAAGTAAACGAGGCCCGGCCAAAAACAGACAAACCGAGAGGCGAACGCTGGTAAGAGACTAAATAATATTCCGGTTAGACTTGTGGAGCCCGCAGACTTTGTTTGCGGGCTTTTTTTATTGTGTATCAAACCAGGCGACCTTAATGAATTGAATCTTTAATTGCTTTTGTTATATATTTTCATAGTTTGTGTATTTCTCAATAGTTATCACCACCTGAAAAGAAAGCCTTTGTATGAAGCTCAATAATAGAATTACCCTTTTCATTGTCACTCTTCTTTTTTTTATCGGAATATATCTATTCTGCACAGACCCTCAAAAGCCTGATTTCGGAGACCCTCCTGTTATCGGCAATAACAAGCAGATTCTTGCTGATAGACCGCCGGTTCTTAACGATACCTTAATACTCTGCCTGACCCTTGAAACAGGCGCAGAACCATTAACGTATCAATGGTATAAGAATGACACCGTTATTTCAAGAGCATCTTCGGATTCATTAAAGTTCGAACCTCTGAAACTGTCGGATACCGGAACGTATCACTGTGTTGTAACAAATATCCTTGGATCGGATGTGAGCAAGCCCTTTAAACTCGACAGTATTAACGAAGTCCCGGTCATAGGCAATAACAAACAGGTAATCCCATCAGGAACGCCGAAAAAGGACTCCTCTTTCTTTATGTACATTACCGCCACAGGCACGAAACCCTTGAGCTATCAATGGTTCAAAGACAGTACGCCGGTTATTACCGGTGGCGCGACAAACGATACCTTGAAATTCAGCGCGCTGAAATACTCGGATACCGGAGATTACTATTGTGTTGCGTTGAATTATTTTGGCTCGGATACCAGCAAACCGCATAATCTCTCTTTGACAAACCAGACTCCGAAATGGTCTGTTGATACCATGCGCATCACCGCCACAGAGACTCAATTATGCACATTAAATGTGAAGGATTCGTGTTCAGATCCGGACGGGGATTCGCTGACGTTCAGGCTGGTTGTGGGCGCGCCTGCGGGAGATACGATACTAGGAACCTATTACCGATTCACAGCCGGTTATACTGATGCGGGGAGTTATGTTGCCACCGTGCAGGCGTCGGATGGTAAAAAAACAAGCGATTGCTATATTAAGCTGTCTGTTCTGAACAAGAACCGCGCACCCTATTTCCTCGATACTCTGCCAAAAACCTTATACACTGTTCCGGAAGGATCAAAACTGGTTATTAACTTTAAAGCTGTTGACCCGGACGGTGACTCTATATTTTACAAGCTCACAAAAAACACCCTGCCGGATAACGGTCCTGTAGTTTTCACCAATTCAAAATTTGAATGGCAATCAACATATAATGACAGCGGCATGTATTCGGTCGAGATCAGCGCTGATGATAAGTCCGATACAACAAAAGCACCTGTTTCCGTTGCAGTAGGCAATGTGAACATTCCTCCGCAGATAAAAATTGGGAGTTATAAACAGGGCGATACATTAAGGGTAAAAGAGAGCGACACGCTTACATTCACTGTCACGGCAACAGATCCTGATGCTGGTGACATTCCGGTTCTCTTATCGCCGAAAAACAAACCTGCCGGATCGACTTATGATACATCAAGCGGTTACTTCACTTATACTCCTTCATTTTCCATATCAACCGGTTTAGTCAATACGCTTTTTCTGAATGTACGGTTTTACGCTACGGATAAAAAACCGCAATACAGCACAGACTCGTTTTACATCCACCTCCAGGTTCTTGACTCCAACAGCGCACCGAAATGGACGGTCAACAGCGCAGACCTTGCTGCAACCGAAGGAAAAACATTGAGTTATAATATAAACGCAGTTTTTTCAGGTGATGATGAAGGTGATAAAATTACATTCACAAAGACTTTCGGCACGTTTAACGCCGATACATCGCAATGGTTATGGACGCCCAGTTTTACTTCGTTCCATGGCAAGGATACGATATGCGTCTTAACCGCAACCGACAATCATAACCCACCCGCTTCCTCAAGCCTGGGTTTGACTGTAAGCATAGCCGACTCTGTGGTGCCGGTAATCCTGTCAAAACCGTCAAACATCACCTATAAAAGCATGAAAATAACCTGGACACAGAGCGCAGAGCCTCAATTCGGGGCATATAAGATCTATTATGACGTCAGCAGCAACGTAACGGAAACAAGCAACCTTGCGGCAACAATAACGGATATTTACAAAACAACCGACACGCTTGATGATTTGAACGAGAATACCCGATATTATGCCAGGGTTTTTACCTACAACACGAATAATACAAAGTCGGGCAGCAATATTGTGGACTCGACAACGCTGATTCTTAACCCGCCGACTCTAACCGTGACTTCCGTGACCATAACAAATGACTCCTGCGCAATAAAACAGCCGGTTTCATTAA
>Ga0209287_10001158_pt1 | contig 13670 bp, 14 predicted proteins | sample PPLLak3cmMay2015_2_FD_187255 | JGI IMG/M metagenome (GOLD analysis project Ga0209287, IMG submission 187255) | Freshwater sediment microbial communities from Prairie Pothole Lake near Jamestown, North Dakota, USA - PPLs Lake P8 Core (1) Depth... | ecosystem: Environmental > Aquatic > Freshwater... | reverse complement strand
CCTGACGATTCACCGCGCGGTCGTTGGTGGCGGCGATGACCATCACCGCCCCCTCCAGATGCTGCGGCTCGAAACGCGCGACGATGGGCTCGACGCCGGGCTGTCTTGCCAAGTCAGGTTCGATCTCGGGCGCCACGACGCGCACGGTCGCACCAGCCTCGAGCAACACGCCAGCCTTGCGCGTGGCAATCTCACCGCCGCCTACCACCAGGCACAGCTTGCCCCTGACATTGTGAAATGCCGGTAGGTAGTCCATCAGACTTGAACCGCCTTGAGGATCAACGGCACCAGCGCTTCCGGCAGCTTGATCTTGCCGGATAGCGCAAACTCATGGGCGCGCGGCGACATCTTCTGCCAGGTCTTCCTGATGATCTGTATCCATTTTTCTTCGCTGTATTCAGGGTGCTTGGAAGCAAACTCGGCCATGTAGTGTTCGATGAATACGAGGTCGGCGACGTCTTCCATCAATTGCGTTTCAGCATTGACCTTGAGCCCTTTCTTGCTGACGATGTTCATGACGCGCTCGGTCATTTCACTGTCGTAGCCCACCCCCCGCATGAGGCCGGCGGCGGTCTCGGCGTGAAACTTATAGAGTTTGGTGCGCCATTGCAGGTAGCCTTGGCGATCCATCGGGAATTCATTGCGCTGAATCTTCCAGCGCTGGATATGCTGGGCGCGTACCGCGAGTTTCACTGCTTCTGATGCTTCTGGTACGTAGCGTTCCTGCATATCACCCATGCGGATTGCGTACAGCAATTCCTTCGGGTATTCCTTGCCATCGTGCGTGTCCTTGTTCGAATCTTCCCCGTTGGCCTGGTCGAAAGCCGCAATGGCGGATAAATATAGATCGTGAGTCATATTGTTCTCTGATTGAATGAGTGTGCTTCGAGTAAATGTTGCGGATTTGGTTGCTGTATTTATTCTATCTGCCGCCGGATGAATGCAACGAAGCGGGACGCCCAGTTACAACTGCCAATGGTCCGCAGGTGCGTGTACGAGGCCAGCAGGTTATTCAGGATCAGGCCATCGCGCTGACCGGTTATGCCGTGACCACGCTCGACGTGGTAAGCAAAATGCAGGTCTGGGGGAAGATTTTCAAGGCTGGAGTAATGAAACTCGTGCGCCCGGATCTGCGTTGCCGGTGAATCCTGGCGTGGCCACGGATGCTCGGGATCTTCCCTCAGATGAACGTAACCGCGACCCACTGGTTTGGCATGCATCTTTACGTCACCGGGAATCGCGCCGACCATTTCGTAGTTGCGCCCCTTGAAGGCAATGCTGCGCGAAAGATACATCATGCCACCGCACTCGGCATAGACCGGCATTCCCTTGTCGATCACCTGCCTGATCTCGCTGCGCAACGTAGTGTTGGCTTCCAGTTCAATGGCACAAGCCTCCGGGAAACCGCCGCCGATATAAAGGGCATCAACCTCCGGAAGGTGTGGATCGTTGAGCGTGTCGAATGGCACGAGTGTCGCACCGGCTGCCTCCAACGCATCCAGGTCGTCAGCGTAGTAGAACCCGAAGGCCCGATCACGCGCGATGCCGATGCGTAGCTTCTTACCGCCAACGCTTGGCGGAAAGATGCAAGCCTTGGCGGGCCCGGGCGCTTGCTGCTTTTCTGACAGAGTCAGCAATTTGTCCAGATCGACCTGCTCGGCAATGGCATCGCCGATCTGCTTGACCTTTGCAGCCGCAGCGATGGATTCATTGCTCGGCATCAAGCCAAGATGGCGTTCGATAATACTGAGGCGATCGTCGTACTGGATCGCACCCACTACCGGCACGTCGGTGTAATGCTCGATCACTTCCCGCAACTTGGATTCGTGACGGCTACCACCAAGCTGGTTGAGAATCACGCCGGCGATCTGGATGTCCTTGTCGAATGCCTGGTAGCCAAGAATCAGCGGGGCGATGCCGCGCGTCATGCCACGCGCGTCGATGACCAGAAATACCGGCAAATCGAGAAGTTTCGCCAGGGCGGCATTGCTGTTGCTGCCATCGAGGGACAAGCCGTCGTATAGCCCTTTGTTGCCTTCGACCAGATTTACCTCAGAGGCATGGCGTGCGAAAGTGTCGACGACGTCCGGCGTGTCCATCAGGTACAGATCGAGGTTCCGGCAAGGATGTCCGGCGGCCAGCGAAAGCCACATCGGATCGATGTAATCCGGCCCTTTTTTGAACGGCTGAACAGCATGACCACGCGACTTGAGAGCCGCGCAAAGGCCGATGCTGACCATGGTCTTGCCAGAGGACTTGTGAGCTGCCGAAATAAGCATACGGTTCATGGCAGCCTTTCAACTCGTTTTTGCAGCGATGCAGCGTCAATCCTGCGGCATGAAGTTGAAGATGTGAACGCCCACGGCGGTAAGGATGAACGCAATGGCAAGCCCGCCGAAGCCAAGCAAGAATTCATATATGGAAGGGCTGTAAGAGGCTATTTGGCCATCGCCGAAACTGCTGCTGGCGGCAAACCCCGGGAAAATATCGAGGGGATATGCCTGACCGCCGATGATGAAAACATAGAGCAAGGCGAACGCGCCGACGATGACCAGCACGGATGCGGCCACACAGTTGGTCTTGCGTCCCGGCCAATAGATCAGACCCAAGGGTACGAGATTGCCAACCACGATATAACCGAGCCAGAACAAAGCCGGATAAATCCCGCCCTCGATCAGTATGAAGCGCACGAAGCCGACTTGCTGAGCGAAATACAAATTGGTTAGATGGTAAACCGCAACCAGATAGAGGGAGCCGATGACGAAGATGCCAAGCAGGTGCTTGGTACGTTCTATGACCGCCGGATCATGCTGCCTTTCGTTCCACGCATAGGTTGCCGCCTGTACCAGGTGAAACACAGCCAGTCCCCAGGCAAACGACAGCACGATGAACATCGGCGGAAGTATCGCGGAGCCATAGGCTTGGCGCGCAGTGAGGAACGCAAATATCAAGCCCGTTCCGGTCGTTAGAATGAAGCGCCAGACAAACACGGCTAAACCGGCGGGCTTGTTCCACCCGTTCATGCGCCGCTCCATCATTGTCCAGAGATAGATGACGATCAACGAGAACATGCCGGTATACAGAACCACGTTCCACGCGAATACCGAAGTGAGGTTGATATTGGTGGCAGCCACTATCAGGCGGTCGGGGCGCCCCAGATCCAGCATCAAGACTGCCAAGCCGCCGGCCAGCATGGCGACCGAAAGCAGACTGGCCATCGGCGCCCGCGCTTTGTACATGGCCTTGCCAAACACCGAACCAATCGATGCGACATTGAGCACACCAGACGCCGCAACAATCAGGAAGATTGCGAACACGTGCGGAAGGCCCCAAACAACCTGATTGTTCATGCCGGTGATGATGTGACCATGATGTTCCATCAGGTACACGGCGAACATGCCTGCCAGCGCCACCAATCCGCTCGCCGCCAGGAGAACGTAATACAGGCGACTTCTGAGGTACAGAGGAGAATAGCCGCTCATTTATATTCCCTGATATCGGACGCCGGTGTTGAGTCCAAGGCTCGCTCGCACCTGGACGCTTGCCACCGTGCGAATCTTCTTTGCGATCTCACTGTCCGGGTTGTTCAAATCACCAAAAAGTATCGCCTTGTTCGTACAGGATTCGACGCAGGCTGGCTGCTGCCCTTTGTCGATGCGGTGGACACATAACGTACAGCTTTCGACGGTGCCCTTGCCACGCGGCACATCCGGATTTTGGTCGGTTAGCGGCTCATGCACGAAAGAGCGCGCCTTGTACGGACAGGCCATCATGCAGTAGCGGCAGCCAATGCAGCGGTGACGGTCGACAAGAACGATGCCGTCGGCGCGTTTGAACGATGCATTGGTTGGACAAACATCCACGCAGGGCGGGTGCTCGCAATGCTGGCACATCATTGGCAGCGAAACCTTTCGGCCGCTGCTGATGTCCTTGATCTCAACCTTGCGGATCCATTGCGAATCGGTTGCGCTGGTGCCACCCGAAAGGCCGTTTTCCTTGTTGCAGGCGGTGACACAATCGCTGCAGCCTTCCTGGCATTGAGCCGTGTCGATCAGCATTCCCCAGCGCACCTTGCCGCTGACGGCTTGCGCTTTGCCATGGGCAATATCGAAGAGAAGAAAGCCGGGAGCGATTGCTACCGCTGCCGTACCAATGGAGGTCTTCAGAAAATTTCTGCGACGAAGATCGTTGATATTCATTTCGCGTTCCTCTGCAACCAAGCGCTTTGGCGCTTGTCCGAGTGGCACTCGAAGCAATCAATCTTTACCGCTTCGTAACTATGGCAAGCCACACAAAAGCTGTCCTTGCGCGCAGTCACGCTATTGTCCTGCGTGCTGGCGTGGCATTCAATACAGCCCTTCAAGCTGTGCTTTGTGTCACGCACACCCTTGTGTACCGTTTCGTCACGCTGATGATTGAGCAGGTTAGGGTGGTTCTTGCGCATCCACTGAGTGTCTTCCACGCACTGCCCACCCTTGCCGATATCCAGCTTGGGCCCGGTCACTTCCGCAGCCAGCGCAGCAGGGATGAATAGGCAGAGCAACAGGGATGCAAACAGCTTCATCACTCACCCAATCCCATCTGGATGTAGCCGGTCGGACACACATCGGCGCAGATATGGCAACCTATACACTTGCTGTAGTCCGTCGCGACATAACGCCCGGTGGTCGATTCACCCTTCTTGACGCGGTAAACGGCGGTTTGCGGGCAATAAACCACGCAGTTGTCGCACTCGAAGCACATGCCGCAACTCATGCAGCGCTTGCCTTCGGCGACCGCCGATTTCTCGTCGAGTTTTCCGAGGCGGTCCTGGAAGTTGTCGAGCGCGCTGTCCTTGTCAAGCGTGATCACATCGCGCTTGTTGCGGTCCACGTAGGAAAAGTGGCCGAGGAATAGCTTGTCGTGCGGAATGATGTAACGGTCTGAACGGTCGTCGAAATTATGCACCGCAATATTTGAATCGCATGTGCCGCGCAACGGTTCATGTGTTTCCTTGGGTTCGAGACCCTTTTCGGCCAGCTTGCGAATCAGGTCGAACTGGTGCGCGTCGATCTTGGGACGCTTTTCCAGATCCTCACCGAGCAGATAGTTGTGAATGCCGTCGGCGGCGATCGAGCCGTGGCCGATCGCGGTGGTCAGGAGGTGCGGGCGGATTACGTCGCCGCCGGCGAAAACGCCTTGCTGTCCTGCGACAACATAGTTGCGGTCAGTGCTGACTGCGCCCTTGCCGTTGTTGAATTGTTCCAGGCCGGTGAAATCGACTGCCTGGCCGATAGCGGAAACGATCAGGTCGGCTTCGATGTCCCGTTCGGAACCCTCGACTGGCTTGATTTCGAGTTTGCCGCCAGTCATTTTGGCTTCACATTGCTGAACCCGCAGTGCCGTCGCTCGCCCGTTCGCGTCACGCACGATGCCGATCGGCATCAGGCTACCGAAAATATGGATTCCTTCGGCAAGCGCCTGATCGATTTCATGCTTGTTGGCCTGCATCTTGTCGATGTTGAAGACCGAGGTGAGCGTGACTTCCGCTCCTTCCTTGGCCGAGATGCTCGCTACATCGTGCGCCAGATGTCCGGCGATGGCCGCTTCGGCATCAGTTGGCTTCGCGTTCGTTATGTGGCCAAGACGACGCGCCACGGTTGCCACGTCGATGGAAGTGTCACCACCGCCAACCACTACCACGCGCTTGCCCACGTGCTGCAGGCGACCATCATTGAAAGCCTTCAGGAAGGCGGTCGCCGTTACTACGTTCGGTGCATCGCTTTCGGCGATGGGCAGAGCGCGACCAGCCTGGGCACCCAAGCCGAGGAACACTGCATCGAATTCCTTGCGGACATCCTCGAGCGAAATGTCCGTGCCGACGCGGGTGCGCATGCGTGTCTTGACGCCTACATCCAGAATGCGCTGGATCTCTGCATCCAGCACGTCACGCGGGGTGCGGAATCCCGGAATGCCGTAGCGCATCATGCCGCCAAGAAATTCACGCTCGTCGAAAATTGTTACGTCATGCCCTTTCAGTGCGAGCTGATAGGCACATGATAGGCCGGCAGGTCCGCCACCGAGGATGGCGACCGATTTTCCGGATGGCGCAACCGGCGGCTTGACAAATTTCAGATTGTTGGCGATGGCATATTCGCCGAGGAAGTGCTCGACCGAATTGATGCCAACGTGATCTTCCACCTCGTTGCGGTTGCAACCGGATTCGCAGGGCGCCGGACATACGCGACCCATTACCGACGGAAACGGATTGGCTTCGGTCAAACGACGCCATGCATATTCCTGCCACGGCATGACGGGCTTGCCATCGGCGCCGACCGGGGGCTTCTCGGTGCCGCGGACGATAGCCAGATAGCCCCGGATATCTTCACCGGCCGGGCAGCTGCCTTGGCAAGGCGGCGTAGACTGGATATAGGTTGGGCACTTGTAGCTATGAGAGGCCTGGAAAATCTTTTCATTCAGGCGGCGAACACGGCTGTCGCCATCTTTGTAGCGGCGGAAGGTGATATTTTGGGAAGTCTCAGTTGTTGCTGACATCGCTCGTCTCCGAATAAATTGTTACTTATCGCCCAGGATGATCGCGTTGCTTACCAGTTGGTGTACTCCGCCAACTACTCTGCGATCTAAACCATAGATGGGCAAAACTTTGGTGAACTGCGCCTTGCAGATGGCGCAGATGGTCGCCATGAAATTGACGCCGTGTTCATCCACTACTTGCTGCAATACTTCCATGCGCGGCAACGCCCCCTTTACACGCAAATCCATCAAGTCATCAGTAAGCAGGCCACCCCCGCCCCCGCAGCAGAAGGTTTGCTCGCGCGTGGTATCCGGCGCCATTTCGACGAAGTTGTTGGCCACTGCCTTGATGATGTTGCGCGGGATTTCGAACTGACCGCCGGCGAAATCACCCATACGCGAACCGCGCGCCACATTACAGGAGTCGTGGAAGGTGATGATGTGCTTGTCGTTGGCTTCCTTGTTGAAGGACAGTGCGCCGCGCTCGATCAAGTCCCAAGTGAATTCGCAAATATGCATCGGCTGTTTGTAGCGATGGTCGAGCTGCTTTTGCAGCATCTGCGCGAAACGGTCGGTCTCATCAGCACCACCACCGACGCCGGTGAGGGTATTCCAGAAGCTGTAGGCGACACGCCACGCATGGCCGCACTCGCCGACAACAATGCGCTTTACGCCCAGTTCCAGAGCGGCTTCGCGAATGCGTAGCGCAATCTTCCGCAACTGGTCGTAGTTGCCGATGAACATGCCGAAGTTGCCTGCCTCGGAGGCCATCGAGGACAGCGTCCAGCTGGTGCCGGTGGCGTGAAATACCTTGGCGTACCCGATCAGGCTATCGATGTGCGGTTCGGCGAAGAAATCGGCCGACGGGGTGATCAGCAATACTTCAGCACCCTTCACATCGATGGGGAAACGGACATCGATACCGGTCGCTTCCTTGACGTCTTCTTCCAAACCTTCAAGTGTATCGTTCAGCGCCGGGCCTGGCAGGCCGAGGTTGTTACCAATGCGATGCACCTTGCCGATGATTTCATTGGCGTACTTTTGTCCGTAGCCGATGGAATCGAGGATCTCGCGCGCCGCCATGGTGACTTCTGCGGTGTCGATTCCGTAAGGGCAGAACACTGAGCAACGGCGGCATTCGGAACACTGGTGAAAATAGGTGTACCACTCGTCCAGAACATCCCGCGTCAGATCACGTGCCCCGACCAGCTTGGGAAACAGCTTTCCGGGCAAGGTGAAATAGCGGCGATAGACACTGCGCATCAGATCCTGACGCGCCACTGGCATGTTTTTCGGGTCATGTGTGCCAATGAAATAATGGCATTTGTCGGAACAGGCGCCGCAATGTACGCAGGCATCCATATAGACTTTGAGCGAACGGTAATTCGCCAGCAGTTCGCCCATCTTGGCGATTGCTTTGTCATGCCAATCGTCCACCAACTGACCAGGGAAGCCAAGGGCTTCATTGATCTTGTCGTTGGCGACGAAAGACTTGACGCCTTCCATCGAACCAGGCTTGAGGGCCGGGATGATGGGAATGGTGCGGTAGGGGGGGGCAGCGACGTCAGCCATTTACTTCTCCAGCCCCGCCGCCCAAGGCGCGATGTGGCGCTTCTCGCGAGGATTGTCGACCTGATTGCGGGAAGGCGAGAAAAAGACTCCCGGGGCATGAAGGAGCTTGCTGATCGGGAAGATTGCCAAGAGCGCAATAACCGACAGAAGGTGGACATAGAGAGCGAAATCTGCTGGCAAGGAGCCAATACTCAGTTGCATCCAGCCGAGGAAGAAATTTTTGACCGCGATCACGTCGGTATGTACCAGGAACGTCATCACCAGACCTGAGGCGGCGATACCGATCAGCAACAGCAGCATCAAGTGATCGGATGGGGTGGAAATGTAGCGTATGCGCTCAACGAACAGACGCCGCGCCCAAAGTCCAAGTAACCCCAGAAGCATGGTCAGTCCGGCATACATCCCGAAGGGCTGGATGAGGGCGACCCAACCCCAAACCGGTTCGGTGAAATAGCGCAGATGACGCATAAATACCAGCGCGAGGCTGGCATGAAATAGCCAACCCATGCTCCAGATCCAGAGATTTGCCTTGAACAGGCTCTCGAAGAACACAACTTCCCGCGCCATACGCAAGACAACGCCCGACTGGGTGGTCGGTGCCGGGGTTGTGGGAATTTTCAGTGGCGCTGGCGTACGCGCATAAGTGTTGATCCGGTAAAACAACCCCACCACGAACATCAGAGTCGCGAAGTAAAACAGAATCGCAATCAGGATACTGGCCATGTTGATGTTCTACCGGCGATTTGGCTTAAATACAGCCAGTGGGTTTCGGCAGGCCGGCGATCTTGCACGCCTGCTTGCCCGGGCCATAGGGGTAGAGGCCGTACAGGTACTCGCTGGTTCCCTTCTCGGGGCCAAGCTTCTTGCCGATAGCCTTGGTCAGTACGCGCACAGCCGGAGCAATCTGGTATTCCTCGAAATATTCGCGCAGGAAGTTAACCACTTCCCAATGCTGATCGGTCATGGTGATGTTCTCGGTACCGGCAATGTAATTCGCCACGTCGACATCCCACTCGCCCAGATTGACGAGGTAGCCCTCTTCGTCGGTCTCATAAGATTTGCCATTGACTTCAATATTGGCCATGCAAGTTCTCCTTGTATTAGTAGATGTTACAGCCAGGATTGGCAGGAATTGTTGGTGATCGTAAGGTCGACGAAGCCGCCGTAATCGACGGCGGAAACGCCCGCCATGAGCTTGTCGCTCATGCCGCGTGCATCCAGATCGGACTGCAACACGTAAACCTTGAAGCTGCCCAATGCTTCGCGCAACTTTGGCTCGAAGGCACTGCCGACCGTAGCAGCGTATACCGCATCCTCGATCAGCAAGACGTCGCCCGGTGCAGCAGCGTTCAAGCAGTTTTCCAGGGCGCTATTCACCATGGGTGATTTGTTGACGATATGTAGCACTGCGTTCTCCTCAGAAACTCAAGACGACGTCTTGCTGGTTCATGAGTGCGCCCATCTCGGCACGGCTAACCACCTTGACGGGAACCAGCAAATCGTCCTCGACCAGGCCGCGCTCATCCAGAGATTCCTTCATGACGTAGAGCTTCTCAACGTCATAGTCTTCCAGCGCACGATAAGTCGGCGAGAAGTTCTTGGTTTCGATGCCTTTGGTCTGCTGACCCTTCTTCAACTGATAGACACCATCGTCGAGAAAGGCCAGCGTGACATCCTGGTCGAATGCGGCAGTGATCAACACGACTTCCAGCGATTCCAGCGCATAGATCGTTCCGTAGGGCGCCTTGCGGTTGACGAACATGAATTTCTTGATGTCGCTCATTTCGTCCTCCTTAATCGCCGAAGGTGACCAAACGGTCAGACTTTATGCCGGCTTCCACAAGTTGTCCCAAGCCGGAGATGCGGAACCCGTGTGCCAGGTTTTCGTCCTTGATGCCGCGACGGAGCGCTGCAGCGACACACACGACGAGATCCACTTTGTGCTCCTCGGCCAGCTTGGCCCAGCGGTTCACGATGTGGCGGTCATCCTGCGGCGGCTCGGTGAGCTTGGACGCATTGTTGACACCATCGTGGTAGAAAAAAACTCGCCACACCTCATGTCCCTTGGCGATGGCCGCCTTGGCAAACAAGTAAGCCGAGTCACTTGCCTGATGCTGGTACGGCCCCTCGTTAACTACGATACCGAACTTCATTCCGCTATCCTCTTGATCAGAAACGAATGTGCGTCGATGCGTTCAGGTTGGCACGCGAACCGGTCCAGTCATCGATCAAATACTTGGTAAACGGCAGCCCGGTCTTCTCGAAGAAGCGCGGCCAGCCGATACGGTCGATCCAGTCAGCCATGCGCTCCCATGGGCGGGCATCGTCCTTGTAAACGCTGATGATGTTCTTGACAGCCGCGCCAACTTCCGGCCAGCGCGGTGGATTGTTGGGCAGGCCCGAGGCAACCATCTTCATGAACGTCGGCTTGCCGCGCGCATTCGAATTCTTGCCGCCAACCCAGATGGCCAGTTTCGAATTTTCCGGGTCGTTGATCTGCATCGGCGGGCACGGAGGATAGCAGGCGCCGCAGCACATGCACTTGGATTCGTCGATCTCCAGGGAGGGCTTGCCATTGACCATCGCGGGACGGATCGCCGCAACCGGACAACGCGCTACTACCGTCGGACGTTCGCAGACATTTGCGACCAGGTCGTGATTGATGACCGGCGGCTTGGTGTGCTGGACGATGATGGCGATGTCAGCCTGGCCGCCACAGTTGATCTCGCAGCAGGAGGTCGACAGATGAACCCGGTTGGGCATCTCTTCGCGCCTGAATTCGTCGTACAACTCATCCATCAGCGCCTTGACCACGCCGGACGCATCGGTACCGGGAATGTCGCAGTGCAACCAGCCTTGGGTGTGCGCAATCATGGTCACCGAGTTTCCGGTGCCGCCAACCGGGAAGCCGTTACGCTCCAGTTCAGCGATCAGCGGCGCAACCTTGCTTTCCTCGGACACCATGAACTCGATGTTGGAGCGAATGGTAAAACGCACGCGCCCTTCAGCGAAGTTGTCGGCAATGGAACACAGCTTGCGGATGGTGTGCACGTCCATCTGACGTGCCGTACCGGCACGCACCGACCAGACTTCGTCGCCACTGTGCGATACGTGGTGCAATACGCCAGGACGCGGACGGTCATGATATTTCCAGTTCCCGTGGTTTTTGGCCAAGGTCGGATGCAAGTACTTCGTGTTTTCTGGTACGCCGGTTTCTTTCGGGCGGCGCATCTGTGCGGGTGCAGGTGCATTCATCTTGGATCTCCTCAGGCGACTTGTTTTTTGGCGTTGATCTTGGCGACTTCGTCATCCCAGCCGTCGGTACGGACGTACGGATTCATGCGTGGCGAGCTGATCATCGCGGCATCAGCGTCGATTTCCATCGCCTCAAGGAAGGTGGCAAGACCGATACGCTCGATCATTTCGCCGGTGCGCTCATGCTCGAGTGCATTTTCGGCAAAGAAGTCGATGGTGCGCTGGGCGAAGTCAACCAGCTTTTCCCGGTCCTCTTCCGTTTCCAGCTTCATGAACGGAATGATCACGGTACCCATCAGGCCGCCAATCTTCAAATGGCTCTTGCCGCCGATCAGCACGGTTGCACCCTTGTCTTTGCCAGGTGCCAGCGCGCCGGTCATTACGTTGATGCAGTGCATGCAGCGCACGCAATCCTTATTGTCGATTTCCAGCGCCTGCGTGTCGTTGAGCGCGACGGCAGAGATATGGCCGTCCTTGCGGACATCCTTGATCTCCTTGATCTGGATTGCCTTGGTCGGGCAGCGCGCCACGACGTCGTTGACCAGTTCGTTCATGCCATGCTTGGCGAACCATTTCTTGCCTAGTTCATCGTCGGTGCGGATGTTGTCACGCCAGGTGCCGATCACGCCCATGTCCGAGCGCTGGATCGAGTTCATGCAGTCGTTCGGGCAGCCGGAAAACTTGAATTTGAACTTGTAGGGCAGCGACGGACGGTGGAGGTCGTCGAGGAAGGTGTTCAACACTGCGCGGTGTGCCTTGCCCTCGTCGTAGCATGACTGCTCACAACGGGCAGCGCCGACGCAGGACATCGAGGTACGCACGGCCGGCCCGGCACCGCCGAGGTCGAAGCCCATCTCGTTGATTTCGTCGAACGCGTGCTGCACATTCTCGCTGGTCGCGCCCTGGAACATGATGTCGCCGGACTGGCCATGGAAAGCAATCAGCCCGGAACCGTACTTTTCCCAAATGTCACAGAACTGACGCAGGGTATCGGTGTCGTAGTGCATGCCCGGTGGGGGCATGACACGCAGGGTGTGAAACTCGGCGGCATCCTTATAGACTGGCTCACCCTTCTCATCCTTGAGCTCGGTGAAGCGCGGGATAACACCGCCGCCATAACCGTACACGCCGACAGTGCCGCCCTTCCAATAACCTTTTTTGGTCTTGTAGGAGGTTTCCAGTTGGCCCAGCAGGTCAACCGCCATGTCATTGTTTTTTGCCAGATCCTTCAGGCCGGTAACGAAACTCGGCCACGGGCCTTTTTCGAGTTCATCAAGGTTCGGAGTGTCATGCATCTTCTTTGCCATGTTTTTTCCTTTCGGTTGGATGAGAGAACATCACACCCATGTCTCGTTTTCAATGTCCCAGCCTAAGGCTGGGACTCTCGCTGCAATGGGACGGATGAGTCTGGACTCCGCTGGCAACAAATTGCCAACTCGCCCAGTTTCTTAATAGAGTGATGTTACGGGTCAAGTTGCAAGCTAACCATCACCCTTAGCGGTTATTTTCTATAACTCTTACGGGTGGGGTGTCGGCTTCCGCCGGTGGTATTTCATTCCTCCGCACATTAGCCATAGACTCGTAAAATTGCAATAATACTAGCTTGAAACGAGAAACAAAATGGCGCAAATCAAGGAACTGGCAAAATTCGATGTGCCGCTGGGCGGGCAACATATCGAACTGCAACATATCGATCATGTCGAAGGCGGCATGGGCCTGTTGCGCGTGCGCATTCGCGAAGGCAAGCGATTCACCATCTTTGACATCGATCCCGCGACTGCCCTTCAATGGGCTGATGCCATGAAAGATTGGGCGGCAACACAGAATGTGAGCAGCAAATGACAGTGGCCATCCCCGAGATGGTCGACGTGGTTTTCGACATTAGCGGCGACAGTGTCCCGGTAAATTATCCGTTTGAACTTTGGAGGGAGCTGGTTCGCCGCGTTCCTGAACTGGAGATTGAATCCTCCGTCGGCGTCTTGCCATTGCGCACCACCGGGAGTGATTGCGGCATGTTGTTGCCCAAGCGCGCGAAGCTGGTCGTGCGCCTTCCCAGGTCGCTTGCCACACAAATGGCATCACTTTCCGGGCAGGAACTGGATATTGGGGGCAGCCAGCTGAAAATAGGCAACGCCAAGCTGCGTGAGATACAGCCTTACTCGACAATACATGCGCATCTGGTCGTCGCCACCGAGGACGAGGTAGTGTTCGTGGAAAATGTCTCGGCACGCCTTGCGGACCTTGGCATCAACGCCAGTCTCATCTGCGGCAGGCAAAACAGCCTGCTCGATGGCGACCAATGCGTCCAGGGGTTCAGCCTGGTGATTCAC
>Ga0209287_10001156_pt1 | contig 13685 bp, 10 predicted proteins | sample PPLLak3cmMay2015_2_FD_187255 | JGI IMG/M metagenome (GOLD analysis project Ga0209287, IMG submission 187255) | Freshwater sediment microbial communities from Prairie Pothole Lake near Jamestown, North Dakota, USA - PPLs Lake P8 Core (1) Depth... | ecosystem: Environmental > Aquatic > Freshwater... | reverse complement strand
AAGGTCAAGAATATAGCCCGCGGTGAAATGTCGTGAAGCAAGGGAATGCACACCGCTCCGTTTGAAGGAGCAGAAGTTCCAGACTGCGCGAACAACGGGATTTGCGGTTACGCTGATACGGGTATCCCATTTACCGTGGGTATGAGATAGCTCAGAGAAGGATCTTTTTTCAGAAGCGCTGATGGGTGAATTCGGCATTATTATACCTTGCTCTTATAATAATGATAATAATACTTATAATAGCCGTACGATGAGTAATGATGCGAAAGATTGATATCATTAAGAACAGCGCCGATGCATTTTACCCCGACGTTAGTAAGGTTGGATACAGCTCTCTCGGCAACCTCGCGCGAGGTCTTATGGGATCGTACAACCAGAAGGACGCCGTCGACCTTGGTACCCAGCAACGGGGCGTCGGTTACAGCAATAATTGGCGGCGTATCAAAGAAAATCATGTCGTAATTTTCCTTCAAATAGTCGATCAGCGTGGCCATTTTCTGTGACGCGATTAATTCCGCCGGATTCGGAGTAAAAATACCTGCCGGGATGAATGTCAGATTTTCGTTCTGGGTCGGTCTGGTGGCAACATCGAATTGTGCGTTTGAAGCGAACAGGTCGGTGAAGCCGGGTTCGCGTTTCACGTTGAAAATGTGATGGAGTACCGGCCGCCGCAGGTCCGTGTCGATAAGCAGGGTACGCTTTCCCATCTGGGCATACGCAAGCGCAAGGTTGGAAATGGTGAGCGATTTTCCCTCGGAGGGGCCCGAAGACGTGATGACGATGCATTTGACCGGGTTGTCTGGGCTTACAAAAGAGAGATTGGTGCGCAGGGAGCGGTATGCCTCGGCCGTGACCGACTCGTCGCCGGAAAAATTCAGTAGGTGGCGCGGGTATTGCGTGACAACCGTCTCTTTACTTGATTTTGATGATTTTCGCTTGATTTTCAATTCTTCTTTTTTATTGAAAGAAATATGCGGTATCGTGCCCAGCACCGGCAGGTTCAGATAGCGTTCGATATCGTCGTTGGATTTCACCGACGTGTCGTTGAATTCCATTATAAATGCGAGGGCCAGGCCGAGGCCGAGCCCGAGTATGACGCCGAGAATATAATAACGCATTTCATTTTTCGAGATCGGATTCTCGGGCATGCGCGCGATATCGACAATCTTTATTCCCGCGCCGCTCGAGGCGCTCAGAATGCGCTGCTCTTCCGCTTTTTCAAGAAGGATATTGTATATGTTTTCATAAATCTCTTTTGATCTCTTAAGTCTCAGCAGTTCGAGGGATTCGCTGAGAATATTGGGATTATCTTTTTTGTAGCTTTTAATAGCCTTCTGGTACGACTCCAGCCTGCCCTTGAACAGGTCGAGCTCCGCCTCCTTACTGAGGACCGATTTCCGCAGTGTCTGCCATTGGCGTATGACGTTCGGGTCCGTTGATTGGGTGGATTTGGTCTGTTTATATTGCAGCAGATCCTGCTCCACTTCGAATATTTCACGCTCGATGGTAGACGTGCTTGAAAGACGGATACCCAGGTTTTCAAGGCGCATTCTCTCTTTTTCCAGCTCCTTCAGCCGGGAGCGCAGTTTGGAAACCTCCGGCGAACTCTGGCTCACCTCCGGGGTGACCAGCACCTCAAGTTTTGTCAATTGGGCCTTTTCGGCGGACAGATCCGCCTCTTTGACCCCCAGAAGAGCAAGGTTTTCCGCGTAGGTTTCCTGAAGGTTTTTCAATTCGGGCGGTAGTCCTTCAAGGATGTTTCCGGTCCGGTCCCTGAATGTCCGGAAGTCATACTCCGCTTTCTCAAGTTTTTCACGGATGACTTTAAGCTGGTTGTCGATTTCCACGACAGCTCTCCGCGATTCTTCCGATTCCACATCCTGGCAACGCTTTTGAAATATATCGGTTGCCACCGTTGCGATGAAATAGGCGAGTTCACGGGATTTTGCCCTGCAGTTAAGATGAAAAAAGGACGCGTACTCGGTTTTCCGGAGCGATATGCTGTTTTGTATATACGTGATAGCGTCGCTCCGGATGAATTTCGGAAACGTTGTTTTGAAGACATCCAGGCCGATGCTGTCGAGAGTTAACTCAAGAAAGGTTCTGCTGTTGATGATACCCTCATAGAAGCTGATCGCTCTTCCGCCGACATTCATGACTTCGCTGATAACGGGATTTTTTTCTTCGATAACGAGTATTGAGTAGGATTCGAACACGTCTTCGATGCGATACACATAGAACACGGTGGACGCTGCCAGTGAAAGCAGGCAGATGATTATAACCAGCTTGCGCCTCAGGATTATTGCAAAATAGTCACGGAGGCCGACATCGGATTTCAGGCGGCTGAAATTATTCGTAAGCGGTTTGTTCACTTTGCAACTGCTCCCCGTATGGATTGGATTGTTACGATAAAGAGCAGCACATTGGTTAAAATGGTCATCATGATCTTCCAGTCGAACCATTTGGAATAGACGATGATAACGTCGCCCTCCTCCACCATCGGAATCTTGTCCATTTCGCCCTTATCGATAAACGACTGAATATTTATAACCTCTTCGAGTGTTTTGTTCTCTGATTTGAAAAAACGCCGTACGCGGGAGAGGTCTGCTTTTTCCGCAGGACCGCCCGCCAGGTATACGAGTTCAAAGATGTTTATTTTTTCGTCAAGATCAAAGAACCCCGGCTTATTGACCGCGCCGATAACCTTGACTTTTGTGGTGCGAGACTGCGCCAGGAGTATGACGACATCCTCCGGCTGAAGCTTCGGCATATAATCAATTTTACCCTCTTTCAGAAAAGCCCGGAGGTTGAAATATTCGGCGGTCTGGTCGTTGCCATCCTTATGAATAATTTTTACACTGTCTATGTCGGCGTTATTCAGAGGCCCGCCGGCGAGCTGGATCACCTCCTGCAGTGTGGCGCCGAGGTATGTTTCCACCGGTCCCGGTTTTGCCACCTGCCCCAGAACGATCACCTTGATGTTCGGTCTCTCGACTGTTGATATCAGAACCAGAGGGTTTTCGATATGTTTGGCGAGTCTCAAGGTGAGTTCGTTCATAAGCTCCGAGGTTGAGATATTTGAAATGATCTCATCGGCAAGGAGCGGATATTCAATGGTTCCGCTCGAGTTGACCGTGAATCGGCCCGAAAATTCAGGGTGACCTTGAACCTGTATGTCAAGTACGCTCCCTGCTTTTATGGTGGCAGCGTGAAGAGAATACAGCATGGGTATGAGGCACAAAATGATACAAATGCTTTTTTTCATGGCGCCAGCCTTTCATGTTTTATTATGACGGCCTGAATATGAACGGATACGTTACGGTGACATCTCCATCGGCAATCTCTTCAAATTGCCACATCCTTATTTTACGGGTGATCTCCTTTTCAAGATCGGCATTGCCGGTCGTGTTTTCCAGTACCTGGATATCCGTTACTTTGCCCGAGGCGGTAATGGTAAAACGTATCGTTATCTTCCCGTTGAGATCCGGAGTGCGTTCAAGGAATTTTTCGTAGCTCATCCGGATACTGGTTTTATTTGAAGTCACCAGTCTGTTGATGGCGTCGTTGTCCCGTTTATCGCTTGAGGATGCGGCGCCTTCTATGCTTTCCGGCCGTTGAATGATGAAGTCGCCTTTTTTATCGAGCGTTTTTGTTTTTGCATTTTCAACCGCAGCGACGAGGTCGTCGATTTTTTCCTTGTACGCAACAGAGACGTCTTTGCTCCGCACGAGCTTCTGGCTCATGACGTCCGCATCCTTTGTTTTCTGGAGCCCTGACATATCCGATAAGGCTTTCTCCAGGTCGACAAAACGCTCCTTGTTCCGGTTGCTCCCGCCAAGGACGTCCGCGACCGATCCGCCTTTTGCCGTAGAGCCCACGCCGGTGAGCATGCCGAGCACTCCGACGGTCCTTATTTTGTTTTCAACCTTTGCGGCGCGGGCGGCAACAGCCTTCTGCGCCGCCTTGCGTTCCGTTTTGATTGTTTCCCCGCCTGTTTGTTCGGTAATGGTCTCGGTTTTTGCGGTGGTTTCCTCTTTCTTAACTTTGGTTTTATCGGTAATTTCCTTTTTAGGCGCCTCTTTCGGCATTGGCTTATCAACAATGAGCTTTGCAAATCGTTCCGGTATTTTTTCGATCACCGTAACTTCCACGGTTTTTATTTTTATCGTACTGATCCGGTATAACACGGCGACATGCAGAAAAAGCGACAGAAGCAAAATGATAAAAAAACGGGGATCCGTCTTATGCCAGATGGTCCCTTTTATCTGGCGGATAAGCGCGCGGTCGTGCAAAAGAGAAGCGCCGCTTCCCGCAACAACAACTTTCAAACCGTTTTCCGGCATCTATCCCTCTTTTTTTAACACGGCCAGAGAGAAATTGTTGTACCCCTGCTGCCCGCAGGTGTACATGATTTTTTTCAGCAGGCGGAATCGAATATGTTTATCTGCCTGTATTATCAAATCGCCTTTGAATTTTGTGCTTGTCGAATACTGCTCGATCTTCTCGGTCATTTTTCTCCGGCCCGAAAGCCAGGTATCCAGTTCGGGTATTATCAGGTCCGTTGAGGATAACACCTGTTCGACCGATGCAATATGTTTGCCTTCCGCGAGAATGTATTTGTTGTTTATGGTCAGGACTACCGCGAGCTCGGGGAGCTTCTTGGCGGAAGACTCGGGCAGCATGAGATCCTTGGAGAGCGTTACAATTTCGCCTTCCGACGAGAAACTCTGTAAAAGATAAATAAGCAGAATAGTCATCACGTCCACTAACGATGTTAACTGGGGTTTGAACCCTTTCATCCCTTTTTTTGAACGTGATTTTTTAATCTGCTTTAAATTTGATTTTGATACGGGAAAGCTCATAAACCCTCCACGGTATCGATGAATTTGATTATCTGGCTGATATTGGTGCCGTCCAGTATCGTGCGGATAAAACCCTGGGGAGTAATAAACAGCAGTTCCTGGTTTTTTGCGCCAAGCTCCTTCCAGTAAAATATTAAAACGCCGAGTCCGTGACTGTCTATATATGTCGTTTCGTTGAGATCAACCACTATTTTCGGATGAGAGCTTTTTAGCAGGGACTCAAACTTTTTCGAGAGTGAATTAATTCCCGCATTATCCAACTCACCGGATATTTTTATCACTGGTACAGCGTTGATTTTTTTCAGTCTGATTTTACAGCTCATCCGATATCTCCGGAAAGACCGATGTCAGGGAATTGAGACTCTCTGCACACATCCATGAATTTTATCACGTCATCGTACAGCGTGTTTGCATCGAAAACAAGGATAACGCTTTTCTGGGACGGGTATTGAAATTTAATCGCTTTAAGAAGCGTTTTCAACTGATCCATCTGGTATTTGCCCCGGATTTTGGGGACCAGATCCAGTTTTTTTCCGGTGCCGACGATTCTGAACCCGTTCTCCGATATAATGACAGAGATGTCCAGCTCTTTTGATGATTCCCCTCCCGCGCCTTCACCCTGTGCCGGAGGAAGTGAAAAATCAACGACTGCGATCTGGGTAAATACAGCCATGGACATGAGAAACGGTATCAATACCATAAACAGGTTCATGACGGGCGTCATATCCAGGTCGATTATCTCGATCTGGGCAGCCATAGATTTGTTAACCCGTTTCATAACGGGAAAGGCAAATTTTCGTTTTTTTTCTTCGTTTGGTTCCATGTTCAATGGTCCTTGTGTTTATTGCCGCCGTTGTGCAAACAGAAAATTCAGGAGGCGCACGGAGCTTTCGTCGATTTCTTCAACAAGGGTGTTTGCTTTTGCGCCTAAGATTGAATAAACAGCCATGCAGGGTATTGCAACAACAAGGCCCAATGCCGTTGTGTTCATGGCGATGCTTATGCCCCTGGCAAGAACGACTGCTTTTTGAGCCGGATCTGCGGTGGCAAGCGCTGCAAAGGCTTCCTGCAGGCCGAAGATGGTTCCCAGAAGGCCTATAAGGGTTGACATATTAGCAAATAGCGACAGGTAATGGGTCCGCCGTTGAATTTTTGGCAGCTCCCGGAGCCCCACTTCGTCGATGGCATTCTGAATCTCCTGGTCCGCTTCGTTCTGTAAAAAATGCCACAAGGCGGATTCAAGGATTGTCGCCAGGGGGTTTTTCATGCTGGCGCACAGTTTTCTGCCCTTTTCAACCTCGCCGTTTCTTACAAGGCGGGTAATCTGCGTGAGCAAAGCTTTGGCATTGACGCGGCAATGTATATAAAAGTAAATTAACCGTTCCATCGTTACCGCAATAGCCACAGCCGATACGCCGGCCAGAGGGTACATCCAGAAACCGCCTTCCTGAAACCACTTTGCCAAGCTATTAATCATTCTGCCTCCTGGTAAGTTTTAACTATTTTATGTAACACGTTAAATTTCTGCCGGTTATACCTTCTACTATTTTACAATAGTATCCCCTGAAATGTCAAAATAATATGTCAAAAACCTCGAGTTGTATCATCCCTATTCTATAATAGGGGTAAAGGGCAGTGGTTTGGTTATCTCATTTTCGTACGAATACGAGAAATCCATTTCGCGGTAGTAGGATCTCTCTTTGGGGAGAAAAATAACCACCTGCGGCTTTTCGACTTTGCCACGGATTTTTACTCCAACGGTAAAGGTAATGGTTCCGGGGGAATCAATACGGTACCCGGTATCTTCCGCCTTGTTTTTAACCGGGGCTGTTTTTCCGTCGGGATCCGCAGGGAAAACAGGCGTGGCAAGCATGATCATCAGTAAGGCCAGACAGATTCTCTTCATAGGTACCGTTTCCTTTCTTTGATACAACAGTACTATTTCGTGCTGAAGTTTTCAATAGGGGGAAATACCCATAAATCTTCAGACACGCTTTTTTTATCCATAACCTCTTCCATATCCGGAAAACGAGGCAAGTACTCATATGCGGCAAGGTGCAGTATTAACCAGGGCAATAATCCATACCCCATATGCAGGTTATTTGTAACATCGACTGACAACACATTTTTGCCTCGCAGCATCTTTCGCGTTATGTCCCAGCGTTTCGCGACATTCCACCGTGCGATATCACTGGAATCCAGAGGCAGTTTTTCGTTATTGATATATACCGTATACTTATCCATGGCGGCGAGGTAGAGTTTTGCCTCGTGCGGCGGCTCGTTTGCATAAAAAGCAAGCCTGAAAAACGCCCGATAGGTCTTTTCATTCTGGTCGGAGTTTCTATACCACATCGGTGTGGGAATTTTTTGGGGGAATCCCGTCATTGCTACCGATTGAGGCAGCTCCTCTTTGCTTGCCGCGTGCCAATCCTGGTCATTGAATTCCATGGTGTGCCATTTTTCGGACAGGACCGGCGACACCTTCCATTTTGGCCCGGACGAGATGACGCTGGTATCAATTTTTTCGGTTTTAACGCCGTATTCTTCGGGATAGTTCTGGTACAGACGGACATACGCATGATTGACATAATCGCCGTCAGCGTACTTCTGCCGGGCGAATTCGAGAATCGATTTGTAAATGTCAAAGGCCTGCTCCTGATAGGTGAGGGCTATTTCCTCGAACTGGGCCTTATACTCCTCTTTTTCGTCGTCATTGATATTCGAGGGGTACGGCGGGTCCTTGAAGGCCGAGATACAGAGCAGGTCATAGCAGCGGCCCTTGATGAAAAGCAGCCGTGGAACAGCTGTCCGCGTCTTTTCTACCCACTCGTCGTTGATAGTATATGCCTGCGCGATTTTCATGGTTTTTAAATAGTTTGACAACGCGTTATCTTCATATTCTTCTATCTGCTTCAGCAGTTTTGTTTTATAGACAAATTTTTCATAGGAATCGAAATCTTTTGGAATGGGCGCGCTGCGGGCGATATCCGCAACCTCGCCATAGGTTTCGGCAACATTGAAGGAGGTTCTGGTAATAAGGGAGCTTGCTTTTTTGTAATAATCGTTATTTTCCTGGTACATTGAGCCCATCTCGAGGCATTTGAGAAAAAGCGCAATGGCGCGCTCCTGAAAAGGCGCTTTCTTCTGAAGGTTTTTCAGCTTATGAGCAATCAGGGCAAACCCCTGGATGTTCTTTTCCTGTTCAATATTGGCGACGATGTTCAGCAGGGTCAGGTAATTCTCGCCTGCGACATACGGCAGATAGGTAAGCTTTTCCTTTGATGTTGCGATGCTTTTATTTTCTATTTTTTCTTTGATGCCGAGCTTTACGTTCTGCTCATAGGAACGGAGGGCATTTTCAACAAAATACTCTTCCACCGCTTTGGCGATACCCATTTCCAGGGCGAGGTTATCCTCCAGGCTCATGTTTTTCGGCCGTTCCTGTTCGAAGATGCCGATCGCATAATTTTCATACGCCTGACCGATTTGAAAAATGGCGCGGGTGGTCCATTCGGATATTTTATATTTAACGACCTTCGAATACGCGTCAACCGTTTTATCCAGCAACTCCGATTTGTCTTTTAGCCGGGCTTTGTAGACATCCTTCGGCTGGATAAGCTTTATCCTGTTACAATCCTCATAATAAATATCACCCAGAGTAAATTGAGCTTTCGCCGCATAAAATTTGTTTGCGTCGCTGGGGTTGCTGAGAGAGGAAAAAGCCGAAAGGGTATTTTTCAATTGATTAACCGCTTCCTCGGTTTTATTCTGCATGTACAGCGCAACGCCCACCATGCAGAGGGCCTGCACAATTTTATCCTTATCATTGCCGTACCGCCGGGAAAATTCGCGATTGACGCGTGTTACGCTCTCCCATTCTTTGATCTGGCCGTACAGCTCGCCTGCCTTGAATAAAATATCGGGAGCCTCTTTTGCCTGGGGAAAAGCCATTGCATGTTTTTCAAAGGTTGCGGCCGCCTCGACTGTTTTACCGGCGTTTTCAAAGCAAAAGCCGGCGTTATAGAAACTCGTCGAAGAGAGTTCGGAACCTGGAAAGCTTGCGACCAGCCTCAGATAGGTCTGGGCTGCGTCGTCCCACTGGGTAAGTTTTTCGTAGCATTTTGCCGTTCTGAACATCGATTTCGGCACAATTTTTGAATCAGGATACCGGCTTTTGAGTCTTTGATACACAAGAATGGCCCGTGACCATTCAGCCTCTTTTTCATACGCCAGGCCAGCGTTGAGAAGGGATACGTCGGCAATCGCCGCTTCGGGAAATTCCAGCGCTATACGCTCATACTGGGTTGCCGCATCAATAAATCGCTGCCCTTTTTCGTGCATTTCCGCCATCCTGAAGATCGACTCCGTTATGCGCGCTACGGCCTCGTTCTTGCTGCCGTCTTCCTTGGCCATATCCTTGAGTTTCTTATACCATTCCTGAGCCTTTTCAAAGTTATTTTCTTCGTAGTATGACTGCGCAACCATACGCAGCGCATCGGTGGCTTCGCCTGTTTCGGGGAATTTTTTCAATACCTCCTGATACACTTCGCGGCTTTTTTCAAACAGTTTATGATTATGATATACGGATGCCTTCAGGTTCATTACTTCCGGAACCTTCGGGTTCTGGGGGTTTACTTCGATATAATTATTGCACGCTTTTATCATAATAGAATAGGCGTCGGACAGCGCCGCTTCGCCGATGTCCTTCTCCGCCGCCGGTTTCTTTTGGGGAGCCCTGGATGTGGAATCAGGGGCGCCGGCTGCGGCCGTATCCGCGACCGCGGGCGCAGCGGCGGAGACGCTTGTTCCCCTGCCTTTTCCGGTCAGGGCTCTGCACCCCGACAGAACAAGGGCAAGAAACAATACTGATACGACCGTGCGTCTCATTTGTTTTTATTCCCCTCTTCCTTCAACAGGTTTTGTGTCGCGACGATTGCGTTCCATGCAGCGGTCTCTTTGTATTTGCTGTCGGGATATCGTTTCGAAACAGCCATATATTCTTCGGCAGCCCTGAAATAGTTACCCGTGGAAAAAAGTATTTCGGCGAGGTTGTAGTGACACTCATTCGCCTCTGATGACGAAGGATAGTATTGGATGAACTGGCGGTATGCCGACAACGCCGCGTTATATGCGCTGTTGTCATTTTTCTGCAGCGCGAGCTGGTGATAGGTGATCGATGCGTCGTAGAGCTGGCTTTCTGCCGCGCTATCTGCGAGCGCAATCGTTGCCGTGTCGGTCTGTTTCTTTGCCCACGGGCTTTTCCGGTTATATTTCCTGAAAAAGTCAACTTTGTATTTGTTCGCCTCTTCCAGCGGCAGGTCTCGTGATTTGACCGCAATAAGGTTACTCTCGACGATAGGGTTCATTTTATAATCAGGGTACATGTCGACAAGGGTTGTATAGGTTTTTTCGGCAATCTGATACCTGCCCTGGTCTTCGTACACCTTGGCCAGCCGGTGGAGGATCTGCATCGCTTTTTCATTATCGCCCAGTTTTTTACAGAAAGCCTTGGCCCGCATCAATCCTTTTTCTCCGGTGTTGTCACACTCGCTGAAGCTGATCGCGATATAATCGATCGATTCAGTCTCCAGCAGCGCTTTGCCCGACACATCTTCTTTACCAAGATCTACAAGGGCAAGGAACGAGCTGATCGCTTTTTCCGGATTGGAGAGGCGATAGTGCGACCAGGCCAGTTTATAGAGGGCGTCGTCAAACCAGTCGCTCTCCGGATATTTGATCACTGATTTGTAGGCAAGAATTGCGCTGTCCAGTCTGGAATTATCAAAATGATATTCACCCAGATACATCCACGATTGCGGTGCATAGGCGCTGCCGGGGTATTTCCGCGCGACAAGCGCCATTTTTGCAACCGCGCTGTCGAGCATGCCAAGGTCGTTGTAACACCACGCGAGGCTGTACAGGGAGGGGGAAATGGCGCTGTCGCGGGGGTATTTTGAAACAACCGTCGTGAATTGCGACATGCTCCTGGTATGGGCGAGCACGGGCGCAGCCGGCGCGACAGGCATTTCGAGCAGTTTTCCTTCGTTGAAGAGTACCATCAGGCTGTCGTAGCGCGCGGATTTTTTGTCATACCGGTCGTAGGCGCGCCGGTATTCCCTGTTTTCGTTTTCGTAGTACAGCTCGCCCAGGTGATAGCGGAGATAGATTTCATCTGTGCTGTCAAGGGGTGTTTCCACCAGTTGAGACAGGGCCGCGGAAAGCTTGTTGTACCAGTATTCGTTCAGGGTTGCATTCTTTTCGACAAGCGAGTCTATGGCGGCGGCCAGCGCGGCCATCTGTTTGATATACGGTTGCCTGCCGGTGGAGTCCTTCTGGCTGCTGAGCAGACGCTCTGTTTCCTTTATCTTTTCAGCCGCCGACATTTTTTCCCAGTCGAGGCACTCCTGCTCCCACTTATACTGTGCAAGCTGTATCTCGGCTGTAAGTGAATAACTTTTATCGACCAGTTTCTTGATGGCGTCTATTTTCCGGCGCTGCTGGCCCGCGGATGATTTCGCATACTCAAAACCCTTTCCCTCGTTTTTAATAGCCACGAGCAGCGAGTCAATCAGATGGAGTATCGTCTCTCTTTTTTCGGAAAAACTGACCTCCTGAAAAGAACCGGTTTCGTAATGCCGGGGGATGATATCGCAGACAGATACGGCCTGATCATAGTACGAGCGTATGGTTGTATAATCTTCCCGTTTTTCTGTTTTCAATTGTTCCAGCACCGAGGCAAGCCGGGTGGAGCCGCTTGTATATTGTTTGATTTTTTCTTTGTCCCGGGATCGTTGTATCTTGTCTGATAATGCGGCAATAATATCGCCGATCCGTTCTTCTTCTTTGCTTAAATAGGTGAATTTTTTCCATTCATACTGCGCTTTGCTCACAAACCGTTTGGTCATGACCAGTATTGCCTCCGCGGCATAACGCGACTCGGGCGACTGATTGATCAGCTTGCGGAGCGCCGTTTCGGCTTTTTGATACTGGTTGAGGTTTAAATAGCAATAGGCTATCCCGAAGAGGGCCTCTTCAAAGTTGATGCCTTTATTCAGGATACGGAAGAAATATTCAAGCGATCTGCGGTAATCGCCGGTTTCAAAAAGTATCTGGGCGTTTGACAGCAGCATTGCATTATAGGCGCTCCTGTCGATCTCGAGTTCCGGTTCTTTTTGCAGGGCTTTCGCATAAATCGAGAGGGCTATCTGCGGCTGTTTATCCTTTAGATAGGCTCTGGACAGTGCATGAAACAGGTGGAGCCGGTATGCGCCGTAGGGATCCATCTGCCCGGCGAGTTTTGAGAAATCGGCATCCCGGGAAAGCGCAAGGCCGCTCTCCATGACCAGCCACACGACAAGGTTCTTATCTTTTCCCGTCAGCTCCGAAAAGTCAAAGGATTCGCCCCACTCCCATATTTTTTCATACTCTTCCAGCGCATAGCGGCTCTGTACGGTATACAGGATTTTATCGGCGATAAAGCTTGGCTCGTCGGGAACAAGGTTGATTGCCTCAAGCGTCGCATAATGGTCGCCGAGCCGGTACAGCACCTGCGACAACAGCAGGTTGATCTCATGTTGATACCGTTTATCCGTATATCGTTCCTTGAGCAGGAGCAATTTTCTTTTGGTGATAACCTCCTTGTCCGTTTCAAGCGATTCTTTTATTCGATGAATTTCAATCTTATACATCTGCTTTTTTTCCAGATCGGATGCGCGGGCAACGAGGGAATCTTTCATGGTATTCACTTTTTTATAATACTCATCCGCCTGCTGCCCGAGGTTCGCCTTGATGATGTCGAAAAATTCCTTTTCGAACCCGTGCGCCGTCTCGCCCGTATACGCGGTAAACCCCATTTCGTTGTTTACATGATCACACAGTTTGTCGATCTCCTTCCAGAGAAGGTCTACCCGGTGTTTTATTTTAATCATCTGCGACAGACGCTCCATGTCTCCTTGTTCAATGACCTTGAACATCTCTTCAACCGGTTTGCCGATAACCATTTCACGCAGGATGGCTATTGCGTCTGCAAGCGGAGCGCGCAGCCTGCTGAGATCTTCAGTGATGGTCTGCGCCTCCTTTTCTTTCTGCTCAATCGTTTTATCAAAAGTAACAAGCTTGATTTCATAGAGCTTTGTGATTTTTTCCGGAAACAGCTCGAATTCCCTGAGATCTTTGAGAATATCGTTGATGCTTTCAAGATCATTCTTCAACACGCCGATCTTATACCATTCAGCGCCAAGACGGCTGGTCAGGGTTTCGTGGGTCTGCCAGAGGTCCTTCTTCTCTTTTTTGGCAAAAGAAGGTATGGGATACAGGAGCAGGAGTGTACCCAGCAGTAAGAGTAATAGTTTAATTCTGAAATGAACCATCATATAACTTTTTTAGTTGTTTTCCTGTTTGCTACTCTTTATTTTCGATCTCTTCCCGCCTCTTTTTTATCTCTTCGAGGCGTTTTTTTCTGTCCGCCTCATTGTCTTGCTCTGATTCGCCCTGCTGAAGGTCGATTCGCTTGTCTATATCGATCTTCTTCTTATCCCTTCGGTTTTTTAATAAAAGAAAATTTCTCCGCATCTCGGCGCCGGTCATTTTATAGAAAAACGGAAACGACGCCTGAAGGATTATTTTCCATTTCGCATACCAGGGGTCGAAGGGATCCGTAACTCCCCTGAGCCATTCATCATAAAATTTACCATTGGGATTATTTTTTGAATCACTTAAAGCTTTACGATCCTCATCAGTCATGGCTGATCCTACGTTCTGGCTTAAAAGCAGCGGCACGGCTCCATATAAGACGAGACCGCTCGGATACCGCACCCTGCCGCC
>Ga0209287_10001151_pt1 | contig 13702 bp, 11 predicted proteins | sample PPLLak3cmMay2015_2_FD_187255 | JGI IMG/M metagenome (GOLD analysis project Ga0209287, IMG submission 187255) | Freshwater sediment microbial communities from Prairie Pothole Lake near Jamestown, North Dakota, USA - PPLs Lake P8 Core (1) Depth... | ecosystem: Environmental > Aquatic > Freshwater... | reverse complement strand
TATTATAATTTTAAACCGGGACATTGCGTGAGCTTTCCTGATCAGTTTTACGAGATTACGCCTGAGCACATCATGTTAATTCCAGATCACCAGCTATTTCATTGTCTGGGTGCCAATCCAGTTCCAACGTTTTGGATGGCATTCAGTATAAACCACTCAGTTAGCCCCATACAGCCGGTACCCATACTCTTGAAACCGACAAAAACGGAATTATCAGGCTAAGGGAAGATATAGTCGCTGGTGAATTCAACAGGGACAACGGACTGCCTTCAAATCAGATACTTGGCATCATGGAGGATAATGAGGAAAATACCTGGCTCGCCTCATACGGTCAGGGAGCTATTATGTACAGCAACGAAAAATTCCTCTCCTACGGTGTTGCGGAAGGTGTCACCGGAAACCAGGTCCTCAGCATCTTTTCTGACCCTGATGAGACACTCTATACTGCCACTGAGGAAGGATTTACATCGTTCAGAATATCTGGTGATAAAATACAAAAACTGAAACATTACTCGCTGGCTCAGGGACTCAATGATGCCGGGGCAACATGCATTGCCAGGTATCATGGAAATATACATATAGGTACAAACAATGGCATCAATGTCTTTAATGGCAAAATCGTTTCAGAATTCGAATATAACTACAGGTTACCCGACAGCAAGGTAAATGCCCTGCTGGCCGGAAGCAACAACAAGCTATGGGCAGGCACCAGCGGAGGTTATGCAGAATTCTCGGCAGACAAGATCGGAACAATGAGCGAAGATGACGGTCTGATTCATAACGAAATTCAAACTATTATCGAAGATTCAGGAGGGAGGATATGGATCGGTACATTCGGCGGGCTGGTAAAGCTTGAAAATAAGATATATACTGATTTTGATGAAGAAGACGGCCTTGATTTCCTGAGGATAAATGCGCTTGCTGAAGATCCCGCCGGCAATATATGGATCGGCACATTCGGCGGGGGTATTTACAGATTTGATATTGACGCAGACTCTCTCCCTATATCATTGCTGGCAACAAAAGGTCTCCTCTCCTCCGGAACAGTGAATTCACTCCTGTTCATCGGCAATCATAGCTTGATCGCTGGCACGGATAAAGGGTTTGATCTGATCGGGCTTAATGAAGAACTGTCTGTTGTAAAGGTAACCCCATACGGGAACAACGACGGATTCACAGGGGGAGAGAATAATACAAATTCAGTCGCCAGGGATAAAGACGGCATGATCTGGTTCGGGACAAAGAACGGAATGATACGGTTCAATCCCTCAATAAGTGAGAACCTTGCAATTCACCCGAAAACACATATTACCTCTGTCAAACTGTTTTTTGAGGAAGTGGACTGGAATTCAAGGGATATTGCAACAGGCAAGTGGTATGGCCTGCCTGAAAACCTTGAACTGTCACATAAGGAGAACCATGTAACATTTGAATACACAGGACTCGCCTTCAGCAATCCTGACGACCTTACATTTTCATACAGGCTGGAAAGAAACGGTTCCGGCGACTGGTCTCCGTTCACTTCTGCCAGAAGCGTGACATCGTCAGATCTTCGCCCCGGAAACTATACTTTTTTTGTCAGGGCTAAAAATAAATTCGATGTTACAGGAGATTCCGTACAGTACACCTTTATTATCAAGCCTCCCTTCTGGAGGACAAAATGGTTCATTGTATTGTCTGTCCTGGCAGCTGCTTCATCAATTGTACTTTTCATCAGATACCGTGAGAAACAGCTTATTGATGAAAAAGTGAAGCTGGAAAAAATAGTTGAAGAACGGACGCGGGAGGTGGTTGAACAGAAGAATGAGATCGCCAGGCAGAGAGATATCGTTACCTATCAGAAGAAGGAGATAACTGACAGCATACAATACGCCAAGACGATCCAGAAAGCAGTCCTTCCGGATGAGTCTATTCTTAAAAACCACTTCAGCGACTATTTCATACTCTTCCGTCCGAAAGACATTGTAAGCGGCGACTTTTACTGGATGTCAAAAAAAGGCGATCATGTCATATTTACTGCAGCAGATTGTACAGGCCACGGAGTTCCGGGAGCATTCATGAGCATGCTGGGAGTAAGTTTTCTGAATAAGATAGTGAATGAAAACGGGATAGTCCAGGCCGACAGGATATTGAATGAGCTTCGTGAGAATGTGATCCTTTCGCTGAAGCAGAAAGGTGATTATGAAACCAGCAAGGATGGCATGGACATGGCATTATGCTCAATAGACCTTAAGAGAAACCTCCTTCAGTTTGCAGGTGCAAATAATCCGATGGTGCTTATAAGGAAAGTTGACAACGTTTATGAATTACTTGAAAAAAGAGCGGATGTTATGCCTGTCGGTGTCTATTCAAGAATGAGTGATTTTAGCCTCAATGAAACAGATATCAGAAAAGGAGATACTATTTACCTTTTCTCCGATGGTTTCTGCGATCAGTTCGGAGGACCTGACGGAAGGAAATTCATGAAACCCAGGTTCATTAAAATGCTCCTCGAAAACCAGAGTCTGGATATGAGCAGGCAGAAAGAAACCTTTGAAAAGACCCTTGATGACTGGATCAATTATCCCTCCCGCGATTGTGAACATATAGGACAGATCGACGACATTATCATCCTGGGAATAAGGATATAACTAAGCCGTTTTACGGTAGCGGTTCACAGCCAGTGCAGTAAATACAACTGCAATAATCATGAGAGCCCAGATATCCCTGCTTATATCAGTAAATGTTGATCCCTTCAGCATAACCATCCTGTTGATGCGCATCAGGTAAGCCATAGGGTTAATAATGTCAAACTTTTGCGCCCATTCCGGCATGCTTTCAAGCGGTGTAAAGATCCCGCTCATGAGAATGAAGATTATCATGAAGAAGAAAGCAATGAACATGTACTGCTGCTGAGTGGAAGAAAATGTTGAAATAAAGAGTGCAAGGCCAAGGACGGCGACCAGAAATATTGCAGAGCCAATAAATAACAAACCGAGGCTCCCTTCAAATGGGATATCAAAGAAAATCTTCCCGATTATGAGACCAAGTGACAGGTCGACAAGTCCGATTATAAGGAAAGGTACCATCTTTGAAATGATGAACTGATGCTTCCTTACGGGTGTAACATTTATCTGCTCTATAGTTCCTGCCTCCTTTTCCTTTACCAGGTTAAGCCCCGCCAGGAGGAATCCGATAGCAGTAACAAGGATGCCCAGTATTCCCGGAAGCATATAATACTTGTAGTTCAGCAGTTCATTATACCAGAATCTGTTTGTGATATCGATCTGCGGGATGGATTTAATCACCATATCTCCTGCATTTTGAAGCACAATATTTCTGTTGTAGTCGCGGAGCACTCCGTTCAGGTATGCCCACGAGAGCTGTGCCGTAGTTGCATTTATTGCATTTATTGTAGCCAGGACTTTGCCCGGTCTCCCTGTTCCGATTTTCTTTCCGAATTCTGATGGTATATGAAGAATTAGATCACATTTATTATTGTGCATGAGGTTGTTTGCCTCTTCTTCAGAGAATGTGGAATACTTCATCTTAAAGAATGTTGATCCTTCCAGTTGGCTTATCAATGCTCTTGAATCAGCCGACATGTCTCTGTCGATCAGGCAGAGCCTTATATTTTTTATCTCGAAAGTCACTGCCGGAACAAGGATAAGCAGCTGAACAATCGGTACTCCGATGATAGCTCTGCTGATGAACTTATCACGGAATATCTGCAGAAATTCTTTTCTTATCAGATATAATATTGTCCTCATCTTTTCTGATTTAAACCAGTTGCTCCTCTCATTGCAGTCTTAGCTTGAAATTCCTTACACTCAGCCCTATAAACAGGATAGTCATGACCGTGAGTATGAGAGTCTCTTTCCACACAAATAAAAAGCTCGTACCCTTGATCATTATATTTTTAATTATCACAATGAAATATCTTGGAGGGAATATTGCACTTACCCAATCGTAGGCTTCTGGCATGTTTTCCAGCGGGAAGATAAAGCCGGACAGAAGAATTGTGGGCAGCATCAATCCGATGAAGGAGATGAAAATTGCCTGCTGGATTGTCCTAGAGGCAGCTGAAATCAGGATGCCTAATGAAAGGCTCATTAAGATGTACAGCATGCTCTCTGCCAGTAAAAGCAGGAGGCTCCCTTTTACAGGCAGGTCAAATACAAAATAAGAAAGCAGGATAATGAATATCACATTGATGAATGAAAGCAGAAAATATGGCGTCACTTTTCCCAGGATTATCTGCAGTGGCTTCAGAGGTGAAACAAGAAGCACTTCCATTGTTCCGAATTCCTTTTCCCTGGTGATCGTTACTGAAGTCATAAGCGCACAGATCAGTGTCAGTATCAACGTTATAACACCCGGAACAAACATGAAATGACCTTTCATTTCCGGATTATAGTACATTCTTACTTCAGGCTGTACAAGAAGATTACTGCTAAGGGAGCTTCCTGCGAATTCCCGGTTGAAGTCTGTTACGATGGCTGACATGTAACTGGTGATAAGTGTGGCGGTATTGGGCTCGGATCCATCAGCGATTATGCTCATCGTTGCCTTATTCCGGCTGATAAGATCATGCCCGAAACCGGCTCCGAAAACGACTACAGCTTTTGCATCTCCGCTTTTCATAACCAGGTCGATCTCATCATAGTTATTCAGATCAGATGACCTTCTGAAAAAACCGGATGAACATATTTTATCGGAAATCTGACGGGTAACTTCATCTTTTGAAAGGTCGAGAAATGCCACTCCTGCATCCTTGATATCAGTGCTGACAACAAAACCAAAAATGAGTATCTGCGCAGTCGGTATCCCGAAAAGTATTATCAGTGTCCGGAAATCCCGGAAGATATGCAGGAACTCTTTTTTGACAAATCCGATGAATCGTTTCATTCTGACAATACTTTAATTTTAAATCTATATCGCACGTACTCACCTCCTCCCTTCGCTTCGCTCCGCTGACCCTTCAAGCTGGCCCCTTCGCTTAAACAGCCCACCGGGCTGTTTCTTAACGCTCGGTCCGCTCTCTGCTGAAGCAAAGAGGGGGAATGTCCACCAGGCCAACCTCTGCCCCCCTCTTTACGAAGTAGAGAGGGGGGGCTGGGGGGTGAGTACATGGGGTCTCGCTATCTTCACAAATACCTCTTCAACCGTTTCCGAATTATACTTCCTTTTTAGTTCCGCCGGTGTATCCAGCGCTACTATCTTACCATCGCTCATAATAGAGATCCTGTCGCAATATTCGGCTTCATCCATATAATGCGTGGTTACAAATACGGTAATCCCGCGGGCTGATGTTTCATAGATCATCTCCCAGAACTGCCGGCGTGTTATCGGATCCACGCCGCCGGTGGGCTCATCCAGAAAGACAATACGCGGCTCATGGAACACCGCAACTGCAAAGGCCAGTTTCTGTTTAAGCCCCAGTGGAAGCTCGGCAATCATCCTGTCGCCGTATTCCCTGAAATTAAGCTTATCCAGCAGAGCCTCCGTCCTCTCCTTTATAAGAGCTTTGCTCATGCCGTAAATGCCCCCGTAAAGCATGATATTCTCTCGTATTGACAGGTCAGCATAAAGAGAAAATTTCTGGCACATGTAACCGATGTTCTTTTTGATTTTTTCAGGATCTTTCTTTGCATTAAAACCGGCAACATTAACCTCTCCTGAAGTCGGTTCCGATAATCCCGAAAGAATTCGTATCGCAGTAGTTTTTCCTGCACCGTTTGCACCAAGAAATCCGAAGATCTCTCCTTCGTAAACTTCAAAGTTCAGGTTGTCGTTGGCAACAAAACTCCCGAATTTCTTTACAAGATTTTTAACCGATATAACTGTGTTTTTTGTCATTCTTATTGTATCAACCCCCTTCCCAGCCTTCCCCTGGGGGAGAAATAAAAGGGGGTGTTTTCATAGTTTCCTGAGCCTGCATCAGCTCCAGAAATCTGTCTTCGATCCCTGCCGCTGATTCATTGATAGTTACTTCGCGTATCCCTTTTTCATTCAGGAATGCAAATATTGAATCATCATACCTGTCATCCGTGAAGGTCACATGCACCGAATCGCCGAACGGATAAGCCGTGATTGTTCCCTTATAAGTGCGCAGTGCATTTATCAGCAGATATTTTTCGGGAGCTTTCACGCTGAATAGTTTTCTGCTGAAACCTTTTCTGATGTTTTCAGGCTTGTCTATCGAAAGGATACTTCCGCCCTGGATCAGCGCCACCTTGTCGCACCTCATTGCTTCATCCATGTAAGGTGTTGATACAAGTATGGTTATATTGTGCTTCCTCAGCTTTTTCAGCATTTCCCAAAACTCAAAACGCGAAACGGCATCAACGCCGGTAGTAGGTTCATCAAGGACAAGCAATCCCGGTTTATGAATAAGAGCACATGATAAAGCCAGTTTCTGTTTCATGCCTCCGGAGAGCTTTCCTGCCAGCCGTTTTTTAAATGGTTCAATGTGTGAATAGATATCCGAAATAAGGTCATAGTTCTCCTTAATTGTTGTCCCGAAAACAGTAGCATAGAAATTCAGGTTCTCCTCAACTGTCAGGTCCTGGTAGAGACTGAAGCGGCCCGGCATATACCCGATATTTTTTCTCAATTCCCTGAATCCCCTGACAGCATCAAGTCCCATCACCTTCAATTCGCCCTCATCAGGAAGGATAAGGGTTGTAATTATCCTGAAAAGAGTTGTCTTGCCGGCGCCATCGGGGCCAATGAATCCGAAGATCTCACCTTCACTTACGTTAAATGAGATATCCCTCAAAGCCTGCGTGGCTTCATATTTCTTGCTTATCCCCGATGCCAGAATTATATTTCCCATACTAGTTTTCCTCTGTGGAACCTCTGTGCCCATCAGTGTCACTCTGTGTAAGTTCTTGTTTTTATATTTTTCAAAAAAACAAAGCTTCTCCCGGCATTCCCGATTTCATTGTGCCTTCATTTTTGACTTCGATGGTTACTGCATACACAAGAGTAACTCTCTCCTCTTTTGTCTGAATTATTTTCGGCGTGAATTCAGCTTTGCCTGAGATGTAACTGATATTGGCGATAAACGATCTGTACCCTTTCTCCCCTTCATCCACCCTTACCGTGCACTCCTGCCCGATCTTAATGCTTCCAAGCTGTGCGCCGCTTACATATACTTTCAGTTTCATAACTGACAGATCGGCGATTTTAACAAGCGGCCTTCCGGGTGCAGTGAGCTCGCCGGCTTCGGAATACTTTTCGATTATCGTCCCTTTTATCGGACTCTTTACACAGCTTCTTGTCATCTGTTCGTCAAGGGTAGCCTTTTTTGATTCATATACTGAGAGCTCTGCAGCAACAGATGATTGTTGTGTATTGTTCGCAGCGATCTGCTTTTCAAGCACTGCCACCTGACCGGTGAGGTCGTCATACTGCTTTTTTGTTGCCGCATCATCCTTCAGCATGTTCTCTATCCTGGTAATGTTCACATTCAGGTTGGCGATCTGCTGTTTCAGGATCTCATTCTGGGAATCGATGGTGTTTACCCGGGTTCTGATGCTCTTCATCCCTGCATTAATCTCTGCTTCCTGGAGGTGAAAAAGGGTAGTGTCAATAAGCGCTATTTCTGCATCCTTTTCAATCTCCGTTCCTTCTGATACATCAAACCTGAGTATCCTTCCGCTGGTCTCTGCAGAGACAATAACTTCAGTGGCTTCAAATGTTCCGAAAGCATCGGCTTCGTCCCTGTTGGTGCTGCATCCGGTGAGGATTATTGCTGCGATGAGTATTAATGATTTGGTTTTCATATAGTTAAGTAGTTGTTTTTACACTTTCCCGATCTCACGTACCCACCCCCTTAATCCCCCTCCCTCCTGAAGCAGGGAGGGGGAATCAGATGGTCTTGTCTCCCCCTCTTTGCTTCAGCAGAGAGAGCTTGCACTGAGCGAAGCGAAGTGGGGACGGGGGGTGAGTACATGTGTCAATGTCAGTTTATTTCTTTTCCACAAATATTCATATATTCCACTTTCGCCATCACAAGATTGATCTTATGTATCTCATGGTTTATAAGCGCCTGCCTTTCGGAATTCATTTCATTCAGATATTCCGTCGCAGTAATGGTCCCGTTCTCATACTGCGATTCCGCAGCTGATGTTATCCTTTTCCTTATTTCAATAAGCTTCAGGTCAGTTTCCAGAAGAGTCTCAAGGCTGGATATTTCAGCGCTTTTTGCATCCAGAAGCCTTTTCAGATTATCCGTCAGGTCATCTTTCCTTCCGTCGATGATTCCCTGCTGGAGAGTTAAAACCTGTTTTTCATTTTTCACCTTATTCCAGTCAAAAATATTCCACTTTACTCCCGCACCCAGGATATAATAGGGCGCAAATTCATCCTTGAAAAAATTACTGCCCGGGGGATTGCCGTAGCCAAGCGTGGCAAATCCGAAAGCTTTTGGCATTCTCCTGCTCCGGATCACCTGCAATGATGCATCCAGCTGCTCTCTCCTTAGATCATATATCTGAAGCTCAGGGCGTTTAAGGTCACCAGTGAGCTCTTTTCCCGGGGATGGAAGGACGAACTCTGCCGAAGAATCTATGGCAGATCCTGTCAGTCCCGATAATATTTTAAGAAGCGAAGCTTTCCTGATTCTGTTTTCACTAAGCTGCTGCTCAAGCTTTATCTCTTCGGAAGCGAGAACATCCAGGTCCGATTTTAAGATCACACCGCTTGACAGAGCAGAATTAAGTGAAGAAATGCGTTTTATGATCAGTTCAAGGAAATTCTGCAGCAGTTCTTTCTGCCTGTCAAGAAGCATTATGTTGAAATAGTATGTGTTAATCTGTCCGCGAAGCTTATACAGGTCGGTTTCCGTCTGTTTTTCATTGATATTCAGTTCAGCTTTCTCGAGGGCCCGGGCGCCTTTTATTGCACCTCCGTCATAGATCACCTGGTTGATGTCAACAGTGAGTTTATACTGCTCGTGAGGAAGAGGTTCGATCAGGTCGGCAATACCCGGTATCGGGATTGTGCCGAGTACATCCGTCATATCCACCACTGAAGAGTTGTAGATAAAACTGCCGCTGGCATCAAGCGACGGAAGCCATCCTTTCGACAGGTTTTTGTCTTTTAGCTGCCAGATGCTTGAATACGTTTCCCTTTCTGCTGCCACCGGCGCTGCCGCATAGGCTTTCTCATAACATTCTTTCAGTGTTATTAACTTCTGGGCTTTAACAAACGAAATCCATTGTATCATAAATAACATCAGGATCAGGATTCTCTTTTTCATCACCTTATTTTTTGAATTTTGAATCTTGAATTTTGAATCTTGAATCTTGAATCTTGTGATTCATCTCTTCATGGCTTTAATCACAAAATCAGCTGCATATTCTTTTCTCTCTTCCAGGTACTCATCGAAATTGTATCCCATCTTTTCCATTAAGCTGCTAACGATTGGTTTTGCAATAAAAGGGAATACGCTCATGGCGGCAACTGTGGTCATAAACTGGGGAATTGTTTCCGGGTTGAGATTATATCTGGCAAGTTCTTCCTTATGCTGAGCTTCAAGAGTGGTCCACAATTTTTGAATATCAATTGTCTGGAGAAACTTTTTAATCCTTTCAGGATTCCTGTGTATTTCGTTCATCAGAAAACCCGGCAGCCTGGGATTCTTCTGCAGGAAAGTAATATGTTCTTTGAAAAAGAATCTGATCTTTTCCTCAAGCGAAAGGTTCTGATCAAAAATCGGAGCAAATTTCTTGAACATCTGTCCGGCTATCATTTCAAACACAGCGTTGAAAAGATGGTCCTTGGTGCGATAATAATAATGAAGCAGCGATTTGTTGATGCCGGCATGATCAGCAATATCCTGCATTCGCGCTCCGTCCATTCCTTTTTCAATGAAGACCTCTGTTGCTGATTCAAAGATCTTCTCCTCTGTTTGCTTGTCTTTTTCAGTCATGACTTTTGACCATTTGATTTAACTTTATAATTAAACCATATAGTTTAACCAATTGGTCAAATTTATGACACATTTTTTACAAATGCAAATATTTTCAAGAATATTTTATGAAAATCTTACAATCCAGGCAAAGAAATGCCAGAATGAGATCAGGAAGATAGCAGAGGATCCTGCTATATCAAGGTTGATCAATTGTTTTCGTGTTTCAGTATACCTTATATATATATAGGAGAAGAGGATCCTCATAAAAAACTGGGCCATGAAGAAAATAAACACGCGCATCCCGTAAATGTTCCATTCATAGGCCTCTTCAACTCTTCCCCGCACAATCAGTGAGAAGCTATGCGACAGGCCGCACGACACACATGGTACGCCGGTCAGTTGCTCATGGATACATGTTACCGGGTAATTGTCCTTATCAGGTGAAAAAATGCCGGAATACAGCATCACCAGCAATATTATTCCGGCAAGGAATATATTTATGATCAGGTAAGGCTCTTTCCTGATCCTTACCATTTCCAATGTACTATATAACTCACTTCTTGTCAACAGAATCAATCACACTTGCATCTTCACCTTCAAGTTCCTCAAGTGTTTTCTCCCTCGCCCCCTTATTGGCATCAGCATTTATCTCGATCTTTTCATCCCCGCTCTCGATCTTGATCGATATATTGGCATCTTCCAGGTCCTTCAGCACATCCTTCTGTACCTCATCAACGATCTCCTCGATTCTGTTCGGCCACTTATCGGCTTTTTCCGCGATCTTTCCTGCGACAAATACCTGAGAGAAAGATATCAGTGACGCTATAATGGCAATTATAAGTCCTGCCAGAAGGATCCCGCGCGGTGAATCGCTCTTTGCTGCATTTGAAAGTCCTACTGAAGCCAGCACTATTGCAATTATGCCGGGGATTATTGCAATAAGCCCGACGCATGGTATCACGGCAAGCACGAAGGTAACGATAGCTGTTATCAGGGCGGCAATCCCGAGGTTTTGTCCTGTGTTGTTTTGTGTCTCTTCCATGTTCTTTAGCATTAGATTTTTATTCATTCCTGTTGAGGATATTAACCATATCCTGCTCTAAAGACGTCACCGGAGTTTCAATGATGCGTCCCAGTTCAATATTATTATTATAAATAATAAATGTAGGCACTCTTTCGATATTCAGTTTTTCATATTCACCGACCGGTGAGAGTTTTGCATTGTCAACCCCTATATAAGTGATTTTTTCCGCAGGAAAACCCCACACATCCATAATCCGCATGAACCTCGGCACCTCCCTGCGGCTGTCAGGGCACCAGGTACCAAGCACAATTTTTATAGTTAAATTATCCTTACTGATAGCTGTGATTTGGTTAACAACATCAGTATCTAACAGATAGCCTTTATATCCCTTCAGGAACCATTCAGAATGAGGCGGCCTTTCAAGCTGAGGTCTGGAAAAGTATCCCAATACCCAGGTTGTCTGCTCTGAGAAATTTGTTGCAGGTTTTACATCAGATGAGTGAGTCTCTGCAACAGTAACTTCATTTACTGGTTTAGTCGTTCTGCAGCCATAAAAAAGAAAAGAAAAAAAGATTGCCATAAAAATTATATCCCTCATGCTTCAAAAATAATTTAATGCCACAAAGGCGCTAAGACGCTAAGATATACAAAGATATTTCAAAACATGATTAAATCCCGATGCAACTTTGCGCCTTCGCGCCTTAGCGGCAAAATGAAAAATAATTAATATACTACTCTGCGTCATGCAGTAGTATTTCAAGTATCTGCTTTGCTGCTTTGGCAATTGATGTTCCGGGGCCGAATATTGCAGCAACACCGGTATCATAAAGGTGCTGATAATCCTGGGCAGGTATCACGCCTCCGGCAATCACAAGTATATCTTCCCTGCCGAGTCTTTTGAGTTCATTAATCACCTGGGGAACCAGGGTTTTATGTCCCCCTGCGAGACTCGATACTCCGAGAATATGGACGTCGTTCTCAACTGCCTGCTTTGCCGCTTCAGCCGGGGTCTGGAACAGAGGCCCGATATCAACGTCAAAACCTATATCCGCATAACCGGTCGCAACCACTTTTGCACCCCGGTCGTGTCCGTCCTGGCCCATCTTTGCTATCATGATCCTGGGCTGCCGTCCCTCTTTTTCAGCAAATCTTGAAACCAGTTTTTTTGCTTCACTCAGATCCTTATCCGACTTATACTCGGAAGAATAGACCCCTGATAATGTATGTACCACTGCTTTGTACCTCCCTGCTATTTTTTCACATGCATTTGATATTTCGCCCAGGCTTGCCCTTTTTGCGGCAGCCACTACAGCCAGTTCGAGAAGATTGCCGTTCCCTGTGGCTGCACATTCGGTAAGGGCCTCAAGTGCTGCCCGGCACTCAGTTTCATTTCTTTCAGCCCGCAACCTGGCCAGGCGTTCAACCTGGGCTGCGCGTACAGCACTGTTATCGACTTCCAGGATCTCCAGGGGATCTTCCTTTTCAAGCCGGTACCTGTTGGTCCCAACGATCGTCTGGACACCAGAATCAATTTTTGCCTGTGTCCTTGCTGCAGCCTCCTCAATGCGCATTTTCGGAACCCCCGATTCAATGGCTTTCGACATACCGCCAAGATTCTCTATTTCCCTGATATGTCCCCATGCCTTATGGGCAATTTCGTGTGTAAGTGATTCAACATACCACGATCCTCCCCACGGATCGACTGCACGGCATATCTGGGTTTCTTCCTGTATATAGATCTGGGTGTTTCTTGCTATCCTGGCCGAGAAATCTGTCGGAAGCGCAATAGCTTCATCAAGAGCGTTTGTGTGAAGACTTTGAGTGTGCCCAAGCGCAGCAGCCATAGCCTCGATGCATGTCCGGCCTATATTGTTGTACGGATCCTGCTCAGTAAGGCTCCAGCCTGATGTCTGAGTATGAGTTCTGAGAGCCATCGATTTCGGGTTCTTCGGATTGAAGCCTCTTACTATTTTTGACCAGAGCATCCTTGCCGCCCTCATCTTGGCTATCTCCATGAAATGGTTCATCCCTGCCGCCCAGAAGAAGGAGATCCTGGGAGCAAAAGCATCAATGTCAAGTCCGGCTTTTATTCCCGTTCGCAGGTACTCAAGCCCGTCGGCAAGCGTATAACCAAGCTCAATGTCGGACGTTGCACCAGCTTCCTGCATATGGTACCCCGAAATGCTTATCGAGTTAAACCTTGGCATTTTTGCCGCGGTGTAGGCCAGGATATCTGCAATTATCCTCATCGAGAATTCCGGAGGATAAATGTATGTATTCCTTACCATGAATTCCTTCAGGATGTCATTCTGTATGGTGCCGGACAGCTCCTCTGTTTTTGCACCCTGCTCAAGGGCTGCTACAATATAGAATGCCATGATGGGAAGGACTGCCCCGTTCATGGTCATGGATACAGACATCCGGTTCAGAGGTATCTGATCGAACAGTATCTTCATGTCGAGTACTGAAGAAACTGCCACGCCGGCTTTGCCTACATCGCCTGCAACACGCTCATGATCGGAATCATATCCGCGGTGAGTGGCCAGGTCGAAAGCAACAGAAAGCCCTTTTTGTCCTGCCGCCAGGTTTCGCCTGTAAAATGCATTTGAGTCCTCGGCAGTGGAAAAGCCTGCATACTGCCTGATTGTCCATGGTTGAATGGTGAACATGCTTGAATAGGGTCCGCGCAGGTATGGAGGCACTCCTGCAGCAAAACCAGCATGTTCAATCTCAACAAGGTCATCCTTCCCGTAAACACTTTTAACAGGTATCTGCTC
>Ga0209287_10001150_pt1 | contig 13718 bp, 13 predicted proteins | sample PPLLak3cmMay2015_2_FD_187255 | JGI IMG/M metagenome (GOLD analysis project Ga0209287, IMG submission 187255) | Freshwater sediment microbial communities from Prairie Pothole Lake near Jamestown, North Dakota, USA - PPLs Lake P8 Core (1) Depth... | ecosystem: Environmental > Aquatic > Freshwater... | reverse complement strand
AAATCTCTTACGACAAAAGATACAGAAACACTTCAAAAAAGCACCTTTTACGGTAAGGAGAAGAAAGCACTTGCTTACATCATTGGGATAATGAATATGATATTGCATGGAATTGAAGCGCCCAATATAGTCCACACAAATACACTTGCTGAGAATATAATTGACATCCAGGACAGGGATCGGTATGATATTGTGTTAGCGAATCCCCCATTTGGTGGAAAAGAACGGGCAGAAGTACAACACAACTTCCCTATAAAGACCGGAGAAACCGCTTTTCTGTTTTTACAACATTTTATACGAATATTGAGACCAGGCGGGAAGGCAGGAATTGTAATTAAAAACACATTTCTAAGCAATACGGATAATGCTTCGGTGAGTTTGCGTAAACTATTATTGGATAGTTGCAACTTGCATACTGTATTAGATTTGCCAGGAGGTGTGTTTACCGGAGCCGGAGTGAAAACAGTTGTACTGTTCTTTGATAAAGGGACCCCCACCCGTAAGGTATGGTATTATCAGCTTAATCTTGACCGGAACCTGGGTAAGACAAATACTCTCTCAGAGAATGATCTTGCAGATTTCGTAGCATTGCAGAAAACAAAAGCTAATAGTGAAAATTCTTGGACTTTTGATGTAACCAAGATAGATACAAGTACCTACGACCTATCCGCAAAGAATCCCAACAAAAAAGAGGATGCAGCTTTGCGAGAACCAAAGGATATTTTGGATGAAGTGAAAACCCTAGACAAAGAAAGTGGAGAGATATTAACCTCAATCAGAAGATTGTTATGATAAATGCCAAAACAAACAATTTTGATTCAGGTTCTGAATTGTTAGACTTACTTTTAAACGAAAAAAAGAAGCTAATATCTAAGAAAGTCATTATTGACAAAAAAGATAATAATTCCTATCCAATTATTGATGTCCCTTTTAATATTCCTGCTAATTGGGTTTGGTGTTATTTGTCTGATATTTCATTGATACAAGAAGGTCCTGGCATAAGAAAGCATCAATATCAAAATAGTGGAATACAATTTCTGACTGTAACTAATATTCTTGAAGATTCTGTGGATTTAGAAAAATCAAAAAAATATATTTCCAAAGAGCAATACTCTAAAATCTATTCTCACTTTACCATCAAAAGAGGTGATATAGTTACAGCTTGTTCAGGTGGTAGTTGGGGTAAATCAGCAATATATGAATTACATGATAAAATCATTTTAAACACAAGCACTTTGAGACTTCGTTTTTTTAATGATAGAGGAAATAATAGATACCTTTTTTACTTAACAAAAACTAAATATTTTAAGGATAGTTTAAGATCATATAATACTGGTCAACAGCCTAATTATGGATACTTTCATTATTCAAAAATTCTTATACCACTACCGTCACGCCATAATCAAGACCGCATTGTATCCATCTTAGATGAAGCCTTTGCCGCCATAGCCAAAGCAAAAGCCAATACCGAACAAAACCTCAAAAACGCCAAAGAATTGCTTGAGAGTTATTTGCAGAGTGTGTTTGAAAATAAAGGTGATGGATGGGAAGAAAAGACGTTAGGGGAAGTTGCGGATGTTGAATACGGATATACTGATAAATCAACTGGAGAAGGAGATTACAGATACATTAGAATAACAGATATTGATAAAAACGGCGAACTTATTTCTCAAGACAAGAAATATATCAAGTACACAAAAGAAGCTGAGAATTTTCTCCTGGAAGATAATGATTTACTTATGGCAAGGACAGGTGCTACATTTGCAAAAGTACTTCTATACAAAGACCTAGAACCGTCTATATTTGCTTCTTACCTCATCCGGATTAAATTCAAAGTAAAAATTATTAATGACCTTTATTGGTATTATACAAAGACAAAAGATTATTGGGATCAGGCAAATGGTCTGTCCTCTGGGGCGGCACAACCACATTTTAATGGTGCTGCGGTTAAGAAAGTGATTTTTTCATATCCTAACTCTACCAATGAGCAGAAAGAATTAATAAAAAAGTTTGAAACCCTTTCAGCAGAAACCAAAAAACTGGAAGTTAACTATCAACAAAAGCTCAATGACCTGGAAGAACTGAAAAAGAGTTTGTTGCAGAAGGCATTTAATGGCGAATTATTAACGGCATAAGAATCAACCGATGAACGAAGCAGAAACCAGAGCAGAACTCATAGATCCTAAACTTAGAGATGTGGGTTGGGGTGTGATTGAAGGTTCAAAAATCCTTCGGGAATACAAAGTTACTATCGGTAAAATCCAAACCGGTGGTGGAAGATCAAAACCATTGATCGCAGATTATGTTCTGGTTTATAAGGGTGTTAAACTCGCTATTGTTGAAGCCAAAAGCAATGATCTTGAAGTAGGGGAAGGTGTAGCCCAGGCAAAATTATATGCTGAGAAAATGCACCTTGAAACAACATACGCTACTAATGGTAAGGAGATTTATTGTATCTGTATGAAAACAGGTACTGAGGGATTAGTAACAAACTTCCCGACTCCTGATGAACTTTGGGACAAAACTTTTGCCTCACAGAACCAATGGCGTGATTCTTTTAATAGTGTTCCCTACGAGGATGTTGGCGGAACAAAAGCCGCACGATACTATCAGGAAATTGCCGTAAGCAAAGCAATGGAGGCAATTGCCAACAATAAACAACGGATACTCCTGACATTGGCAACCGGAACAGGAAAAACCTTTATCGCCTTTCAGATTGCATGGAAGTTATTTCAAACAAGATGGAATTTAAGACAAGACGGAGTAAGGAGACCAAGGATCTTATTCCTGGCAGACAGAAATATCCTGGCTGACCAGGCATTTAACGCATTTTCACCATTCCCCGAAGATGCCCTGGTGCGGATCAGCCCAAAATCAATAAGTAAGAAAGGAAGTGTTCCTACTAATGGCAGCATCTTCTTTACCATTTTCCAGACCTTTATGAGCGGTAGCGATAAGGATGGAAATCCTGAGCCTTATTTTGGAGACTACCCGCCTGATTTCTTTGATTTCATTATCATAGATGAGTGTCACCGCGGTGGTGCAAATGATGAAGGAAACTGGCGTGGAATTTTAGAATATTTTAAACCTGCAGTTCAATTAGGACTGACTGCCACTCCCAAACGCAAAGACAATATTGATACTTACAGATATTTTGGCGATCCTGTTTATATCTATTCATTAAGGGAAGGAATAAATGATGGCTATCTGACACCATTTAAGGTGAAACGAATTCAGACCACTATTGACGACTATATATATACGTCCGATGATACAATTATTGAAGGCGAGATTGAAGAAGGGAAGTTATACATAGAACCTGATTTCAATAAGATTATTGAGATCAAAGCCAGGGAAGCCAAACGTGTGAAGATATACATGGATGAAGCCAACCAGAATGAAAAAGCCATAATTTTCTGCGCCACACAAGATCACGCTGCCGCAATACGGGACCTGGTTAATCAATACAAGAAAAGCAGTGAGCCAAATTATTGTGTTCGGGTAACTGCAAATGATGGTGCTTTGGGTGAGCAATATCTTAGAGAGTTTCAGGATAACGAGAAAACAATTCCAACGATTCTTACTACTTCTCAGAAACTTTCTACGGGTGTAGATGCAAGAAACATCAGGAATATAGTACTGTTACGCCCTGTCAATTCAATGATTGAGTTTAAACAGATTATTGGAAGAGGAACAAGGTTATTTGAAGGGAAGGAATTCTTTACTCTATACGATTATGTTGATGCTTATCATCATTTTGCAGACCCGGAGTGGGGAGATGTTCAGATTGGTGATGAAAATCCTTGTAATATTTGTGGTCAATCTCCATGCGTCTGTGAGTATAAACCCCCAAAGCCTTGCTCAGTATGTGGGAAAAGACCATGTGTTTGCTACAAAGAACCGCAGGCGCCATGTGACAAATGCAACGAGACTCCTTGTGTGTGCATTAAGAAAGTTAAGGTGAAATTAAGGGATGGAAAGGAACGAGAGATTCAGCACATGATTGCTACCTCATTTTGGAATGCAGATGGTAAACCGATTTCAGCAGAAGAATTTTTAAGCAACCTCTATGGTTCATTGCCCTCCTTTTTTAAAAGTGAAGAAGAATTGCGTACAATCTGGTCAAATCCCATAACCAGGAAAACACTCCTTCAAAGGTTATCCGATGCCGGTTATGGAAAAGAGGAGCTGACAACATTGCAGAAATTGATTGATGCAGAAAAGAGCGATCTTTTTGATGTTCTGGAGTACGTCTCCTTCGCAATCAGACCAATAACAAGAGAGGTTAGGGTTGCTGCTTCTCAACCGTCAATCTTTGCTCTGCTGGATAACAAACAGAAGGAGTTCCTGGAATTTGTACTGTCCAAATATATTGAATCGGGTGTAGAAGAACTTGACCAGGAGAAGCTGCCAATACTGCTTCAAAATAAATATCAATCCCTGGGAGATGCTATTGATATTTTAGGAGATGCACCAAAGATCAGCAAATTGTTTGTTGAATTTCAGAAGTTTTTATATCAGGTGAAGGTGGCATAAACAAGTATCCTGTAAGATTCTAAAGTCAAAAAAGATTAAAGACTTTATAGCGAAGTTTGGGGGCTTTAAGGTTCAGAACACAGAAAAAAATTAATAAAAACATTTGTTTTCTCATTTTAAGTGCTATATTTGTAATATTATTACAAAAACAGTCATAAAATGATCCTGGAAATCCGTTTAAGCAACTTTTTCTCCATTAAGGATGAAATAATATTAGATCTCCGCGCAGGGAAAAGCAAGTCAAAGAAAGTTAGAGACCTTGAAAATAATGTCTTTACCTGGAAAGATGACACTCTGGTCAAGACAGTAGCTTTATACGGAGCCAATGCCTCCGGTAAAAGCAATATTATTAAAGCAATACGTTTCTGTTGCAGGATGGTGATTAAATCTCATCGGCATAATGAGAAAGCTATCTTTAACTTCATGCCATTTAAATTTGATGGATATAAAGAAAAACCAAGTTCTTTTCTTATCAAATTCATCTATAACAATATAGAATATGAGTATGGTTTTTCTCTTACAAGAGTAAAGATTCTCAAAGAGTTCTTGTTCTATTACCCAAACAATAGAAGAGCAAAAGTTTTTACAAGAGATGAGTCCTCTGGTGAAGATAAGCAAGCAAAATACTCATTTAGTAATGTAATTAAGAAACCGCTTGATGTCGCTGAGAACACATCAGTTAAGACACTTTACATTTCGAGGGCAAGCGAAATGGATAGGGCAATACCAAAGGAAGTATTCAGTTTCTTTTATGACCAAGTTGTTTTAGGGTATACAAGTATACATACTGCTAAGATAGATTCTATAATTAGTAAAGATCGTTCATTGCTGATCAAGGCTTTACAGATTGCAGATAGCGATATCATAAATATTGAAGTAGAAAAAAGAGAATTCCCAATTAAAAATGTAAACCTGGCTTTACAAACGGAAACTGCAACCTTCTCGGAAGAACAGCAGGAAATGGTCCATATTACTACCTTCCATAATAGAGAGCCGAATGAACCTTTTGAGTTTGGTATTGAAGAATCGGGTGGTACAAAGAGGTTATTCTTTATTCTTTTAACTTTGCTTGACATTGTCCGGAATAATAAACTCCTTCTTATTGATGAAATTGAATCAAGTCTGCATCCAAGTATTGTGGAATTTATTATTAAATTATTCTATGCCAGCGAATCGTCACAGTTAATATTCTCCACGCATAACACCAAGCTTCTTGATCTTGATAAAATTAGAAAAGATCAAGTATATTTTGTAAATAAGAAACCAGATTCCTCAACAGACCTTTATTCACTATTTGATTATAAAGACTTCCGAGATACAATGGATGTTGAAAAAGCTTATCTCCAAGGTAGGTTTGAAGCAATTCCATTCATAGATGATTCTCTTACCAACCTAAAATCATTAATCTATGACCAAGTATCCAAGAAAGTCTAAAGGAAAAGAGATAAGTCCGACCTTCTTTGTATTTTGTGAAGGGGAATCTGAGGAAGCATATATTGGTTTTATCCGTAGTAAATATAGGATTCCTATTAGAATTAGATCAAAGATTTCCCGAACAAAAATTAATCAAAGATATGTTCAAAGTACTTTAAGATTTCAACCCAAACATGAAAAAGATAGGCATTTCCTCTTGTACGATATTGACAGACCTGAAATGCTTGAGAGACTTCAATCAATTAACGGTTCAGTTCTCCTTGTTTCAAATCCATGTATAGAGCTTTGGTTCATCCTACATATTTGCAACCAAACAGCAGAGGCAACAGCAGGGCAAATATTTAAGAAATTAGAAAGAAAGTGTAATAATTACGCAAAAGGTTATATATGTGAAGAGCTAAAGAAAAAGTTGAATACTGAAACAGAAAACGCTTGTATTAAAGCGAAGAAATTAAGTCTTTATAATAATCCCTCAACAAGTATATTTCGTCTGATAGATGAAATTAAGAATGTACAAAAGAGAAATACTACAATTACAAAGAAAATCTGATTTTGGTTACTATATTTTATTTCTTGCCCTGTTAATTATTGTTGTTTCAAAAACCGGATTACCCATCGTCCAATATATTAGCCCATCTTCTTCAAAATAAGTATATGTTTCGTTGTAGAACTTGCCTTGATAGCCATACTGACGGATATGTTCAATAAGTTTAACGAATAGGTTTTCATCTACCTTGCTCCTGACAATATAGAAATGAGGCCACTCCGGCATGGTTTTGGCGTAAGTCCATGTTATGCCATCTATGAATTCTTTCAGGTCAGAAGGGAATCTTCCCATTGATTAACATTTATTTTCCTGCTTACATCAACCTCATAAATTTAGGCTAATTGACGTTTATTTCATAACTTTGAATTGAATAATATTGGTGAACGGGACTTATTGCTGACGCAAGAAATCTGGAGATAGTTTCAAAGTCATGGGCAGTAGGGAATCCTTCACGCTGTACGGCGTGGGGCTTCCTTTTCATGACTTGGGCTCTCCAGAGCCTCTTGCGTGGAGTAGGTTAGTTCCACGCTTTTCATTCTAATTAATCTTAAAAATGGGAACTCAACAAGTAACAACCAGAAATCTCAAATATATAGCTTGGCTTGTCTCAGGTATAGTAATAGTATTATGGCTATTCCTTTTGGCATTAAATGGGAGGTATATGTTTATTTCAATGTTAGGAAATGACTTAATTCTGGACAAGTGGACAAAAACCATTTATACATATAATGGAGAGAACAAACTCGAAAGGAAAATTAACCCCAAACAAAATATTAAATTGAATTTTATAGAGCTAAATAGAATACTCAATGATACGAGCTTGAAAAATACAAATGAATAGCACTAATAGTTTATATTAATATTTTAAGATGCTTTTAACAGCTAATGGCAATAATAGTAGAGGCATACGGAGTCATAATCAAGCACTCAGCAGCAGTGAGATGTTTCAATAGTTATAAAAGTCTCCAGAACATCATACCGAATAACACCTATGTCTTCAATGGGGACTTGAACCGGATAACTTTAATGGCTCCTGCTGATATAGAGGCTTATGTTAAACTCCTTAAAAGTTATGGATTCGTACATCTCAAAGATGGAGAGTATGTTGACTTTGCAGTTGTGGATATGATAACAGGACCAATGGCAAAGTGCCCCTGGCTTGGTTTCTCAAGGAGGAAGTTCTTTGAGAATATGCCGCAGTTTAGAAGGTGCAATGAGGATTTCTCAATCGTTTGGCTTCTGCCACCTGGCAGAGGTTATGGGATACCCTGTGATGAAAATGGAGCTGTTGATATTGCATCCCATACCGGATGGACACCAGATAATGCTATTCAGGATTGGCATTATTTACCGGAAGACAAGATTGATAGCCAGCTGATAGAGCTGAACAACAATAAAGGGGTAAAACAATACTGGTACGCAGGAACAGGGGAAGTATATTATTCAGGGAGTCCTGTTATTAAGCAAGTTGGAATTATCTCACAAATAAGAAGAATATGGAACCGGGTGATAAGGAAGGTTTGAAAGCCAAATTCCGGGCAGTCTTATTGCTTAGAGCCAAACTAAGAGGGACTACCTATGCCCAGGAACTCCTGAGAGCAAGCCAAGAATTGAAGGAAATAGAGAAAAGGAGGAAAGACTCAGAAGAAAAAGGTGACGATGTGATCTTGACAACGAGGGATTATGAGATTGACCCTAATAAGGACCTGGATGAACAGATCGGAATAATCTTAGAAGGTGAAATGAGGGACCGTGAGAAGGCTAAATCAGAATCTAAGGATTTCAATAAGGAGCATGTTGATAAGCTCTATGAAGCATTATTAGAATCGCAAAAGAAGATTATACCACCACCATTCTGCTCTGAATGTGTTCACTTCAATTCTAATGAAGAATCAATTAAATCATGCAAGGCGTTTCCCGAAGGGATACCGGAGATCATCCTGTCGGGAAAACATGACCACAGAACTCTTTTACCAGACCAAAAGAACCAGATCAAGTTTAGCAAGCTATATAGGATAGATATAAAGCCTGATGTGATTGATTGAGCTTGAAACAAGATCCCCCGCAAAGGTTCATCTCATTAAAATTCGTTTTGCCGAATCAAGATTGTCATAAAAAACCAGAGACGCTTCCAAATAGCTTCCAAAATGAAATGTTAAAGCCTGTATGTTGTTGTCATACAGGCTTCTTTGCTTTTGCTTTGTAGCGGAGGCAGGATTCGAACCTGCGACCTTTGGGTTATGAGCCCAACGAGCTACCACTGCTCCACCCCGCAATGTGGGTGCAAAGTTAACACTTGTAGATTATTTACCAAAACAAATGAAAGTTTATTTTAAAGGACTGAAGACCGAAGACCGAAGACTGAAGACCGAAGACCGAAGACCGAAGACTGAAGACCGAAGACCGAAGACAGAAGAAAAAATTAATCTGACTAAACAACTTCCGTCTTCCGTCTTCCGTCTTCCGTCTTTCAATATAAATTATTAATTTTGCACCTCTTACATATATTTCTTAATGATAAAACCATGCCAAGAGTATTCAAAGCAACCGAAATAGAAAAGGAAGAGAAAGAAATAAAACGCGATTATCTCGACCGCCACATGCCTCATGTAATTTGCCCCGACCAGGTGAAACGGGGCGAGAAGTTCGCCGTGAAAGTCAGGATGGGAGAAGAGTATCCCCACCCCGATGAACATGATCATTTCATAAGCACCATACAGCTCTGGAACAGGGAGACCCTGCTTGCAGAAGCAAGATATACGGCCGGAGTGTATGGCACGCTTCCCTCACATGTGGAAATTGATTTTTATATTGCAGCCCCCGAAGTATCGATGAACCTTTCAGCCATGGCGGTGTGCACCAAGCACGGACTCTGGCAGAGTGAGGATAAAGCCGTAAAAGTGATCTGATGGCAAAAAACGACAAAAAAAAGCGCAACTGGCGCGACAAGTACAGGTTCTCAATTGTGAATGACACAACATTCGAGGAGACCTGGCGGGTGAGGCTCACCAGATACAACGCCTTCCTGCTTATAAGCGGCATTGTGCTCTTTTTTATCGTCTCCACCACATGCCTCATCGCATTCACAAACCTTCGCGAATTCATCCCCGGCTATCCTGACGTAATTATGAGGCGCAACATACTCATGAGCGCAATCAGGCTCGACTCGCTCGAGAGAGAGCTGGCCCTGCGTGATAAATATTTTGCCAACCTCAATGCGATCATTTCGGGAAACGAGCCGGTTAATCTGTTTTCAATACAGGATACATCTTCCGATTATAAATCTATCAGCTTCACCAGTTCCCCGGAAGTTTCGGCTCTCAGGGAAAGAGTCGAAGCCGATGAAAAATTCAGCCTTACCCTCGGACCGGTACCTGCCGAGTCGGTAACCAGCCTGGCAGGGCTTCACTTCTTCCCCCCGGTGAAAGGGATTATCTCTGCCAGCTTCGATCTCCGTACAAAACATTATGGCACTGATATAGTTACAAAACCGAAGTCAACTGTCTCCGCCGTACTTGATGGTACGGTCATCCTTACCGGCTGGACAATGGAAACAGGCTTTGTGATCCAGATACAGCATCCCAACAATATCGTTTCGGTTTATAAGCATAATGCCAGCCTTCTGAAGGAAACGGGCGACCTGGTGCGTGCCGGGGAACCTGTCTCAATAATCGGAGATTCAGGTGAACTGTTTACTTCGGGGCCACATCTTCACTTTGAATTGTGGTACAAGGGAACCCCGCTGGATCCTGAAAAACACATCATCTTTTAATTCAACGCTCCGGCATGCCACAGATAATATCACTGCTGGGATCAACAGGCTCAATCGGAACACAGGCACTTGACGTGATCTCCGGATACCCTGATGAGTTCATGGTGGATGTTCTTACTGCCGGCAATAATGCGGGCCTTCTGATAAAACAGGCAAAACAGTTTCATCCACGCGCTGTCGTGATAGGGAACAAGGCACATCTTGACAATCTTAAGTATGGATTAAGGAATACAGGGATCAAAGCCTATGCCGGTGATGAGGAGCTGGAGCATGTGATATCTGATTCAGAATCAGGAGTTGTGCTGGCAGCTATAGTGGGTTATTCAGGTTTAAAACCTGTTATTGCCGCTATAAAATCAGGCAAAAACGTTGCACTGGCAAATAAGGAAACACTCGTTGTGGCAGGGGACATAATCACCAGGCTGCTTTCAAAGAAGGGAACCTCGCTGGTGCCTGTCGATTCCGAGCATTCTGCGATATTCCAGTGCCTTATTGGTGAAGAGCATGACAGTATCGAAAAGATAACCCTCACAGCCTCAGGAGGCCCGTTCCTGAATATGTCAATTGATAATCTCAAAAAGGTTAAGCCTGCCGATGCACTCCGTCACCCGAACTGGAGCATGGGCGACAAGATCACCATCGATTCAGCTACCATGATGAACAAGGGACTTGAAGTGATCGAGGCAAAATGGCTATTTGATCTCCGGCCGGATCAGATAAGCGTTACGATCCACCCCCAATCAATAATCCATTCATTCGTGCATTTCAGGGACGGATCAGTCAAGGCCCAGCTCGGGATGCCGGATATGAGAGTGCCGATACTATATGCACTGACCCATCCGCGAAGATTTGCCACCGAACTTCCACGGCTCGATTTCAGGGAATACCGCTCCTTTACTTTTTCTGAGCCTGACATGAAGAAATTCAGGAGCCTTTCGCTGGCTTTCATGGCTCTTGATGAAGGAGGGAACAAACCCTGCATCCTGAATGCTGCCAATGAGACAGCAGTCAGAGCTTTTCTATCTGGTGAGATAGGGTTCCTGCAGATACCTGAAACGGTTGAATATGCTCTCGAAAATAATTTATATCTTGCGGCCCCTGATCTGGAGGCTCTTGAAGTCTCCGACAAACAGGCAAGGGATACAGCAAGGAAATATATTAACAAGCTCAAGAAGAGAAAATGACGATTCTTATCCAGATACTCCAGTTCCTGTTAAGCCTTTCAATTCTTGTTCTGATACATGAACTTGGACATTTCATGTTCGCAAGGTTATTCAAAACAAGGGTTGAAAAGCTTTACCTTTTCTTTGATCCGTGGTTTTCACTCTTTAAAATCAAAAGAGGCGATACCGAATACGGAATAGGATGGCTGCCCCTGGGGGGGTATGCCAAGATATCAGGAATGATCGATGAATCGCTCGACACTGAACAGCTTAAACAGCCGCCGCAGCCCTGGGAATTCAGATCCAAGACCTCGTGGCAGCGCCTTCTGATAATGACGGGAGGAGTACTCTTCAACTTCATCCTGGCTATGCTGATATATGTATTTGTTTTAATTACCTGGGGCGAAACTTACCTGCCGACATCCGGCGTCAAATATGGAATTGTTACAGATTCAGTAGGTTATGAGCTCGGGTTGAGGAACGGAGACAAAATTCTATCTGTTGATAATCAGTATATCGATAATTTCTACTCCATAACCTCGGATATTCTCCTTAATGACCGGAAGACCATACAGGTTGAACGCGACGGGCAGGTAATAAACATCGATATAACACTTGATTATATTAGGAAAGTACTCAAGAGGCAGGGGCGGATTGAGCCGAGGTCGCCTTTTGGACCGTACATCATAAACACATTCGGAAAGGAATCACCTGCAAAAGATGCCGGAGTACTCGAAAATGATGAACTGGTGGGGATTGACAATGTGAAATTTGCATGGTTTGATGAGTTCCAGAATTACATCGTGGCCAACAAGAAAAGACCACTGACGATGAACCTGCTCAGAAACGGGGAACCATTAAATATTGCTGTCGTGCCTACAGCTGCAGGCATGCTGGGGATAGGCAACATTCCAAAAACTATCGGTGATATTTTTGAACTTAAGACCATCAAATACGGATTCTTTCAGTCAATACCTGCAGGTATTGCTAAGGGATTCAAATCTATCGGGGATTACCTCAAGCAGTTTAAGCTTATTTTCTCCCGCCATACCAAAGCCTACGAATCGCTTGGAGGATTCATAACCATAGGCAGCCTCTTTCCGGGCGTGTGGGACTGGCATTCATTCTGGGAACTTACAGCTTTCCTCTCGATCATCCTTGCTGTAATGAACATTCTGCCGATCCCGGGACTGGACGGCGGACATGTAATGTTCCTGCTGTTTGAGGTGGTAACAGGGAAGAAGCCAAGTGATAAATTCCTTGAATATGCACAGATAACCGGCATGATAATACTCTTTGCACTGCTAATCTTCGCGAACGGGAATGATATAATAAAATGGGTCAGGAAATGGTAATTTGGCTTATTGCTTGGTTAAATATAAAGTATTTGTTAAATTTGCATAAACTTAAAATCTACTGAAATGGGAAAGATTGGAGCAACAGAGATAATACTGATTCTGGCGGTGGTCATTCTTCTATTTGGCGGCCGCAAGATCCCTGAGCTGTTCAAGGGCATAGGGCAGGGAATGAAGGAATTCAAGAAAGCCTCAAAGTATGATCCTGATGAAGAAAAAGAAAAGGAAAAAGTACAATAAGATCCTTTATTGATAACGTGAAAGGGGCATTTGCAAATGCCCCTTTTGTTTTTTATCTCTGTGGCTGTCTGTGCCTTCTCTGTGTGACTCTGTGTAAGTTCTTACATTTTCTTTGTTACACAGAGGTCCACTGAGGTTTCACAGAGTTCCACAGAGCGAACTGCTAACTAAAGTATTCGTACTTCTGGTTTCGTCTCACCGGAATAAATCCTGCTTCCTTCACAAGCGACTGCAGCTCTTCTGCACTGAACCTGTTTTTTGATCCGGCCGCGCTTACTACATTCTCCTCTATCATGATCGAACCAACATCATCGGCCCCGGCATGAAGCGAGAGCATTCCGGTCTCTTTTCCGACAGTAAGTACTGAAGCCTGAATGTGCCTTATATTGTTGAGCATTAACCTGCTTACAGCAATCAGTCTGATATAATCATGGCTGTTATAACTACTCTTCACACCCGATTTTTCCTTCAATTGCGTCCCCTCATCCTGAAAGGGCCATGGAATAAATGTGATGAAACCATAATGATCCTTTTCCTTTTCAGCCTGAAGGTCCCTGAGCTTTACCAGATGCCCTATACGCTCCTCAATTGTTTCAATATGCCCGTACATCATTGTCGCTGAGGTCGGAAGATTGATCCTGTGAGCAGCGCGCATCACATCAAGCCATTCT
>Ga0209287_10001148_pt1 | contig 13720 bp, 9 predicted proteins | sample PPLLak3cmMay2015_2_FD_187255 | JGI IMG/M metagenome (GOLD analysis project Ga0209287, IMG submission 187255) | Freshwater sediment microbial communities from Prairie Pothole Lake near Jamestown, North Dakota, USA - PPLs Lake P8 Core (1) Depth... | ecosystem: Environmental > Aquatic > Freshwater... | reverse complement strand
GTTGCTGGCGCTGGCCCTGCCTGGTCTGGGGGTTTATTTCCTTGCGGCGCGACCGACCGACTACCCTGGCTGGCAATCCCTGTTCGAGCCGCTCGGGCTGCGGGTGCTGATGCTGCTGACGGTGGCGGCGCTGGCGCTGCATGCTTGGGCGGGGATGCGCGACATCCTGATGGATTACGTCCGCCCGACCGGACTGCGGTTGGTGCTGCTCCTGGCGGTGATCGTCACCCTGGCCGGCAGCGTGGCCTGGCTCGCGGCGATCTTGTTCAACCCAGCATTGTGGGGCGTGACATGAACAGGCGCCGCTTCGACGCCCTCATCATCGGCGGCGGCGGCGCGGGCCTGCGTGCCGCGCTGCAGCTGGCGCGTTCCGACTACAAGGTCGCGGTGGTGTCGAAAGTCTTCCCGACACGTTCTCACACCGTTTCGGCGCAGGGCGGCATCACCGCAGCGCTCGCCAACGTCGACGACGACCGCTGGGAATGGCACATGTACGACACGGTCAAGGGTGGCGACTGGCTGGGCGACCAGGACGCGATCGAGTTCATGTGCCGCGAAGCCGCCAGCGCAGTGTACGAACTCGAACACATGGGACTGCCGTTCTCGCGGCTCGACAACGGCAAGATCTACCAGCGCCCGTTCGGCGGGCAATCGAAGCATTTCGGCGGCGAGCAGGCTACCCGCACCTGTGCCGCCGCCGACCGCACCGGCCACGCGCTGTTGCATACCCTGTACCAGCAGAATATCGCCCATCGCACGCAGTTCTTCGACGAGGTCTTCGCACTGGACCTGCTGCGCGACGCCGAGGGTTACTGCCTGGGTGTCACTGCCATCAGCATCGAGACTGGCGAGCCGCTGTTGATCGAGGCGCGTGCGACACTGCTCGCAACCGGCGGGGCTGGGCGCGTGTTCGGCAACAGCAGCAACGCCATGATCAACACCGGCGACGGACTGGGCATGGTGCTGCGCGCCGGACTGCCGTTGCAGGACATGGAATTCTGGCAGTTCCATCCTACCGGCATCGCCGGCGTCGGCTGCCTTATCACCGAAGGCGTGCGCGGCGAAGGCGGTTACCTCTTGAACAAGCATGGCGAGCGTTTCATGCAACGCTACGCGCCGCACGCCAAGGACCTCGCCGGCCGTGACGTCGTCTCGCGCGCCATCGCCATCGAAATCGCTGAGGGCCGCGGTTGCGGGCCGCACGGCGACTACGTCGACATCAAGCTCGATCACCTGGGCGAGAAACTCATCGCCGAAAAGCTGCCGGGGATACGCGATCTGTCGATCCGTTTCGCCGGCGTCGACCCGGCCAAGGCACCGATTCCGGTCGCGCCCACCGCGCATTACATGATGGGCGGCATCCCCACCAACCTGCACGGCCAGGTCGTCGCGCCGGCGCACTACGGCCCCGAGGAACCGGTGCCCGGCCTGTATGCCGTCGGCGAATGCGCCTGCGTGTCGGTACACGGTGCCAACCGTCTGGGCGGCAATTCCCTGCTCGACCTGGTCGTGTTCGGTCGCGCCGCCGGCCGCCACATGCTCGAGTATCTGCGCGACAACCCCTATCCGCGCCCGTTGCCGGATGATGCCGTCGAACCCAGCCAAGCGCGGCTGGCGCGTTGGGACCGGCCCGGCAGCGAGCGCGTGGCGGCGATCACCGACGAACTGCGCCGGGTGATGCAGACTCACTGCAGCGTGTTCCGCACCGCGGCGGTTTTGCGCGAAGGACTGGATCAGCTGAACGAGCTGGGAGCGCGCCTGGCATGTGCCGGATTGCAGGACACCAGCCGGATATTCAACACCGCCCGCATCGAGGCGCTGGAACTCGAAAATCTCATGGGCGTGGCACGTGCGACCCTGGTGTCGGCGCTGAACCGGACCGAAAGCCGCGGCGCGCATACGCGCGAGGATTTTCCTGCGCGCGATGACGAGCACTGGCTGAAGCACTCGCTATATTCGCGTGAGGGGGATCAGGTGGATACCAAGCCGGTGCGTCTGAAGCCGCTGACGGTGGAATCGATACGGCCGAAGGAGAGGGTGTATTGATGGGGACCGAGCATTTTTATTTTTTCGAGTGGGGCAGAGGCAGATAAGTGGCCCTCATGAGATTCCGCCTCTACCGCTTCGACCCCGAATCCGGCAAAAAGCCCTTTATGCAGGACGTCGAGCTCGATATCGATCCCGCCGGCAAGATGCTGCTCGACGCGTTGCTGGCGATCAAGGCGCAGGACGAGACGCTCTCGCTGCGTCGCTCCTGCCGCGAGGGGGTGTGCGGCTCCGACGCGCTGAACGTCAACGGCAAGAACCGGCTGGCCTGCATCACGCCGCTATCCGAACTGAAGCAGCCAATCGAGGTGCGGCCGTTGCCGGGGCTGCCGGTGATCCGCGACCTGATCGTCGACATGGAACCGTTCTACAGACAGTACCGTTCGATCAAGCCCTGGCTGATCAACGACGAACCCGAGCCCGAGGTCGAGCGCCTGCAGAGCCCTGCGGACCGGGTGCTGCTCGACGGTGCCTACGAGTGCATCCTCTGCGCCTGCTGCACCACGTCGTGTCCGTCGTTCTGGTGGAACCCTGATACCTTCGTCGGGCCGGCCGGACTGCTGCAGGCCTGGCGCTTCATTGCCGACAGCCGCGACGAAGCGACCGGCGAGCGCCTCGACAACCTGGAAGACCCCTATCGGCTGTATCGCTGTCGCGGCATCATGAACTGCGTCGATTCCTGCCCCAAGGGCCTGAACCCGACGGCGGCGATCGGGCGTATCAAGTTGCTGCTGGTGAAGCGTCGTGTCTGATCGACTAGGTTGGCGTTGCCGTCGCGGACTGCTCGAGCTCGACCTCTGGCTGGGTGGCTTTTGGGAGGCTCACCGCGCTACACTTCAATCTAATGAGAAGGCCGCGCTGGAGCGGCTGCTGAACTTGTCGGATATGGAGATTGTCGACCGGCTGCAAGGCCGATCGCCTACGGGCGACGCCGACCTTGAAGCGATTGTCCAACGCCTGCAACACTATCAGGAATCATGATGAAAGAAACCGTCACCCTCACTTTCAGCGACGGCAGTCCGTCGATTGAACTGCCTATCGAGCAGGGCACCTACGGCAAACCGGTGATCGACATCCGTACCCTGGCTGCGCACGGCTATTTCACCCATGACCCCGGCTTCACCGCCACCTCCAGCTGCAATTCCGCGATCACCTACATCGATGGTGACGAAGGCCTGCTGTATTACCGCGGCTACCCGATCGAGGAGCTGGCTTACAAATCGGACTTCATGGAAGTCTGCTACCTGCTTCTGCACGGCGAACTGCCGACGGCCGATCAGAAGAAGGCCTTCGAGAATTCGATCCGCCACCACACGATGCTGCACGACCAGATGGAAAACGTGTTCCGCGGCTTCCGTCGCGACGCGCACCCGATGGCGGTGATGATCAGCGTCACCGGCGCGATGTCGGCTTTCTACCATGACGACATGAACATCTTCGACGTGAATCAGCGCGAGATTGTGGCCCATCGCCTGATCGCCAAAGTGCCGACGGTGGCGGCCTGGTCCTACCGCTACAACGAGGGCCAGCCCTTCGTGTATCCGCAGAACCGGCTGACCTATGCTGAAAATTTCATGCATATGATGTTCTCGACGCCGTGCGAGCATTACGAGCCCAATCCGGTACTGGCGCGAGCGCTCGACCGCATCTTCATCCTGCATGCCGATCACGAGCAGAACGCGTCGACCTCGACGGTGCGCCTAGCCGGTTCCAGCGGCGCCAATCCCTACGCCAGCATGGCCAGCGGCATGGCGTCGTTGTGGGGGCCGTTGCACGGCGGCGCCAACGAGGCGGTGCTGAAAATGCTCGACGAGATGGGCGATATCTCGCGCATCCCCGAATTCATCAATCGTGCCAAGGACAAATCCAGCGGGTTCCGTTTGATGGGTTTCGGCCATCGCGTCTACAAGAACATGGATCCACGCGCGCGCATCATCCGCGAGACCTGCTACGAGGTGCTGGACGAGCTCGATCTGCGCGACGACCCGAAGTTCAAGATGGCGATGGAACTCGAACGCATCGCGCTGGAAGACGACTACTTCATTAACCGCAAACTCTACCCCAACGTCGATTTCTATTCCGGCATCATCTTCCGCGCCATGGGCATCCCGACCAGCATGTTCACCGCGATGTTTGCGCTGGCGCGTACCGCGGGCTGGGTGGCGCAGTGGCATGAGATGCTGTCCGATCCGCAGCACAAGATCGGCCGCCCGCGCCAGCTCTATACCGGCGCGGCACGGCGCGAATTCGTGCCGATCGATAGGCGCGGTGCCTGAGCCGGGCATGCGGCGCGGCTGATAAGCAATGAACGCGACCGACTGGCTGCAGAGTTCGCCGCTGTATGCCGGCAACGCGGCCTATCTGGAACAGTTCGCCGACGAGTCGCTGACGCCCTGGCTGATGCCGCTGCCAGGCGAGCAGGCCTGTACGGATGCCGCCCAGATCGCGGTGTTGCGCCTGATCAACGCCTATCGCTACCTGGGCGTGCGGCAGGCCGCGCTCGATCCCCTGCAGCGCTTCGAGGCACCGCCTACTCCGGAGCTGGATCCACTCCACTACGGTCTGACCGAGGCCGACATGAAGCGCGAGTTCGAGACCGGCTCGCTGTTCGGCGTCGAACGAACCACTCTCGCAGATATCCTGCAGCGTCTGCGCGCTTCGTATTGCGGCCATGTCGGCATCGAGTACATGCACATCAGCGACGTCGCACGCAAACGCTGGTTGCAGGAGCGCATCGAGTCGGCACAGGGACGCTTCGGCGTTTCCACCGACCTGAAAAAACAGTTGTTGAAGCGCCTGACCGACGCCGAGACGCTGGAGAAATTCCTCCACACCCGCCGCGTCGGGCAAAAGCGTTTCTCGCTCGAGGGCGGCGAAGCCCTGATCCCGCTGCTCGACCAAGTGATTGCTCGTTGCGCCCGCCACGGTGCCAAGGAAATCGTCATGGGGATGGCGCATCGCGGCCGCATCAACGTGCTGACCAACCTGATGGGACGCACTATCGACAGCCTGTTCGAGGAGCCGCTGAACGGCCTCGAGGGTTCGCCGCTGTCGGGTGACGTCAAATACCACCAGGGTTTTTCCACCGACATCGCCACACCGTTCGGCCCGGTGCACCTGGCGCTGGCCTTCAATCCCTCGCATCTCGAGATCGTCCACCCGGTGGTGCGCGGTTCGGTGCGCGCGCGCCAGGATCGGCGCGGCGACGTGCTCGGCTACGAGGTGGTGCCGGTGATCCTGCACGGCGACGCTGCGCTGTCGGGGCAGGGCGTGGTGATGGAAAGCCTCAACATGTCGCAGACGCGCGGCTTCCGCAACAACGGCGCGATCCATGTGGTGATCAACAACCAGATCGGCTTCACCACATCCGACCCGCGCGACGTGCGCTCGACGCTGTACTGCACCGACGTCGCCAAGATGGTCGAGTCGCCGGTGATCCACGTCAACGGCGACGATCCCGAGGCGGTCGCCTTCGCGGTTCAGACCGCGGTCGACTTCCGCTATACCTTCCACAAGAACTGCTTCATCGACCTGGTGTGCTACCGCCGCCATGGCCACAACGAGCAGGACGAGCCGCTCGCCACCCAGCCGCTGATGTACCGCCGCATCCAGGCGCATCCGAGCACCCGCACGCTGTATGCGCAGCGGCTGGTCGACGAGGGCGTGCTGACCCAGACCCAGGCCGACGACATGGTCGACGACTGCCGTGAGCGCCTCGAACACGGCGAGTCGTTGAGCCCGCCGGCGCTGTCTGATTTCAAGCAGACCTTCGGCACCCACTGGGGGCGCTTCAAGGGGCATCATGTCGTCGAGGCCGACACCGCCGTGCCAACTGCACGCCTCGATTTTCTCGGCGAACGCATCACCACCCTGCAGCACGAAATCGAACTGCACCCGCGGGTGCAGAAGGTTCTCGACGACCGCCGCAAAATGCGCGCCGGCGAACTGCCGGTGGACTGGGGCTACGCCGAGACGCTGGCCTATGCCAGCCTGCTCGACGCCGGGCACAACGTGCGGTTGTCGGGACAGGATTCGGCGCGCGGGACTTTCTTCCACCGCCATGCGGTGTGGCATGACCAGAAGCGCGAGCGCCGCCAGAGCGGCGTCTACATTCCGCTCGAGCACATCCACGAGCGCCAGGGCAATTTCACCATCATCGACTCGCTGCTGTCGGAAGAGGCCGTGCTCGCGTTCGAGTACGGCTACGCCACGGCCGATCCCGATACCCTGGTGGTGTGGGAAGCGCAGTTCGGCGATTTCGCCAACGGCGCGCAGGTGGTGATCGACCAGTTCATCACCAGCGGCGAGGCCAAGTGGGGACGGCTGTGCGGCCTGGTGCTGATGCTGCCGCACGGCTTCGAGGGGCAGGGGCCTGAGCATTCCTCGGCGCGGCTAGAGCGCTATCTGCAACTGTGTGCCCAGGAGAACATCCAGGTCTGCATGCCCACCCTGCCGGCGCAGATGTTCCACCTGCTGCGGCGGCAGATAGTGCGGCCGCTGCGCAAGCCGCTGGTGATCCTGAGTCCGAAGAGCCTGCTGCGCAATCCCGTTTCTACTTCCTCGCTGGCCGATCTCGCCAGCGGCGCCTTCCGTCCGGTGATCGACGATCCGCGCGCGCCGCGGAATGCGCATCGGGTGGTGGCATGCAGCGGGCGGGTCTGGTTCGATCTTGAAGCGGCGCGGGTCGAGCGCGGGCTGGAACATGTCGCGCTGGTGCGGATCGAGCAGCTCTATCCTTTCCCGGAAGAGATGTTTCGATTGGTGCTGGCTACCTATCCGCGAGCCGACACCTTCGTCTGGGCGCAGGAGGAGCCGATGAACCAGGGCGCGTGGTATCAGACCCTGCATCACCTCAATCATTGCGCGCCAGTCGGACGGCGTTTTCACTACGCCGGGCGACCACCTGCCGCCGCGCCGGCATCCGGCTATGCGTCGCGCCACAAGGCGGAAGTCGATGCCCTGCTGAGCGACGCCCTGGAGACCTCGTATGAAAATTAACGTGCGCGTGCCGATGCTGTCGGATTCGGTCGCCAGCGGCACCCTGCTGCCGTGGCGCAAGCAGGTGGGCGAAAAGGTGGCGCGCGACGAGACCCTGGTCGATCTCGAAACCGACAAGGTCATCCTGGAAATTCCCTCGCCCGTATCCGGTACGCTGATAGTGATCAGCCAGCCCGAGGGTGCGGTGGTCAAGGCCGAGGAAGTGGTGGCGGTGATCGAGACTGGCGAGGGCGCGGTGGCGGGACTTCAGGAGAAACCAGAGCAGGCCGCTCTGGAGAAGCCGACAGTTGAACCACGGACGACTCCCTCCCCCTCGGTGGGGGCGGGCGGGGGAGAGGGTGAACAACCTGTGCACTTCCCATCTATATCAGCGGGTGCGAGCGTCCCACCCCCACCCCAACCCTCCCCCCTCGAGGGGGAGGGGGCAAACGCCGGGCTTCGTCCGCCCACACCGACTCACCGCGAGCCGATGTCGCGGCTGCGCCAGCGCATCGCCGAGCGCCTGGTGGCGGCGCAGCACAGCGCCGCCATGCTTACCACCTTCAACGAGGTGAACATGCAGCCGGTCAACGAGCTGCGCCAGCGCTTCAAGGCCGACTTTGAGGTCAAGCACGGCGTCAAGCTCGGCTACATGTCGTTCTTCGTGCGTGCGGTGTGTGCCGCGCTCGAGCAGTTCCCGATCGTCAACGCCGCCATCGACGGCAGCGACATCGTGTGGCACGCCGACGCCGACATCGGCATCGCCATTTCCAGCCCGCGCGGGCTGGTGGTGCCGATCCTGCGTCGTGCCCAGACGCTGTCGCCTGCCGAGATCGAGGCGGCGATCGCCGACTTCGCCGGCCGCGCGCGCGAGGCGAAGCTCACCCTCGAGGAACTCGCCGGCGGCACCTTCTCGATCACCAACGGCGGGGTATTCGGCTCCTTGCTGTCGACTCCCATCCTCAACCCGCCGCAGTCGGCGATCCTCGGCATGCACACCATCCAGGAGCGTCCAGTCGCCGAACATGGCCAGGTGGTGATCCGCCCGATGATGTACCTGGCGCTGACCTACGACCACCGCCTGATCGACGGCCGCGACGCGGTGCAATTCCTGGTTGCGGTGAAGGCAGCGCTGGAGAGTCCGGAAGCCCTGCTGCAGCTTGGCTGAAGCGAGCCTGTCCCTACGCCGCGGGCCGGCGACGGAATACAATGGCGGCGTGCATTCCCAAGGTCAGGCAGTGAATCCAGTCACCCCATTGGTGGAGATACGCGATCTCCACTTCTCCTATGGTCCCCTCGACGTGCTGAAGGGCATCCATCTCGACATCCCGCGCGGCAAGGTTGTCGCCATCCTCGGCGTGAGCGGCTGCGGCAAGAGCACGCTGCTGCGCCATCTGGGAGGCCAGCTCAGACCCCGGCGCGGCAGCGTCAAAGTCGACGGCCAGGAGATCAACCGCCTCAAGCCGCGCGAGTTGTACGCCATGCGGCGCAAGATGGGCATGATGTTCCAGGTCAGCGGACTGTTCACCGACCTGTCGGTGTTCGACAACATCGCCTACCCGATGCGCGAGCACACCGACCTGCCGGAAGAACTGATCCACGATCTGGTGCTGATGAAGCTGCACGCCGTCGGCCTGCGCGGCGCCCACGACCTGATGCCGGGCGAACTGTCCGGCGGCATGGAGCGCCGGGTGGCGCTGGCGCGGGCGATCGCCCTCGATCCGATGCTGATCATGTACGACGAGCCCTTCGCCGGGCTCGATCCGATCTCGCTCAACACCATTGGCAACCTGATCCGCCGCCTCAACGACGCCCTCGGCGTGACCTCGATCGTGGTCACCTACGACGTGTCGAAATCGCTGGAAGTCGTCGACTACGCCTATTTCATCCATGACGGCGTGGTCGTCGCCGAAGGCGAGGCCAGGGCGATGCTCGACTCGGACGACCCCTTCGTGCGCCAGTTCGTCCACGCCGAGCCTGACGGCCCGGTTGCCTTCCAGTACCCGTCCCGCTCCTATCGCGAGGAACTGGAACTGAACCAGGCGGCCAGCGGCGACAAATAATCATTGTTGCCGACAAGGCAAGCAGGTATAGTGCGCCCTCCCGCACCCAGCCAATCGGTGCGCGGCTCTTTTACCCCGATCTCACGATCCCCTATTCGTCTGCCTCGATTGGTGTCACCGCAAACGTGACAGGCCGTCGCAGGAAACCTTAATGACTACTGAAACATCCTTCTCCAGCCTGGCGCTGGGCGAACCCCTTTTGCGTGCCATCGCCGATGCCGGCTACACTACGCCCACCCCGATCCAGGCGCAGGCGATTCCGCAGGTGCTGGCGGGCGGCGACTTGCTGGCTGCGGCACAGACCGGTACCGGCAAGACCGCCGGCTTCACCCTGCCAATTCTGCATTTGCTGACGAGCCGTCCCGTGCCGGCCAAGCCCGGACGCCCGCGCTGCCTGATCCTCGTGCCGACGCGCGAGCTCGCGGCGCAGGTCGAGGAGTCGGTCAAGACCTACGGCAAGTATCTGCAGCTGACTTCGATGGTGATGTTCGGCGGGGTCAACATCAACCCGCAGTTCAAGGCGCTGAAGTCGCGCGTCGACATTCTTGTCGCTACCCCGGGCCGCCTGCTTGACCACCTGGGACAAAAGACCGTCGACCTGTCCGGCGTCGAAATACTGGTGCTCGATGAAGCCGACCGCATGCTCGACATGGGCTTCATCCGCGACATCAAGAAAGTGCTCGCGGTGCTGCCGAAGCAGCGCCAGAACCTGCTGTTCTCTGCGACCTTCTCCGACGAGATCCGCGCCCTCGCCAACGGCCTGCTGCACAATCCGAAAAGCGTCGAAGTGGCGCGCCGCAACACCACGGTGGAAGTTATCGAGCAATCGATGCACCGGGTGCCGCAGGCGCACAAGCGCGACCTGCTGGCGCACCTGATCAAGCACCACGACTGGCAGCAGGTGCTGGTCTTCACCCGCACCAAGCACGGCGCCAACAAACTCGCCGAGAAGCTGATCAAGGACGGCATCAGCGCTGCCGCGATCCACGGCAACAAGAGCCAGTCTGCCCGCACCAAGGCGCTGGCGAGCTTCAAGGAGGGCAGTGTGCGCGTGCTGGTGGCTACCGATATCGCCGCGCGCGGCATCGATATCGACCAGTTGCCGCAGGTGGTCAACTTCGAATTGCCCAACGTGGCGGAAGACTATGTCCACCGCATCGGCCGCACCGGCCGCGCCGGCAGCACCGGCTCGGCGCTGTCGCTGGTCGATGACGAGGAACTCGCCTACCTGCGCGACATCGAGAAGCTGATCAAGCGCTCGATCGTGCGCGTCGAGGTCGAAGGCTTCACCCCGCCGGCCAAGGCAGACCTGATGTCCGACGAACGCCCGCCGCGTCCGCCGCAGGGTCGCGGCGGCCAGCGGCCGGGGCAGGGTGCGAGACAAGGCCAGCCCGGAGGCCGCAATGCCTCCAGCCGTTCTTCTCAGGCCAAATCTTCCGCCGGCGCTGCCCGTCCGGCCGCGCCGAAGTCCGGTCCGCAGCCGTCGTCGCACGCGCGCAAACCGCGCCCGCAGGCGGCCTTGTTCTCGTCCAAGCCGGGCACGCGCGGGCACTGAAAAGCCGGCTCGAGGCCGCCAGCCCTGAGCCCGTCGCAGGGCTGGCGCGAACGTTCCGGCTGGTCGGGAGCTTCCGGCGCTTTTTTTCATGGTGGTGCTGATAGGTGGAGCTTGCCGACTTGTCGGCTTTGCCACCACGGCTTGCCATTTGCTGGGAAAATCGCCGCAATGGACACCCTGCAAAGCTACGACGAACTTCCCTACGACAGCTTGCCGCTGCCGGAAACCCAGCCGGATTTTATTGCCGCGGTAGCCTGGCTGCACGGCTTCGAGGCGCCGGACCCGAGCCGCGCGCGCATCCTTGAACTCGGCTGCGCGCAGGGTGGCAACCTGATTCCTCTGGCGTGGCGCTGGCCTGACTCCAACTGTGTCGGGGTGGAACTGTCACGGGTCCAGGCGCAGGCAGGCGCCGACTTCATCAGCCGGCTAGGCTTGAGCAATGCCCGCATCCTGCACGGCGACCTTGCCGCGCTGCCTGACGATCTGGGCGAGTTCGACTACATCATCGCCCACGGTGTTTTTTCCTGGGTGCCGCCTGCAGTGCAGCAGGCACTGCTCGAAGTGTGCCGTCATCACCTGTCTCCTGCAGGTGTGGCCTACATCAGCTTCAATGTTGCGGCCGGATGGGAAAAGCTGCATCCGCTGCGTGCCGCCCTGATCGAACGCACCTCGGCCGACCTGCCCGCGCCCGAGCGTCATCGACAGGCGTTGCAGGTGCTGACGCAACTCGAGGCCGAGTGGAGCGATCCCGCCTTGCGGAAGGAGATCGCCTACCTCAAGACGGCCGCACCGTCCTATCTGTTCCATGAATACCTCGCCGATTTCAACGCGCCAATGACCTTCATTGATTTCGCTGTGCGACTCGAAGCCCACGGCCTGCACTATGTCGGCGAGGCCGGACCGCGCAGCGCCGTGGTCGAACTCAAGGATGCGTGGGGACTGGCTCCGGAAAGTATGGCGGGACGCTGGCTGGACGCCGAGGCCGCAATCGATGCGGCGTTGTCCAGCCGCTTTCGGCGCGCCCTGATCTGCCGCGACGACGCGCCATTCGCCCAGCCGCCGCGAGCCGACGCTCTGGATCGCCTGGCTTTTTATGCCGATCTGCGCAGCGACGAGGAAATCGACCTCGACAACACGGTTGAGCAGAATTTCATCAACCCGGCGGGCAACACTTTTCCGATCGCGCTGCCGGCGATGAAGGCTGCTGCCATGGCGCTCTCGGCCGCCTATCCGAACGCGCTGGGTTATCCCGAGTTGCTGGCTGCCGCGCGCCAGGTTCTGGCCGAATTCGGTGCGGCTGAAAACGTCGACGAGATCGCATTTGGCGATGCCTTGTTCATGCTGGTGATGGCTCACGGAATCTTGCCCACTGTTTCCAGTATCGCCTATGTCAACGAACCTGGCGATCACCCCCAGGCGCATGCGCTGGCACGCTTGCAGGCAATCTCATCCGGCTGGGTGGTGAGCGGATCACGCCACGTGGCGATGGACCTGGACGAGCCCGGACGTATTTTGCTGGGTTTGCTAGACGGCAGCCGAACGGTCGACCAACTGGTCGATTCCATGCACGCCGCACTGGCAGAAGGCGGATGGAACGGATTGCGCGAAACGGTCAACGAATTGACCTGGCAACAGTTGTGGCTGTTTGCGCGGCAGGGCTTGTTGCTGAAGTGACGTTTTCAGCGCCGTTCGGGTAAGGTCCCAAGGCCTTCGCGAACAGGAGTGATGTCTCAGAACGGCCGCGAAGCCGAAGTTCAGCCAGGGGAGTGGGACGGTCTCTTGTTCGGCCAGAGCGGTCTTTTGCCCTGTAAGGAATATTCGTCTGCTATGGTCTTTTGACCGGTCGATCGCGGATGAGCAGGGTGGGCATTTTCGGCATCGGCTCGCCCTCGGGCGACGACTAGGCCGGCTGGCTGCCGGCCTTGATGGAATCGAACGGTTCGCGATTTATCACACGGCGATGAAATAGATGCCCGACGCCGTCAGAGACATCGCAATCAACTTTTGTTGCCAGCCGAGAGTCTGCTTGCGAAACATCATTGATGCCTGCTCGCGGTCAAGGCGGGCAAACACGCCGGCCATCAACAGGCTCAACATCATGACGAACATCGAGGTGCTGCTATCGATCGCGGCGACGAACGAGGGCGACGGAGACAAGTCGATCGCCCGCTGGGAGAACACTGTCCCACCGAGGGACACGATTTCGGCAAAAACCAGCAGCACGATGTGTTTGGCCTTGTAGCCGGCAAAACGGCGAACTCTCGCCGCCGTACCTTTCGGATTCAGCGCCGCCAGCACGACGGCGGCGGCCACCATGCCCAGCGCGGAAATGAGGTAAACATCGAGAAACCGGTCGCCTGCAAGCCGATAGGCGTCCTCTTGCAACACCATAGATGCGGAGAACAACAGCACCGCCCAGACCATGGTTCCCGCGATGCGCAGAAATCCCTGGCGCAGCAGACCATCGCGCGCAACAAACAAGGTAGAACCCACGAAAGCAAGTGCAATCCCCAGATAATGCTCGGACTGCAAGCGTTCGTTCCACCAGAGCCAGGCCATGACGGGCACGACCAGTACCGAGAAATCCCACAAGACAAGAATCATGGGGGAATCGGCGTAGCGGAATAAGGCGCGAAAATAAAAGAAGAACGAAACCAAGAACGTTGCGCCGCCAGCCAGGGCAAACAGCATCGCTTCCATAGGCGGCGGTGCGAAGGGAAGTAGGCCCAGCGCGACCAGGAGCCAGGGAAAGAGCTGGAACGCCCCCGAAATCAGGGTGCCGTCCCATTCGTCCTGATAAAGGCCGTGCACAAAATACAGATCGAGCACACTGACCAGCGCCCACAGGAAGGGGGCGACGAAGGCTATCGGCAACCACAAGTCCCATAGCGCGCTCATTGTGCTCTCATGCCGGCATCATTCACCCGCCTTGTTCCGCGCAAAATGCTACGCTGCGCGCGCGTTGCGGTCTTCCAGGCGCCGACCCGAAATGGAATGGCAGCGGCGATCCGTCGTAATGCCGGGAGGCAATGCCGCCCCGCGCGGGGCAACGCGGCGGTCACCCGAACGCCGTTCCATC
>Ga0209287_10001145_pt1 | contig 13751 bp, 20 predicted proteins | sample PPLLak3cmMay2015_2_FD_187255 | JGI IMG/M metagenome (GOLD analysis project Ga0209287, IMG submission 187255) | Freshwater sediment microbial communities from Prairie Pothole Lake near Jamestown, North Dakota, USA - PPLs Lake P8 Core (1) Depth... | ecosystem: Environmental > Aquatic > Freshwater... | reverse complement strand
GGTAAGAAGAAGAAGGGGAAGATCTGTAAAAGCGATAAAAGCAATCACAGAAGTAAAAAAAAGACACATGAAGACCGGAACATACGCCGCCATCATGCCAAGCAGCAGAAGAAGAATAATAACAGCACTAATATCCATAACTCAGGAGCTCCTTATTCAACGGATCGGAATAATAAACATACCCCATTTTATTAAGCTTTTTTGGCACGCTCTCTCACAACATCATCATAAATTACATGAAGCGTACGGAAAAACATCAGAACACCTGTCAGCGGTAAAAATGCATAAAGATAGACAATAGGAATCTGAAGAATTACCGTCTTTTGTTCTGTAGCAACCTGGAGCTTGGCCATCTCCACGCCGTAATAAATCATCATGATTGAAAAAATGAGAATTACCAGGTTGCTGAATATCGAAAGTGAAAATCTCACCCCCGGTACAAGTTGATAAAGAGCGTCTATCTTTATCATGGAGCGGTTCTTTACAGCGACGCTGCAGCCTACAAACGTCGTGTACATTATAACCTCTCTTACCACTTCCTCTGACCATGCAAGTGAATAATTGAACCCATATCTTAAGATAACATTGAAAAAAAGGGCTAAAAGAGCCACCATTACAGAGAGAAAAAGTGTCCAATCCTCGAAAAAAGAAAGGATCTTATCCAAAAAACCTAAAATCTTTCCTATCATGAGTCATTTCCCTTAAAAACACTATTGTGAAAATATTCCTCCGGCAATTAAACATGAAATATCCGGATTCCCGCTTTAACGGGAATGATGATTTTGATACATGTTGCTGCCGGAGTAACAAGGCATAGTGTGATGATTATGGTTTTTATAAGCAAAGGGGGCCTCAAATGGTGTCAGCCCCCTTTGCAATTAATGTTAAAGCGGGTTTACGGCTTGTATCCCAGATAATCTTCGACTTCTTTTAAGAAGTTTTTAGTTTTATACGTGTCCCCGGGATAAATCTTGTTGATTTCATCGGCATATTTTTTATGCGCCACATCGCCCTGCTTTCTCAAAGTTGCCATGTCGGCATCAGAGAGTTTGAAGAACATAACACCTGCCGCTGTTGCCTTATTGATTTCGTCGGCCTCCTGCTGCACCGTCGCTTTACGTGTTGAAGCACATACTTCACTTACAACCGCCCTAAAGGTTTTCTGCAGGTCTGCGGGAAGGCTGTTAAACCAGGCCTTGTTGAAAATCCATATAAAAAGACCCTGGGCATAATTTATCTGTGTAAAAAACTTGGCATCTTCAAACTTCTTTGTAAGGTTGCATACCGCAGGTGCATGATCAAGGCCGTCTATAACGCCCTGTTTGAGTGCCATAGGGACATCCGGCCACGGCATGACAACAGGATTAAATCCCCATTCCTTGTAAAGAATCTGGTTGACTTCGGCTTCTGCAATGCGGAATTTCACTTTTTTCGCATCGGCTATAGTCCTGACAGGAGTCTTTGAGGCCCAGCCGTAGTTCCCGTAACCCGTAATATCAAGACCAACGATCCCCTGATGATCCATTGCCATCATGAAATGATCGAAAAGTTTTTTATTGGCAACGAACTTGTCGAGTTTTTCAAAAGAATCGACAAGGAACGGAAGGTTGACAAGACCAAATCTTGGCCCTAAATTGGTTGAGGCGACTGAACTTACACCCATACCCTGGATCGCGCCCATCTGAAGCTGGTTTAGAACCTCAACCTCCCCGCCCAGCATGGAAAAGGGCTTGAAATCAATATAAATCTGGCCGTTTGTTCTCTTCCAAAGCTCATCCCTGATGGCAAAACCGGCATAAACCCCTTTTAGCCCCGGAGTAGATACATTGGAAACAACGCATTTGTATTTTGCCGTTGAAGGATCAAAAGCCGGTTTCCAAGCATCCAGAGATGGAGCACCTGCAAGAGCAAGACTACCCGACAGCACAAAACAGACTGCAAAGAGCGCCGTCAAAACTGACATTTTACTGAATTTCATCTGTTCCTCCTTTCATTAATGCCTTTTTTGATTAATTTGCCCGAAAATGAACTTTATAAACAATGTTCATTAGCCAAAGACTGTTCATAAGTTACATTACAGCTATGGAGTTTTTTGTCAAGAAAAAAAGACCAGTTTATACAGCCCAAAAGGCTTCGAAACATTTGCATATAATGCCTTTCAAAGCCGCATAGGTAATCAGTTTCTACCTTTTTGCAACAATTATTACGCACCATAGCAACTCCCCCAGATTGTCAATAAAGAGACACAGGCAGAGACAAAATAAAGGCTTCGTGGGCGTATATCCGCCGGGGCTTTCCAGCCCTAATGGCAACAAATCTGCTGGCATCGACAAAGTCTGGATCCTGTTCGTGCCAAACGGCAAAACCGATTACCTGTGCCGGCTCTTTAATCAGATGTTATGCAAAGCTCCCGATGAAGCTCTGGTCTAAAATATCTTAACATTATTCCCCTGTCCAGTAGCCTTCCGGATCGAGTTCCCGAAGAACTTTAAGTTCATATTCGGTCGGGACAGGAGTCTTTTCAATAGTATCCGCCATCTTAAGCGGCCAGCCTGTATTATCAAGTATATTCCGGGGAGTTACACCGGGATGAATTGAAACAAGAAGCATTTCTTTTGAAACTGGATCAAATTTCATAATTCCGAGGGATGTTATCACGGCGGAAGGGCCGCCGCGTGGAAGTCCTGACTTTTCACGCCACCCGGATCCGTTCCCGTACCCCGGGGATGTAATATAATCAACTTTCGGAACAAACCTGTGCTTCTCATGCGCCATTATGATGATGTGTCTTTTGGCAAGACCGGCAAGATCGCATGCCCCCCCGCTTCCGGGAAGTCTTGTGGCAAGTTTTCCTGAACTCATGATGTAGCTTGTGTTTAAATTCCCGAAACGGTCAACCTGTGCTCCTCCTATGAAACTGACGTCAATGGTTCCGTTTTGAAGGAGTCCCATTACGTCGGATGTGTCGGAAAGCCATTTTGCCCTGAAAAGATTCGGAAGATCCCCCATCGTGAGAATCGGTTCCGGCGCCGGCGAATCGCGCACAATCCCAAGCTCGTAAACCCCCACTGCATCGGGAGCATGGGTACGTTTTGCAAGAAGAAACCCAAGGAGAGGAAGTCTCATGCCGACAAAAACAACTTCCCCGTCCGCGATTTCACGTGCAGCGGCAGTAACCATAAGCTCTGAAAGAGTGTAGCCGGCGGTATCAGTAGCCATAATCGACAGGTTCGGACATCATGTGTTTTTTTAATCCAAGTTTTGAGATTCTTTCTTTTCCCAGCAGCCCGAGATAATCATCGCTGCTTTTTACATTATCAACCCAGAACCTGAGCCATTTTTCAAAGATCTCCGGAGTCCTGCTGTCATTGCGGTATTCAATAAATGCATCATGATCTCTGTTATAATAACCCGGAACAGGGGAAGGGTGAGCTCCCCACGGAACATGTGCCACGGCATTGACACGAAAACCCGGAGTAATAACGCGGTTCGGATCGCTTTCTATTACATCGGGAGAGACAATCTCTTCAGCAGTAATTATTATATGCCGGCTTGCAAGGCACGCTTCTCTCGTCACCCCAAGATTTCCCCACATATGCGCGTTCCCGTATTCATCGGAACGCTGTACATGAATAACGGCAACATCCGGATTAATGGCGGAAACGGCGGTAAGTAAAATACCCGTAAAAGGACAGGTAGTTTCCTTTATGGATTGGTTCGTCTTATAAAGGTCGCTTCCAAGAGCAGTAAGCGCCGGCATGAACGGCACTCCCATTGCCCCGGCTTTAAGCGCCATGGAGATGGTAAGGTTTGAATGATCTTCCGTTTCAAGTGTTCCTTCTTCCGCCGCCCGCCTGAAATTATAGGAAGAACCTGTTATAACATTGCCGATCCAGGCAGCCCTTGTTTTCCGGACACATCCGGCGCCTATGAGCCGGTCAAACAATATATCCGAAATTGGACCGATCAAGGTGAGATTTTTCTTCCGCTGTCTTATTATTTCATGGCCGGCCGCAAAGGGGATCATGGTTTCAAGAGAAGTTCCCATTACAGCTTCTGCGCCGTCAGGAACATATCTCTTTATGGCTTCGGAAAGACTCATCAGTTTGGAAGCAGGTGCCATAACAGATCCTTATCAGATTTGTTTAACCCGTAAACATTCGTAAATCCTGTCACTCCCGTGAAAACGGGAGTCCAGAAGTATTTGAAGAAACTGGATGGCGCTGCCTCTTCACTACGTACCCCGCTGGAGTTTATCCTCGTGAAAACGGGGACGGGAATGACAATAAAAGAGGAATCCGGATTTTCTACGAAACCATCAGCTTTACAGGTTGTTTAGAAATATCGGAACGGCAGGTAAGAGTCAAGGGATAAAGTGTTTTTGCAGGCTGTGCTGTCAAAAACAAAAACCCCGGTTAAGTAACCGGGGTTTTTTTATAAATATCAGCTGTTCTTATTGTTCAGGAATCCGCATCTGCTGCTTTTTCCGAAACCGGCTCTGCGGCGCTTTTTTCAGGCACAGACACCGCTTTCTCTTCCTTTTTTGCTTTGGCAGGCTTTTTGGCTGCAGTTTTTTTCTTAACGGGAGCTTTCGATTTTTTCTTGGTTTCGTCTTTTTTCTTGCCCTTTTCCGGGGCTACCAGCTCAACTATGGAAACCGGAGCGGCATCCCCGGGACGCCTTCCGGCCTTTACTACCCTTGTATATCCTCCTGATATGGAGCCAAAACGTTCGGAAGCTTCCTCGAAAAGTTTATGAACAACATCTTTTTCCCTCACGATGGCAAGCGCCTGTCGTCTTGCATCAAGATCACCCTGTTTCGCAAGAGTTACAATTTTATCAGCCCAGCGTTTAAGTTCTTTGGCTTTTACATCGGTTGTGCGGATGCGGTCATATTTAAACAGGGATGTCACCATGTTCCTGAACATTGCTTCCCTGTGGCTGCTCGTTCTTCCTAATTTTATACCTGCATTTCGATGTCTCATATAACAGTTTATTCTCCTTCTGCCTTTTCTTCTTCAGGGGGCACAAATCCATCAAGTTTCATTCCCAGAGAAAGGCCCATTTCATTCAGCACTTCCTTGATCTCGTTTAAGGATTTTCTTCCGAAATTCTTGGTCTTGAGCATTTCGGCCTCTGTTTTGCTGACAAGCTGATATATTTTCAGAATATCGGCATTTTTAAGGCAGTTTGCGCTTCTTACGGAAAGCTCAAGCTCTTCAACGCTCCGGTAGAGATTTTCATTAAACTGAGGTTTCTGCCGCTTGTCCGACTTCTTCTCCGCTTCAGGCTCAAGTTTTTCATCAAAATTGATGAACATCGTCATCTGTTCTTTAAATATTTTTGCCGAATACGAAACCGCATCCTCTGGCGAAAGACTGCCATCGGTCCAGACTTCCATCGTAAGCTTATCATAATCGGTTCTCTGTCCGACACGGGCATTTCCTACCACATAGTTTACACGCTTTATGGGTGAAAATACGGCGTCAATGGGAATAGTGCCTACCGGAGAATTCTCATCCTTGTTTGCTTCTGATAAGGAATAACCTTTCCCCATCTTCACGGTCATGGTAGCTTTTAAAACTGTGTTTTCAGACAGTGTCGCAATATGGAGATCGGGATTCAGAATTTCACATTTGCCGTCATCACTTGTAATGTCCCGCGCCGTTAACTTACACTCACCCTTTGCGTCTATCCGAACCGTTTTCGGATTATTATCGGCAACCCTGAACCGTACATCTTTAAGATTAAGTATAATTTCAGATACATCCTCAAGCACACCCGGTATCACGCTGAATTCATGAAAAACGGAATCGAATTTTACCGATACTATGGCTGCGCCATAAAGCGATGAGAGTATTATACGCCTTAATGCATTACCGATAGTTATTCCAAATCCTCTTTCAAGAGGTTCACAAACGAACTTGCCGTAGTTGGGCGTACCGGTTACCTGAACCTTCTCGGGCGTAATCATCTCTTGCCAGTTCATGTACATAAGTTCATTTGATGCCATTTTTATTTTCTCCAGATTTTTTTTCAGAGGACACCTTCTTGTAAGTCATATAGTGAAGCGGCTCAAATAAGGATTGATTTCCATACTTGTACGCCGTTATATGGGTGTTTTAAAAAAAACACTATTTATTAAGGAATGTCGCCTGCCCTGTTAAATTATTATTTGGAATAAAGTTCCACTATAAGCTGTTCCTGGATAGGCATCGTGATATCTTCGCGGACAGGAAAGCTTTTTACTCTTCCTCTAAGATTTTCTTTTTCCAGTTCAAGCCACTGTGGAACACCTCTTCTAACAACAGCTTCCAAAGATTCGCTTATTGCTTTTACGTTCCGACTGGCTTCAAATACCTCTATAATATCGCCTGCCTTTATCAGATATGACGGTATGTTGATCTTTTTACCGTTAACTCGGAAGTGATTGTGTTTAACAAAGTGACGTCCCTGGGTACGCGAACCTGTAAAACCAAGCCTGTAGACCACATTATCAAGCCTTCTTTCCAGCAATACGAGGAGATTTGTTCCTGTAATATTCTTCTGTCGCTCGGCCCTTTCGAAAAAGAGATGAAACTGCTTTTCTGATAGCCCGTATATCCGCTTTGCCTTTTGCTTTTCCCTCAACTGGACCCCGTAATCGGATATTTTTCTGCCGCGCCGCTGACCATGCTGTCCCGGCGAATAGCTTCGCCTGTCGAACGCGCATTTATCCGAATAACAGCGATCCCCTTTAAGAAACAACTTCATATTTTCCCGCCGGCATAGCCTGCATACTGCACCTGTATATCTTGCCAAATCTTCCTCCTTTTAATACTTACATTATACCCTGCGTCTTTTCGGCGAACGGCAACCGTTATGCGGAATCGGGGTTACATCCTTTATGATAATGATATTAAAGCCTGTGGCCTGAAGCGAGCGAAGAGCCGATTCCCTTCCCGGCCCGGGCCCCTTGACAAATACTTCTACATTCTTCATTCCATGTTCCATGGCTTTCTTAGCGGCATCTTCAGCCGCAAGCTGAGCCGCGAAAGGAGTACTTTTCCTCGATCCCTTAAAACCCTGGACACCGGCACTAGACCAGCCCAGAACATTCCCGGCAGGATCCGTAATAGAGATTATTGTATTATTAAAAGTGGAGTAAATATGAACTACTCCATTGGTAACATTCTTTTTCTCTTTCTTTTTTGTTCGGGTTTTTTTCGCCATTTATAAAGTCCCTGTATATTTTTTTCTACTTTTTTGTTACGGCCTTTTTCTTCACAGTTGAGCGTTTCGGCCCCTTTCGGGTCCGGGAATTCGTTTTTGTCCTCTGACCTCTCACAGGAAGAGATTTTCTATGGCGAAGGCCCCGGTAACATCCGAGATCCATAAGTCTCTTGATGTTCATCGAAATATCAGTGCGGAGTTCGCCTTCAACTTTGTGGTCGGTATCAATAATCCTGCGGATGCTGTTGACCTCTGTCTCCGACAGCTGATCCACTTTGGTATCCGGATTAATATTAAGCTTTGAGAGTATCGATCTTGATACTGCTTTTCCAATCCCGTAAATATACGTCAGGCCGATTTCAACTCTCTTATTCTTGGGTAGATCTACTCCTGCAATTCTTGCCAAAGCTTATCCTCCTCTATCCTTGCCTCTGTTTGTGTCTTTTATTCTCGCAGATTACTCTTATAACGCCTTTTCTGCGGACAATTTTACACTTGCTGCATATTTTTTTAACTGATGCCCTGACTTTCATATACCATGCTCCTCAAATATTCCGGGCTGCGCCTTTTTATTTGGTTCTGTATGTAATTCTTCCGCGCGTCAGATCATAAGGCGACAACTCAACAGTAACTTTGTCCCCGGGAAGAATCTTTATAAAATGCATGCGCATCTTACCCGAAATGTGCGCAAGCACCTGGTGTTTGTTTTCAAGCTCGACCCTGAACATCGCATTCGGCAGCGTCTCAAGTACTGTTCCTTCAACCTTGATTGCTTCCTCTTTCGCCATAGTTCAGCCCCCGTTCCTTTCACTTAAAATAACCGGGCCATTTTCTGTAACGGCCACCGTATGTTCAAAATGTGCGGAGAGACCGCCATCCTTTGTTATCGCCGTCCACCCGTCTTCAAGAATATCGACTTCATATCCTTTTTCATTAACCATAGGTTCAATGGCAAGCGTCATGCCGGGCTTTAATATTGCGCCCATGCCAGGTTTCCCAAAATTCGGAATCTGCGGATCCTCATGAAGACTGCTTCCTATTCCATGCCCTACAAATATACGAACAACAGAATACCCGGCAGCCTCAACATAAGACTGTACGGCATATGATATATCCGAAAGCCTTCCTTTCGGAACTGCTTTTTCAATCCCTTTATAAAGAGCTTCTTTTGTTATCCTTGTAAGTCTCATTGCAGTTCCGGATATTTTCCCGACAGGCACCGTTATGGCGGCATCACCATAATATCCGTCAAACAATACCCCGAAATCGAGGCTTATAATATCACCCTCAACAAGCTGCTTTTTTGAAGGCAAACCGTGAACCACAACATTATTCACTGAAGTACAAAGCGAATACGGATACCCTTTATATCCCTTGAATGCGGGTTTTGCATCTTTTTCGGATGCCAGTTTTTCAGCAACATCGTTCAAATATAAAGTGTCTACACCAGGCTTGACTTCGTCTTCAAGTCTGCAGAGAATATCCGCGACAAGCCTGTTGCTTACCCTTAATTTTTCGATTTCTTTAGGTGATTTTAAAATCACCACGCTAGAATCGCCCTTTCACCCTGGCGCCGCCCTTTTTCAGAAAACCTTCATAATGGCGGGAAATCATATGTGACTCTATCTGTGAAATCGTATCTATTGCAACCCCCACAACTATCAGGAGGGCGGTTCCACCGAAATAAAATGGAACATTAACCTGGGTTATCAGCACTGACGGAAGCACACAAACGCACGAAACATAGATGGCGCCTCCTAAGGTAATTCGTGTAAGCACCCTGTCTATATAGTCGGCGGTTCGTTTCCCTGGTCTTATCCCTGGAATATACCCGCCGTGTTTTTTCATATTTTCAGACACATCAACCGGATTGAATGTAACTGCCGTATAAAAATAGCAGAAGAAAAAGATCAATCCCACAAAAAGCAGTTCATAAATTACACTACCGGGTGTCAGTGCTTTTGCAAAATCCTGCATCCATTCAATTTTTATGAAGCTTGCAATGGTTGCAGGAAACATCATGATGGAAGATGCAAAAATAGGAGGAATAACCCCCGATGTATTTATTTTAAGAGGAAGGTGTGTGCTCTGTCCTCCGTACATTTTCCTGCCTATAATCCTTTTTGCGTATTGAACCGGTATACGCCTCTGCCCCTGCTCGACAAATATGATTACTCCGACAACGCCAACCATAAGAACGAGGAGAATAGCAACAAAAAATATATTCATTTCGCCCGTTGAAACAAGCTTGAATGTGTTGGCTATGGCGTTCGGCATCCGGCATACAATTCCCGCAAATATGATAAGGGATATTCCGTTTCCGATTCCGCGTTCGGTAATTTGCTCCCCAAGCCACATAATAAACGCAGTTCCGGCTGTAAGGGTAATAACTGTCATGAGCCTGAATCCCCAGCCCGGAAATAAAACAACAGGAGCTCCTCCGGGAGAAGCCATGCTTTCAAGGCCTATACTGATGCCGAACCCCTGTATTATACTCAGCAGGACGGTGCCGTACCTCGTGTATTGAATAATCTTTTTCCGCCCCTGCTCCCCTTCTTTTGACAGGCGCTCAAGATGCGGAACAACAACAGTCAACAGCTGCAAAATAATGGATGAGCTGATATAGGGCATTATGCCGAGTGCGAATACCGACAACTTTTCAAATGCGCCGCCTGAAAACATGTCAAAAAGTCCGAGCAGGGTTCCCTTTGCTTTGGCAAAAAAAGATGCAAGCGCGACACTGTCAATGCCGGGGACCGGAACATGAACTCCAACGCGGTAAACAATAAGCAATGCCAGCGTCATCAATACTCGTTTTTTCAGTTCAGGTATTTTGAATATATTCTGGAAACCGCTCCCAACCATTTATATAACCTCTACTTTGCCGCCGGCTTTTTCTATTTTTTCCTTTGCTCCGCTACTTGCTCCGCTGACTTTTACCGTCAGGGGAAAATTGATGCTGCCCTGCGCAAGGAGTTTTATCCCGTCCCTTCTTCCCTTTACTATTCCAGAGCGGACCAGAAGAGCTTCATCAACTGTGGAGCCGCTTTCAAATTTTAAAAGATCCCGGATATTGACAACAGCAAACACTTTTTTGAATATATTCGTAAAGCCTACCTTGGGAAGGCGCCTTTGAATCGGCATTTGCCCGCCTTCAAATCCGGGCCTGACTCCCCCGCCAGAGCGCGCCTTATGCCCCTTATGACCCTTACCTGAAGTCTTGCCGGTTCCGGATCCGGGCCCGCGCCCTAAGCGTTTGCGCGAACTTTTTGATCCCCTGGACGGCGATAATTCATTTAATTTCATCAATCTTCTCCTCAGCCTTCACCAGATGCGATACCTTGCTGATCATACCCCTAACCGAAGGAGTGTCATTGAGCTCAACTGTTCTATTAAGCTTTGTCAGGCCCATACCGCGCAACACCTTCCGATGTTTTTCAGGCCGTGCAATCATGCTTTTAACAAGTGTGACTTTCAGTATTCCCGACATATATCATATTCCCCGTTAGGAGCCGTTACGAAATAATTGTTACCTTCTGTACCATTTCATTACGGCTCCTTATGCCGTTCTCGCCATTGAAATGGTACTGTTATTTTTACAACGGCTTACAGTTCTTCGACGGTTTTTCCCCGCCTTTCGGCCACCTGCTCGCGGCTCTGCAATTTTTTCAACCCGGTAATCGTTGCTTTGACGACATTATGGGGATTATGAGATCCCATGCTCTTCGTAAGAACATTCTGGACACCTGCGGCTTCAAGCACCGCCCTGACCGCTCCGCCTGCAATAAGCCCGGTGCCTTTAGACGCCGGCTTTAACAAAACCCTGCCTGCTCCAAATTTACCTATAACCTCGAAAGGAATCGTTCCCTCCGTAAGAGGAAAACTTATCATATTCTTTTTTGCCTGATCCACGCCTTTTCGGATGGCTTCCGGGACTTCTCCCGCCTTTCCAAGGCCGCATCCGACACTCCCTTCACCGTCGCCTACAACAACTATGGCACTGAAACTGAACCTGCGGCCACCCTTTACGACTTTTGCCACCCGGTTAATGTGAACCACTTTATCGATCAACTGATTATCGCCTGCATCCTGTTTGAACAAGGGCCTGCCTCCTTAACTAATAATAAAAGACTAGAAATCCAAACCGGCTTCACGCGCGCCGTCCGATACCGCCTTGATGCGGCCGTGATACAAAAAACCGTTACGGTCAAAAACAACCTTTTTATACCCTTTATCGATAGCACGCGCTGCTATTATTTTTCCGACACGGTTTGCTGTGGATGTTTTCTTCTCCCCGCCAGCCTGTTCCGCAACCACTTTTTCAGTGCTCGATGCAGAAACAAGGGTATTACCGCTCACATCGTCTATCATCTGGGCATAAATTTGCTTAGCGCTTCTGAAGACGCACAATCTAGGACGCTCCTGTGTGCCGGAAAGCCTTTTTCTGATTCTTTTTTTTCTCTTCAACCGTGCCTGTACTTTAATATCTTGTGACGCCATATTATATTTCCTCTTATTTCGTACCCGTCTTTCCTGCCTTCTTCTGAATACGCTCGTCGGAATATTTTATACCTTTCCCCTTGTACGGTTCAGGCGGTTTTAATTTCCTTATTGAAGCGGCAGCCAGCCCTAGTTTTTCCTTATCAATCCCGGAAAGCTTAACAACTGTATTCTTCTCAACAGCCGCACTAATGCCATCAGGAAGATCAAAAACAACCGGATGCGAGAAACCAAGATTAAAGACTAAACTTTTACCCTTCAGCTCCGCACGATAACCTATTCCGTTTATTTCAAGAATACGCTCAAAGCCTTTGTTGACACCGGTTATCATATTATTGACAAGACTTCTTGTAAGGCCCTGCAAAGCCCTTCCCGGTCTGTCATCCAAAAGGGTCGATACATTTATAACGCCGCCTTCAATCTTCAAATCTATATCCGGGTGAATTTTACAGGTCAGAGAACCCTTTTCCCCGGCAACTGTTATCGCTTTATCCCTGTATGATATTTTTATTTTATCGGGAACCTGAATCGGTTTTTTTCCTACACGAGACATCTGTTACCCCTCTTTTCTTACCAAACCTTGCAGAGGACTTCGCCTCCCAGTTTTTCTTTGGCAGCCCTCTTGTCCGTCATTACGCCTTTTGAAGTGGATAAAACGGCAAGGCCCATGCCGCTGAACACCGGTTTCAATTCATTGTTTTTCACATACGTTCTTCGACCCGGCCTGCTGATTCTTTCTATACCGAAAATAGCGCTGTTCTTGTCCTGACCGTACTTAAGGTAGACCCGCAAAATTCCCTGCTTGTTGTCTTTTAAGAATTTATAATTCTTTATAAATCCTTCATTCTTCAGGACCTTTGCCAACTCGGTTTTCAACTTGGACCCTGGTATATCAACGCTGTTGAATTTCGCCTTGCCGGCATTCCTTATCCGGGTCAACATGTCCGCTATTGGATCACTCATTGCCATTCTTTTCTCCGATCTTTATAACCGCATCAAAAAAGTTATAAACAAAAAACAAATCCGTAAAATAATTACTTACCAGCTGGATTTAATAACTCCGGGAAGCTTGCCGGCTGAGGCAAGATTTCTGAAACAAATACGGCAAATTCCAAATTTCCTGATATAGGCTCGCGGCCTTCCGCAAATAGGACACCTGTTATATGCCCTTACACTGAATTTAGGTTTACCCATAGCCTTATTCCTAAGTGACTGCTTCGCCAAATCATCCTCCTTGTAAACTTTTTACCCGGAATATAAAACAATATAGTTCGAAAACCATATTAAGTCGTCATAAAAATAATTATTACATTAAAATGCCGTGTCAGGCATAGTAGTCGTCATAAAATAGCCAGAAACGTAATTGCTATTTTGTAATGGCCCTTAATTCTTAAAAGGCATTCCGAGAAGCCTTAAAAGCTCTTTTCCCTCTTCATCCGTTGCTGCATTTGTTACTATGCAGACATTCAGCCCTTTGATCTTCTCTATCTTATCATAATCGATTTCAGGAAAAATTATATGTTCCTTTATGCCGAGCGTATAGTTTCCGAAACCGTCAAAAGCCTTATTGGATACCCCCCTGAAATCTCTCACACGCGGAAGAGCAGTATTAAGGAGCTTGTCAAGAAAATCATACATGCGGTCCTTTCGGAGAGTAACCATGCATCCGATAGGCATTCCGATTCTCAGTTTGAACGCGGCAATAGATTTTTTTGAGCGGGTAACTACAGGTTTCTGTCCTGTTATAATCTTAAGCTCATCCACAGCAGCATCAAGCAATTTTATATTATGAATAGCTTCCCCAAGCCCTATATTAAGCACTATCTTTTCCAGTTTAGGAACCTGCATTTTGTTCCCATACTTAAAGATTTCAATCAGCTTCGGAACAACCTCTTTGTCATAATAAAGTTTTAGCCGTGCCATTATATTCCTTTCAAAAACCCGACCTTTTTTAGGAGCCGTTACAAAATAAACATTTGATTCCAGACCATTTTGTTACGGCACCTTATGCCGTTTTTGACATCCAGATGACTACTTTA
>Ga0209287_10001144_pt1 | contig 13754 bp, 20 predicted proteins | sample PPLLak3cmMay2015_2_FD_187255 | JGI IMG/M metagenome (GOLD analysis project Ga0209287, IMG submission 187255) | Freshwater sediment microbial communities from Prairie Pothole Lake near Jamestown, North Dakota, USA - PPLs Lake P8 Core (1) Depth... | ecosystem: Environmental > Aquatic > Freshwater... | reverse complement strand
ATCGCCCATGCCCGGGAGTTGGCCGCGTCCTCACCGCGGACGTATTTCATGCCGGACCAATTCAGTAACCCGGCCAACGTCCGGGCCCATTATGAGACGACGGGGCCGGAAATTTTTCGTCAAACGGACGGACAGATCGATCTCTTCGTGGCCGGCATCGGCACGGGCGGCACGTTGATGGGCGCGGGAGGATATCTGAAGGAAGTGAAGCCGGGAGTCAAGGTGTTCGGCATCGAACCTCCCGTCGGCCATCGGATCCAGGGATTGAAAAATTTGACGGAATCGGAAGTTCCGAAAATCTTTGACCGCAGCCGGATGGACGGCATCGTCGCCGTCAACGATGAGGAAGCGTATGCCACGACACGTCGGCTGGCAACCGGCGCGGGCATTTTCGCGGGGGTGTCCAGCGGCGCGGCCGTCGCCGGCGCCTGGAAAGTGGCCGAATTTTTTCCGGGGTCGACAATCGTCGCTATTCTGCCCGACAGGGGGGAACGTTACCTCAGCACCGAGCTTTTCCGTTCGTATTGCAGCCGATGCCGGCCTTGATTCGGCCGAAACTGGCCGCCTTTTCTGATGCGGGCCGCCGAGCTGACGGGATGGTCTCTTCCATCACCGGGGAAAAGATGGTGTTTCGGGGAGCGGGCTGGAACAAACCCGAGGTCGTTTTTCGTGATGCAGACAGGCGGGGACGACGGCGGGGCGGCTAGCGTCCGAGAGCGCGCTTTGGATATCCCCTATCCGAAACACCTGTTTTTACAATTAATTTTCCCCCGAGCCGTAGAGGTTGAAGCAGTTGTTAGGCGTTTTTTTTATCACTTTGAAAAGGAGGCCAACACATCTTCCGTAAAATAAGGTTCTTGGATTGACCAGAATATATACTTGATCTTTAAGAAATCTTTCGCAAACGCATATAATAGCGGCACAATGTTCGTTCGATTATGTTTCACTTCCGATGAATTGGTCTGACCAATGTAATTTCCGTCTTGTACGGCGATGCCTAACGGGACGGTGTAGCTATGCTCATGCATCATTGTCAGAGCATGATTAAGTTGGCCTTTACGTTGAACCATCAAGTCCGGCGCGCCAAGCCCAACCCCTATTTTTTCACCGTATTCATAGATAGAACGCAAGTAACCCTTTTCATCCCATGGCAACCACTCATCGGGCATGAAATTTGCGTATTGTATGGTCGTGGATTTTGGAAATGCCTTTTTGAGGGAAAGCATGTTTTCTTTCAAAGACTCAACATAAAGAGCGGGCGTAAATGAATCGTCGTACTTCGAAGTTACACCTATAGCCGATTCTTGAAGATTAATGCCTTCGATTTTCCCGTCCAATATTTTGCCAAGTTCATTTAGCAGTTTTTCAAATCGCTTCTGCACATTTTTATTCCACCGTTTTGCTACCCAGCCTTCTGGCTCTCCCGTATCAGACCGTTGGCAAATTGCACCTCCATCATATTCATCCGTCATGAGGTAGGGGGGAATCCCTTTATACTCAATGGAGAATGTTGCATCTTGAAGTTGAATAAAAAGCCTTTTGCCAAATGATAAAAGGTATTTATAGTCTTCTTCAATAATTGTGAAGTCATACTTATCTTTCAATGGTTCCAACTGCGCCCATGAGTACATGATTTGGGCACCTTCAAAACGGGCATTTCGCAAGAATGGATGGTCATGAACAAGTTCTCTATCCCGCGAAAAATAGGCGTAATTTTTAATCGCATCCTTTGAAATAGGCGCCTTGGCTCCTAAATACGTTCTATATGCATCCGTATACTTATCACTAGGATTAATCAATTGACCAAATGCACTTACTCCGAATGAAACGCAAATTACTAACAAAGCAGAGCGTTTCATTAAGGTCCTCCACCTTTGGCTACGACAATTTATGGATTTGCGCCCGCAGGATCCGCCAAACATTCGCTTAACCTGCGCCATTGTTGCTCATTGGGGGAACTACAATATCATTAGCTCTTCGCACAATACTTATCATCCTTGCATTTTTCATATATTGACTATTACTTGAAAATCCCAAGGCCTTAAGATATCTGGACGTCTGTTCTTTCCAATCAGTAGGATGCTTGATCACAACTTCTTCTTCATTCAATATACTTTTTAATTCTTCAAGAATATTGACATCTATTTCTGCACAGTTGAATACTTTAGCATTATCATTATTTGCTAATCCAAGACCAACATCTGAAATTGAACTTCCATGGATTACTATCTTTCCAGGATATTTTATTAAGGCAACGCTTTGATGTTTCAAATTATCCGCCGCGCCGAAGGTGTCCCGCCAACGCCGGGCATCGGCCGCGCGGCACCGCTTCGTCGGCCTGCATGCCATTGTTAGGCCGGCCGCCCGCGCCATTGCCTGAACTTGGAATAGTGAAAACCTCCAGCAAACAAACACAAAAGGATTGTTTGTAGGAACCAAGTTGGCAGCATGCGCCATGCTTCAAGATGACCTGAAATGACAGCCACAATCTCGGTGAGAACAAGCCCACAGACTACAAGCAGCGTGAGGGCAGCCACCACTTTGCGCTCAATTGGCTTTTGACATGCCCAAATCAACAGTGCTGTCCAACCTAGCATGAGCGACGCACCGTAGCCCATAGCAAATTTGTATGCCCCTGACATGTCTTCAAAACCCCAAAGAATTTTTGCAAGAGGTGGTATGAGCATGGGAAAGATGGCTAGTGCATCGGTGATGGCCCCGACCATAAATGATACTCGAAGAACTTTTTTTTGATTCCACATATAATCTCCTTACTCTCGTTCGGGCCTAACAATGTTTATATGGATCCATATAATAACCCAGATACTGCATTTATTTCCGCATAATGAACTTCCCCCCATTCTTTGGACAGTTCCGGGGCTTTCTTAAGGTGGATTTTCAGCCTGTAAATAACAAGTACTTTCCCCAGGGTCGCGGTAAGGAAAAATCCCAGGGGCATGGTAAGGAGATTTCCCAGGCCCGGGGTAAACAGATTTCCCAGTCGACATCGGAAGGCTCATGTCGCAACAAACGATCCGGGGGCCGATCGTTCCCGGCCGGCCTTACCCCCTCACCCTGTGAAATGGAGATACGCGGCGATAATGATAGGAATTTCCTTTTATCAGAAGCCCCAACGACAATCCCGGTCTCGTCATGAAATCCCATCCTTCCCTCCGAAATGAGGATAATTTAGCGCACAAGGGCTGTCAAGCCCAAATGAGGATAATTTTAATTGAAGGCGGTCTGTTATGGCTCAGCGAATGCCCAAGACTCGGAATGAGCTGAAAATCGGCCGGAATTCCCCTCTTGGGGAACACATTACAAAAAATATTCGACCGGGGGGTCGGCGATCAAAGGAAGACCAGAGGATCGCCGGCCGAATAGTGGCCGGCTTCAGCTCGGAATGCCTGGCCGCCTTCGTTCGGAATTGGTGGCCGGATTCGCTCGGAATATGCACTTCGATATATTTCGATGATTTTCGATCTTTTTCGACGGTTTTCGATAATTTTGGGCACAGTTAGGGTGCAGATTTTCTAGACCGTTATGACACGGGAAAAGGTTCGCCACACCGACCGCTGTTGGACTACCCATATGCCCCAACGCAGCGTCCAGGTGTTCTGAATCCCATAGGCTCACCGGCAGGCCGCTTCTAGGAATTGATGTTAGTCTGGTCTCGTACCCTCAACTTTGTTGCTGGATTGCTGAAAACGTGACGCTGGACGTCCTAGGAGGGTTTTTATCAGGTAATTGGGATAGGGAGTTTCGCCGGGGTAAAAATGTACCGCTCCGGAACGCGCCCAGGAGCGAGATAGGCCGAAATCGGGAGGCCTTGGGCCGTTAGCGCCATAAGCAGAGGAGGCGCCACATGCCGAAATTTTCCATAATATTTTCATCCGGAATGGATCAAGATTCGGGATTCAGGCGATTTGCCCGCATTCCTCTGCTTAACAGGCGGAGGCTTCGGCCACAGAGGCCGGACGCAAACTCGGACACACGCGGGAGGGGGATTCGAACAAATCCGGGTCCTCCCCTGTAAATTGCGCCTTCTCGGGGGAATTAACCATCAGGACCCGTTAGGAACCATCGCGAAAAGGCACTCGCTGTTACAATATTGGGGACAGTTCAAAGGGCCACGGTGAAGCTAAATTCGGTAATTAATTCCTAAGGTTAATAAGCCGAGAGAAACAGTAGGGGTTCCCCACCCAAATGGGACGATCTCATACAAGAGCTCGAGGCTGACCCTCCCCAACGTATAACCGGTAAAAAAGTGGGCTCCAACTCCGCCACTCCAAATTCCGTTGGCATAGCCCGCATTGTTGGTACCATCGCTATAATAAATCGAGGCACCGGACTTATAGGCTTCCTCGTTCTCGGCCAACGTGCCGCCGCCGCCCAGATAGAAGCTATGATTGCCTTTGATCGGGTACCACACGGCGCCTAACCTAAAGCAGAAGGAATCAATTCTCGAATGCTCCGTCCATTCCTTCACGTAGGACGGGAGTATATTCTCGGGAGTGATCCAGGGATGGAGATAGTTTAGACTCGCCCAATCGATGGCCGAGCCGAGGATATGATGAATCCCCAGCCCGGCCCTAACATTCAACGCATTCGAACGCGATCCAAACTCCGCCGAAATATTCAACCCCCAAAACGATTTATTATAACGGTCGCCCATATATCCCTTGGAGAAAGAACTTCCAACTTCCATCCCGAGATTGAAGCGAAACCTCTCGCCTTTTTCATGGGCATTGAGACTCGCCCATCCGGAAAACATGAGTGTCACCCCAAGAAAGAGAAACAAGACAGTTTTTTTTCTCATAATGTTCCCATTGGCATTCGGCGTTTGATCCTCTATTTTCTTCCTCGTTCGATACAAGGGACCTTCATAAAGGAGTCAGGAATAGTATTTTGTTTCGCCAGTACTTGTCAAAGTATTTTTCAGCGCGGAAGGAGATCTTGAATCGGAGCCATATCGAGCCAGCTCAAATTGGTCCGGCCGTTGTCGCGGGCGTAGAGCTCGCGGGGCAGGAACGAATACTTCTTCCCACCGGCGGCGACGACGGCAGCCCCTGCCTCGGCCGCGACCGCGGGACCGACCCCATAGCGTCTCTTGGCGTCGCAGCCCCCGGATCCGCCCCAGCTGAAGATGCCCCATATTTCGACCCGATTAGCCTGGCAGGACGGACAGAATCCCCGCGTTTTACAGGAAAACGTCAACAGAGCGAACGTCTGATCGCGGGGCTGATGACGAAGTCCAGCATCGAAGCCGCCGCCAGGGCTTTGCGTTACCACTGAAAATAGTAACCGATCTTGATCGAAAACACCTGATTTTTAAAATCCCAGCCTTCGGAAGAGACCGTTCGTAAACCTTCTGCGTAGTCTATAGCTAGGCTGAGCCCGCTCTTGAAATAGCAGCCGATTCCAACCATATACCCATAGTCAAGACTGTTTACGTCCTTCCAGTCCTCCATGACCTGTTCATACTCCACGCCGCCATCTCCGAAGCTTGCCCCTAGCTCCGTCCATATTTTGGATTTCATTAGAAGGCCGGCAGTGATTCCGCCATTGATGAAGAACCGCGCACTCGATGAATTTCTCCCGGGCACCGTTGAGAGTTCTATGAGGAAAGGAGCCTCCAGATAATTCGCTATTAATGTGATGTGGAGATCCACATCATAATAGTTGTTCAGTATGAAGGTATCCTTGACTTTCATTCCCTTGTTTGTATAGAACAAGCCCGTTTTCAACGAGAGCCATGGCTTCAGGTAGATGTTAAAGTCGCAACCAAGAGGAAAGCCAATTCTTTTTGTTTGTTCAAAGGTATAGCCGGTATTTGCGTTGAGATCATTAATGAACTTCAGAGGCATTCCCCCAAACTTCGAAAAACTGACAGCGAAAGGAAAATTCAGCTGGAAATGCTTGTGATTTCCTGCTTTCTCCGGGCTATTCGCCGACAGATCGGTCGAGAAGGCGAGCTTTGTCTCGGCTTTTGCAACCGCCCCGATACTAACCATTGCCAATATTAGGATCGGGATCCGCCTTCTTCCAGCACCCCACAAACGACCTCTCCATCCGATGATTCTCATCCGTTTGATCATTGGGCAAGTATAATTTCCGCCGGTCGGCGATGTCAACCAATATTGCTCGACTGTCAAGGCAACATGAAAATGTCCTGTTCTCATCCTGGGAGCTGGTTGAAGGGGACCCGCTTCCAGGGATGAGTCGGCGGGGGCAAATAGTTATTAGGCCTCTTTGAGTACATAGAGCGCATCGACCGTCACGAGGGGATTGCCCTTCTTCTTGTGGATGATCCCCCAATCCGCAAATGTCCCGCGGGTCTCGATCCGGTCGGCTTTCGTCACGTTGGTCCACTCGACCGGGAACGTGCCGTCGGCAAGGCGCTTGCGTTCAAGCAGGTCGAGGGCATCCCGGCATCGCGGATCGCGAACCAGCCCCATCTCCGCCATGACCAGGAGCGCGCTCAGAACGTCATAGAACCGTATGGGATAGTGAATTTTGTCGACGGGACCTCCCCATTCGGGTTCGATGAGCGCACCATCTCTCTTACGCCAGAGGAGACGCCGGGCGAGCAAAAACTCGGCCGCGCGCTTCGCGGCCTTCCCCGCTCGCTCGTCTCCTGTAGCACGAGACCAGCGGGCCAAGCCCCGTAACGGGAGGAGCGTCTCCTGCACGGAGGAAGTGCGCGCGCCAGGGCGCTTGTCGCAGTTCCATCCGCCGTCGGGCCACTGGAACGCAACCAGGCGATCGACCAGAAGGGGCACATGCTCGTCGTCGACGATGTCCAGTACGAGCTGCGACCAAATGGCATTGCCTTCCATTGAGGCGCAATGCCGTGGTCGCTCGGACTGATCGGTAAGAAACGCAGTGCTAGGCGGCTTCAGGAAGGCCGGCGCGAACATCCAGCCCATCACGCGCCGGCGCAGGGGGAGCAGCCTCTCGTCGCCCGCCGGGAATCCGATCTCCGCCAGCGAGTACAACGACCAGTGCGGTCCCTGCCACTTGCGATAGGGATTGAAACGCTCGCCGTCCAGAGCCAGCAGGAGGCGCTTCGCCATCACCGACGAGCCGATCTCCCTGCGCAGCTTGCCCAATGCCCGCGAGCTCTCCGACTCTCCGGCGAGCAGCCGCCGCGCCCGGTAAGCGACAACCGGGTTCTCGTGAGCACAGAGCCTATCGACCAGAGTCATGCATCCTCTTCCGAGCCCGGCGTGGGATTCAGAGTATATTTGTGAACGCATAACCACCCTACGCCAAAGCGAACGAACTTGTACTCGAATTTCTGCTTCATTCAGATTCTCATGTCTGGGGTCACGCTAACGACCAGGATCAGGCGGCGGGGACGGGAAGACGCAACCACTGGCAATCGACATGACCCCCGCTCGCCTGCATCCTTTGGTTCGGTCCTTCCATCTCATCCCCTACAGATCTCAACGAACTGGCTGAAGTCCCGCGCCGCCTCTCCCGTCGGAAACTCAGTCGGCCCGCCCCATTCTGACGACTCCTCACCTTGGTGGTTTACGATAATGCAATCATACGTGTGACGCTCAGCCAAGACCCCCGGGGCCTCGCGAACACGCTTCGCCAACTTCTCAATCGTGGCATTGTCGAGACCGGCGGCGCGACGCTTTCGCAATCGCCGATCCATTTCCATCTGGACGACCTCCTCCCAGGAGCACCCCAACTCCTTGCACTGCGAGTGCAGTTCGTATTCGCTGAAGGGCGAAAAGAATACCTTTATGAGTCTTAGCCGGCGGCTATCCAACTCGTCTGCCTTGTTCGCTGTTAGCCAGGCAATGACCTGCTCTCGCCACTTTACGTCCAACTCACACCACAACACCCCGCCGCCCTTGAGCTTGTTCTCGACCTCGGCGACCATGTCAAGTCCTTGAAGGTCCCCTCCTGTTATCTGAACGGTCAAATAGTTCAATGGGTCGGCTTTGGCACTGGCTTGAATCAGCTTGGCGGACTCAAACCACCACGGGTTGCCTCGACTCTCGTTATCGCGTGGCCCGCGACTGGTGGCAATGATGACGCGCTGGAAGTCGATCCCAAGAACCGGACCAAGCGATTCGAGCTTGGTCTTGACCGAACTCTTTGCCATTCCGGACGGACCGGACACGAATACGATCTTGCTCACCGTTGTGCCTCCGTTGACGTCAATGGATGTTGGGCCGAACTTCCCCGCCTGAGCCGCACGCGAAGCGCGTCGGTTCCAGGCGGATTTTACGGCGCACCGTTCTTCGTCGTAACAGCCTCAACTGGCACTGCCGGGAAGCGAATGGTCGCGAAGAACTCGCCTGCTTCTGCTGTCGTCAGCGACTTGGTCTTCTCGATCAGCTCCTGAGTTGCCTTGAGCGCTCGCTGGCATCCATCAGATGGATCGGTATGCTCCTTGGCGGCAGCGATCTCCGTCTGCCACAGCGCGATCAATCCCTCCAATGTAAGTTGAGCATTGATGCGCTTCTCCCAAGTACGTTGCCATCCAAAGAACGAGTTGAGCGCGGTCAGCGCCGCAATCATGAAGGACGCGAGTTGGAGGGCATACTTTCCCCATGGCGCTTCGACCGCTGCCAGGAACGGAACAGACAGACTGAGCACAATCAGAACGCTTCCCACCGCGCGAAACACCAGGCGCGGCCAACGCGTGCGGCTGCGATACCAGGCGAGGGCCTGATCGACATACCGGGCCTTGATCTCGAGGAGGGCATCGATTAGGGATCCCGATGTCCGTTCAGTGGCTGTATCAGTCATCTGGCCTCCTTGGTCGCCTTAACGCCGCGCTTCATGTGGCGGCGCCTTGCGCCGCTCACATGGAAGCGCATGTTCGCCATGTGTATTGCTCCTGTCACTTGTCACCCGGGAGTTCCACGTCCACAAGGTCTACGCCGACGACTATCTTTCCTGTGTTTGGCCCCAGCCCGTAGAGCACGTTTACCGGTTCAAACAAGGCATCATCTTTCTCCTTCACGAGTCTTCCGCGGAAAGCGAATTGGTCTCCCTTCGTCGGCAACTTACTGACATCCAGTTTCCCAATGGGGACTAAGAGTCGGAACCAGTCTGACAATGTAATCCCGTGTGGCATTGCATCCGGGACAGGGAACTTAATCCTAATGATGTGAACCCTCTCCTTGACATCGGTCTCGACCGAATCAACGACCCCGCTCCATGAAACTGGGCCTGTGAATTTCCTGGCAAGTTCTCCGTGGAATTCCTTGCCAAAGCCTTGTTTGAAAACGACCCAGCACTTCTCCTGCTGGGCGTTTGTAAACACGGTGTACTCCCTGATGCGCGTAATGGCGACGGAAGCATCGGTGATCTCGGAGGTCTTTGCTACGGCAGTGACCTCCTTTACGAATGCCTCCAGAGATGTGCGCCACAGGTCAGCCGGTGATGCCGCCTCTTGCTCTGCGGCATACCCGATTCCACCCGCTATCAGGATTCCCGTCATCAAGCACACGCAACGATTCATTCTCATACCCATATTGCTCCTTTCTTATTTCCTGGCGAACGCTGCCCATCACGCGCATGCGTTTCGCACTTCGCGTGCATGGGCTTGTTAGAGCGCTGCGTCGACATGTGCGACTCTACGGGCAATAAAGCTAGAGTGCAACCAGCTCGGCGATTTTTGCCGCGACCACCGCCATCGAATCTTCTGCAGTGTCCAGACCGCTTCGAGAGGCGAGCAAAGGGCTGACATTGCGGAGTGCTTCATACGTTGTGTTGTGCACGATGGGAACGAGCCGGTTACCCGCGAGGAGTGCCGAAAGCTCTTTGTCGGCGACGCTCTCTTTTGGGAGGCGGGCCAGCAGCGCGGGGGTCACCAGCACAAGCCCGATTCGCGAATTCGCTAAGCCCTTGTCGATGGCGCGCATCATCGGTACGCCGAGGCCAAGGTCCTTCTCGCTGAACCAAACTTTGACACCAGCCGCCACGAGCAAATCGTGCAGCTCTTTGGCTGGCCCCTGCCGGTCGTCCCACGCGTGACACAGGAAGGCGTCACGAAGGTCAGGTTGCTCCGCTGCTCGCGTCTCAACGGCTTGGCGGATTGGTGTGAGTGACTGCACTTGGGCGGGCGTGTATGCCACGGATGAACCCGCTCTCGACCAGCGCGGCCTTGCGCTGCTGCCGGACCCACTGCCGCTGCTCCCCGACGAGGAGTAGGACGGGGACGAGTACGCCCTGTAGTTGCTGTACCCGCTGTAGCGGCGGCCACCGCATACAGGGCAGGCCGCCGCGCCGCTCGCCGTGCGATGGCCGTATACTGGTGCTGTGCATCTAGCCATGTCGTAATCCTCCCATTTGCAATCGCTCTAACGTTGCTTTACAGCGGGCGTGGCTTTTTACGCTCCGCTGCAAAAGCCTTGTTATGCATATTCGTCAATTGTCCGGCAATAATTCAAGCTTTGTCATTGCGATCCCCTTACATCCCAGTTCCTGCGCAATTTTATATCCTAGCCGAGTTAGTTTTCCTGCATAAAAGAATTTTTTTGGTCTGCCCCATGTTCTGTAAGAATGAACCGACGTTTTTACAAGACCATAGAGTTCGAGAGACTGATCCGGACATGTGTCTTCATAATAGCGATCAAATTCAACTTCTGCTTCATACGAACCTGATATATCGATCACGAGATCCCATATACCAACCCCAAACTGATCTAGAGTGCAGTTGGCGAATGATTTGAAACGCTCAATCACATCTCTTGGAAGCTCATTTAATACTTCCTTCCAATTACTGCTTACTTTGCGCGTTATGAAATTCGCGTCTTTATATAATCCGCCAGTGATGCTTTCTAGAAGGCTACGGAAACCCACGGAGTAATCGTTTCGAAAATTTGCATATATTTTGTCTTTCAGGAATACCGGAAGCATTGAATCATCGCCCGACAAGAATAATGGGAGAACAAATCTATTTTTATTTTCCATCGCTATAGCAAGTCCAGAATTAAATTCTTCTTTCACCCATTTTGATTCCAATGATTCCTTGCTTAATACCACGACCATAAACTTGCTACCACTAATACCTTCTGAGAGTTTTTGCCTAAGTGAATCGCCGACCTTCATCTCCCATTTGTCATACCAAACTTCAACTCTATTTCTTGTAAGATTTGCGGCTAATTCATCCACAAAATCCTTATTAGCCGAACTATGGGCAATAAATACTCGCATTGGATTTCCCTTATGACGCATAACGCCGCTAATCAGCCGCGCGGATTTTTGCGTCGGCTGATTAGCTTTGTTAGGCCCTGTTGTTATCAATAAGCGTCGGTTCTTCATATGCTTCAATCTGCCATGCTTCGTCGTAACGCATATGATCGGCAATCTTTGGGATTGCTGTATCAGCGATTTTTGACACTTGGAAAAGGCATCTATGCAGATGAGCGCGCAACATTTCTAAAGCCGCAAAGTATTTCTCTTTGACTTGATGTGGTCGTCGGATATTAACTGAAATATCTCCCGGCATACCTTCAGTTGAGGCAGCTTCGTTTATCCTCTGCTCAAATGTTAAATATTGGCGGATTGCCTCCACCTGCAATTCGACCAGCAAATATAGAGGACTTTCTGGCACACTCGACAGTTCTACCTGTTTATCTACAAGGATACGTCGTATTTCCTGCAAAGACGAAAGGGCACGGTCAATGCAGTTATCGCAACATTCAAAGGCATTCAATACCCTTCTATCCGACAAACGGATAACAATCTCTCTTGCAACTCGTTTTTCAAGATCATCGGGATTCAATGAGAACGACAAGAAAGGCAGATTAATAGAAACTGACCCCACTCGTGTATTTAGTTTACGGCGCGCATCCTTGAGCTGCGCCTTGAAGTCAAATTTAAATGGTGGTTTAAATTTTCGCATCCTCATCTCTTTTTATGTCTTACGGTAATTGACTATTATTCTTTTGCAATATGAAGAGCAATCATGAACGCTCCTACTATTCCAAGTGAAGCAGACACAATCGTTCCCCCTCCCGTGTATTGGCCAGCAAGAGTCATTGCCAGAATATTTGAAAGGGCTGCGCCAAACAGGATACCACCCAGCGTGCCCAAGTGCCGATAAATCCGTCGCGATGTGCTTGTCACAAGATATTCACTTGCACGTTCAACATGCGCAGCGGAGACTGTGTCTGCCCTATGGCGCTTAGAAACCTTGACCGATTCGTTTACCAGTTCTGTGATATGCTGCGCAATTTTATCTTTGAGAGTGCTAAATGCTGGAGGCGAAAATGGCGAGGAATCAGTTTCCCGCAGTTGATTCTCCGCTTGCTGGATGGCTGTTTGTGCAATTTGCTCTGGATTCGTATCCTTGGTCATTTTGAACCTCCCCGGAGCGGATTCAACGAACTTGCATCCAGCTCTCCCAAGTATGCACCCGACAAATCGTCTTTTAGTTTGGCTATTCGAGATGTTCCACGTTCACGACGAGCAATCATTGACGTGAATCCCGCAGAAATTGCAACGGTAATTACAGCCGCAGCGATAGCTAAAGCCCATTCCTTGGAGACTTTGTAGATATCAGCAGTAGCGACTATTGATGAGATCAGGCTGGCGACAACCCCCAACGCTGTAGTCACAATGGATGTCCATACTTTTCCTCGTGAAGTCGATGAACCAGATTGTTGTTTATTGCTCTCCATTCATTTGCTCCCTATTCTTTGGCCTAACTCTCAGCATCAGCGGCAGCGCGCAGCACCGTCCGCTGCATGCTGTTGTTAGGCGGTGTCTTAGTAATGGACAAACTTCACGACCGGCTTTCCGCTCCCGCTACACTTCCCGACTTCTTCCATACTGATGACTGACCCCTTCTCGATGTACCTATTGTCAAAGGGATCGATGCACGCTCCGGCGAAGCTGGAACTCCAGTTGCCCCAGATCTTGCCGTCATTCTCGCGAAGTTTCTCCTTCAGGCTGAAGTTGGTATAGGGCGGCCCGGCAGTCGCGGGAGCCGGCTGGCCGTTCGTGGGTTCCCCCATGATCTTGGGAACTGAATCGAGGTCGAAGTCATCATGCACCATGCTTTGTCTCCTTGTCGATTGCTGCCAAACAATGTTTATATGGATCCGTATATTAACCAAGATACTGCATTCATGGCCATATAAACCGTCTTTGAAACATGAATTGGATCGACTATAACCTTTTGAATATCAGCCGATTGTGGCAAAGCGCCTTTATAATTAGGGCAGTTTATACGGATCAGCCTAAAATCCCCCATGATATCCTCAAAGAGCATCGACCGGGCTCCGAGAAGCCTCGACGACAATCCCCGTCTTATCGTGAAATCCCATCCTGCCCTCGCGGATAAGAATAAATGAGCGTTCGGGAGCTGTCAAGAACGAGGGACCGACATCAAACAAGCCCGGAGGGCTCTCGAACCCTTGGATGAGCCTAAGATCGTTCAGACCTCACCCTCCTGGCTTGGTCCAATCACGAAAAATAGTCGATCGGGGGGTCAGCGATCAAAGGAAGTTCCAGAAGCTCGCTTGCCGGCGGCGGGCGCTTGGCCGTAAACGATATCTTGAGATGATCGATGATCCGGATACCAAGGACGATAGACTCCCGCCATGGCAGGAGAAAAGACTCAAGATTCTGGCCAAGATCAGGTCAATCTATTCCGGGAGAAAAACGGCCGAGCGGGGGGGAATCTCCCGGCCTTCGATGAGGCGCGCGACATCAGAGAGATTGACTGCCAGGCGGATTTTCCCGGCCGGGCCGCCCTCGGAACGAATAATGTACAG
>Ga0209287_10001143_pt1 | contig 13759 bp, 14 predicted proteins | sample PPLLak3cmMay2015_2_FD_187255 | JGI IMG/M metagenome (GOLD analysis project Ga0209287, IMG submission 187255) | Freshwater sediment microbial communities from Prairie Pothole Lake near Jamestown, North Dakota, USA - PPLs Lake P8 Core (1) Depth... | ecosystem: Environmental > Aquatic > Freshwater... | reverse complement strand
CTCGATGGGGTAGTGCGCGCCATCCGGAACCGGCAGACCGCAGTGGAAACAGGACGAAAAAGAAGGGGGGCTCACGAGTCCAGGAGAGTTGCTCATGAGCCGCCCCAAAGGAGGAAGCGTTGTTCCGGCGACGGCAGCACCGCGCCAGGATAGGCTGACATCGATAGGACTCGGATCATTGTGGAAAGCGTGGAAGCCGCCGCTGCGCGATGTGCCATCAAGGCGAACTCCGTCGAAGCTTCGGTCGGGATAAAGACCGGCATTATATAAAGCCGTCCTGCCCCATGCCTGAAACGCTGCATCAAACCTGCTTTGATTTACCCGTGCGAACTGCCACGGCCGCGCTCAGACATCCTTCCAAATAACCAAGCCGGTATACCGGTAATCAGGATGTGCATATCATAAATAGGCCGTCCACGGATTGCAAGACGGTGCGCATTGATTACCATGGCCGGATGAATCCGCGCCGCCATGAGAGCTCGTCCTTCCCCCCCGTCGACACCGCGCTTCGCGACCCCAACGGGCTGCTGGCGATGGGCGGCGACCTGTCGCCCGAGCGGCTGCTGGACGCCTACCGCCATGGCATTTTCCCCTGGTTCAACGCCGGCGAGCCCATCCTGTGGTGGAGTCCCGACCCCCGCATGGTGCTGTTTCCCGACGAGATCCGGGTGACCCGCTCACTCGCCAAGCGCATCCGCAACGGCGGCTTCGAACTGCGCGTCGATAGCAGTTTTGTGCAAGTGATGAAGGCATGTGCCGAGCCGCGCGCGGGGGAGGCCGGGACCTGGATTTCCCCGGCGATGCTGGCCGCCTACACCCGTCTGCATCAGGCAGGTTATGCCCACTCGGTCGAAACCTGGCAGGACGGCAGGCTGGTCGGCGGTCTCTACGGCGTGGCGATTGGCCGAGCGTTCTACGGCGAATCGATGTTCAGCCGCGTGCCCGACGCCTCGAAAGTGGCCCTGGTCGCGCTGGCGCGGCAACTTCGGCGCTGGCATTTCGGTCTGATCGACTGCCAGATGGAAACATCGCACCTGGCCAGCATGGGAGCCCGCCCGATCACGCGCAGCGAATTCTGTGCGCGTTTGGCGGAATTGGTAAACTTGCCGCACCTCCCGGGACCCTGGACATTTGATCTGGATTAGATGCATCCGACCGAGCCACCCTTCCAGCGCATCCAGTTCTACCTGACCGCGCATTACGACTGCAGCTACCTGCCGGAGCGCCGCGCGCGTTCGCAGGTGGCGACGCCGACCCACCTCATCGACCCGCAGGCTTACAGCGCGCTGATCCGTGCCGGGTTCCGTCGCAGCGGCCAGTTCACCTACCGTCCGCACTGCGAGCACTGCCAGGCGTGCGTGCCGGTGCGGGTCGAAGTCGCTTCCTTCAAGCCGAGCCGGACCCAGCGCCGCTGCCTCAAGCGCAATCGCGATCTGGCGGCGCGCTTCCTGCCGCTGGATTTCAGGGACGAGCACTACGCCCTCTACCGCAGCTACCTCGGCAGCCGCCACGCCGGCGGCGGCATGGATCGCGATGGTCCAGACCAGTACACCCAGTTCCTGCTGTCGTCCAATGTCGACAGCCTGATGGTCGAGTTCCGTGACGGCGACACCCTGGTGATGGTCTGCTTGGTCGACCAGGTTGAGGATGGCCTGTCCGCTGTCTACACCTTTTTCGATCCGGCGCGCGAGAAGGACAGCCTCGGCACCTACGGCATACTGTGGCAGATCGAACTGGCGCGGCGACTGGAGTCGCCCTATCTCTATCTCGGCTACTGGATCGAGGAAAGCCGCAAGATGGCCTACAAGCAGCAGTATCACCCGCTGCAAGGTCTGGTCGACGGGCGCTGGCAGTCGCTGCAACTCGATTGATGGGGTGGCGCATCGTCCTGCTGCTGCTCGCCGCCTGGATACTGTCCGGGTGTGCCCTCGGCGTCAGCCATCCGCGCGCCCTGAAGCCGGTCACCGGCTTTGTGCCGCTGGCGAGCGATCCGCGGGTCTGGGTCGAGCCCGGATTCGAGGCCTATGGCGAGCGTGTTGCAGAGGCGCTGCCCGAGGCGATCGCGCGGGTCGAGACCGCCCACTATCTGCCGTTCTTGAAAGCGCCAAGAGTCTATGTCTGCGGCAGCGCCGCCTGCTTCAGTCGCCACGTGCTGACACCGCGCCTGTCCGCCGCGGTGGTCCCGGACAACCGCCTGTTTCTCTCGCCCAACCTCGACGGCAAGGAAGCGCATCGCCTCGGGCCGTTGCTGGCGCACGAACTGTCGCACCTGCACCTTGGGCAGCGCATCGGCCACTATCACAGCACCCTGCCGGTATGGTTCCACGAAGGCTGGGCGTCACTGGCGGCGGAAGGCGGCGGCGCCGAATACGCCAGCGACGAAAAGGTCATGGCGGCGATCCGCGAGGGCAGGCGGGTCAACCTCGATGCGCGCGACACGCCCGACCGGCGCCATCGTGCCGCCGCCTGGAATCTCGACATCCATTCCTTCTACCGCCAGTCGCTGCTGCTGGTGCGCTGGCTGCGCGACCAGGACGAGGCGAAATTCCGCGCGCTGGTGCTGGCACTGCAGGACGACGCCGATTTCGTCATCGCCTTCGCCGACGTCTACGGCGCCTCACCGGCAACCCATTTCACAGCTTTTTACGATGCAGTTCTGGGCGATAATGCCGCGGTCCAGGCTGCACCCTCCACTCCATGAAACCCTATCTAGACCTGATGCGCCACGTGCTCGAGCACGGCACCAAGAAAGACGATCGCACCGGAACCGGCACCCTGTCGGTGTTCGGCTGGCAGATGCGCTACGACCTCGCCGCAGGCTTTCCGCTGGTCACCACCAAGAAGTGCCACCTGCGCTCGATCATCCACGAACTGCTGTGGTTTTTGCAGGGCGACACAAACATCCGCTACCTGAAGGAAAACGGCGTCAGCATCTGGGACGAATGGGCCGACGAGAACGGCAACCTCGGTCCGGTGTACGGCCACCAGTGGCGCAGCTGGCCCGCCCGTGACGGCGGCACCATCGACCAGATCAGCGAAGCGGTGAAGACGCTCAAGAGCAACCCCGACTCGCGCCGCATCATCGTCTCGGCGTGGAACGTGGCGGATCTGGACAGGATGGCGCTGGCGCCGTGCCATGCCTTCTTCCAGTTCTACGTCGCCGACGGCAAGCTGAGTTGCCAGCTGTATCAGCGCAGCGCCGATATCTTCCTCGGCGTGCCTTTCAACATCGCTTCCTACGCGCTGCTGACGCTGATGATGGCGCAGGTCACCGGACTCAAACCGGGCGACTTCATCCACACCCTGGGCGACGCACACCTCTATCTCAATCACCTCGACCAAGCGCGCGAGCAGCTGTCGCGCAGTCCGCGCAGCCTGCCGACGATGACGCTCAACCCGGCGGTACAATCGATCTTCGACTTCAGGTTCGAGGATTTCACCCTCGAAGGCTACGATCCGCATCCTGCGATCAAGGCGCCGGTGGCGGTTTAAATCCCCTCGAACAGGCCGGCCACTTTCGCCTGCAGTTCAGCCAGCGGATGCTCGCGCGTCGCGCTCCGGCACAAGCCCTCGTCGCGACAGCCCTGGCTTCTGAAGGGCTGGATGACGTAGCGCTTCACCCCGCGTCCCGACAGCTCATGGGCAATCTCCTCGACTTCGATATCGGCCAGCAATGCAGGGTGTACGGTCGTGCGAATCTCGTGCTCGACGCCTGAGGCCAGCACCCGTTCCAGGCTTTCGCGGGCGCGTTCCCCGCTGCCCGCAGCGGCGGTGATGCGCGCATAGGCTTCGAACGGTACCTTGATGTCCAGACCCACCCAGTCGACCAGCGGCAGCACCGCCGCCAGCCTGTCAGGGTAGGCGCCGCCGCTGTGCAGGCCGATATTGAATCCGAGCGCGCGCACCTCGCGCATCGCCTCCGCCAGGTCGCGCTGCAGTGTCGGTTCGCCGCCGGAAAACACCACGCCGTCGAGCAGGCCCTGGCGCCGGCGCAGGAAGGTGATGACGTCTTCCCAGGCAATTTCGCGTTTGCCGCGCGGGGGAATCAGGTCGGGGTTGTGGCAATAGCCGCAGCGCCAGGGACAGCCCTGGCAGAACACTACCGCGGTCAGCATGCCCGGCCAGTCGGTGGTGGAAAGCGGGGTCAGCCCACCTACCCGAAGCATGCCGAAATCATCCCTGTCTGCAACGGCTTTCGACGAAGAACTGCCGCTCGCGATGCTCGCTCTGCTTGCCCTTGTTGAAGCTGGTCACCGGGCGGTGGTAGCCCATGACGCGGGTCCAGACTTCGCATCGGGTGCGTTCCTCGTCCTTCAGGACAGTGGTGTCCAGGGCCTGGGTCGGAATGCTCATGTCGTTCATGTCAGTCTCCTTGGTTTATGCAGCTGCGGCACGTTTGCGGGACAGGGCTTCCTCGTCGCACCTGGGACAGAACTCGTGTTCGCCGGCGAGGTAGCCATGTTTCGGACAAATCGAAAAAGTCGGGGTGATGGTGATGTAGGGCAGGCGGAACCGCGTCAGCGCGCGGCGCACCAGGTTCTTGCAGGCCTCGGCGGACGAGATGTGCTCGGACATATAGAGGTGAAGCACGGTGCCGCCGGTGTACTTGCGCTGCAGGTCGTCCTGCCGCTCCAGTGCCTCGAAGGCATCGTCGGTGAAGCCCACCGGCAGTTGCGACGAGTTGGTGTAGTAGGGCGCGTCCATCGTGCCTGCCTGCAGGATGCCCGGGTAGCGCTTGGCATCTTCACGGGCGAAGCGGTAGGTGGTGCCCTCGGCCGGCGTGGCTTCGAGGTTGTACATGTGGCCGGTCTCTTCCTGGAAGGCGGCGATGCGCCCGCGGATGTGGTCGAGCAGGCGCACTGCGAAATCATGGCCCCATTCCGTTGTGATGTCGTGCTGGTCGCCGCTGAAGTTGCGGATCATCTCGTTGACGCCGTTGACGCCGATGGTCGAGAAGTGATTGCGCAGGGTGCCGAGATAGCGCTTGGTGTAGGGGAACAGGCCGCTGTCCATCAGGCGCTGGATTTCCTTGCGCTTGATCTCCAGGCCGTTGCGTGCCATGTCGAGCAGCGCGTCGAGACGGCGCAGGAGGCCGGCCTCGTCGCCCTTGTATTCGTAGCCGAGCCGTGCGCAGTTGACCGTCACCACGCCGACCGAACCGGTCTGCTCGGCCGAGCCGAACAGGCCGTTGCCGCGCTTCAGGAGTTCGCGAAGGTCGAGTTGCAGGCGGCAGCACATCGAGCGGATGTGATTCGGCTTCATCTCCGAATTGATGAAGTTCTGGAAGTAGGGCAGGCCGTACTTGGCGGTCATCTCGAACAGCAGCGTGGCGTTTTCCGATTCCCAGGGGAAATCCGGCGTCATGTTGTAGGTCGGGATGGGGAAGGTGAACACGCGGCCCTTGGCGTCGCCGGTGGTCATGACTTCTATATAGGCGCGGTTGATCATGTCCATCTCGGCCTGCAGCTCGCCGTAGGTGAAGGGCATTTCCACGCCACCGACCACCGGCACCTGCTCGCGCAGGTCTTCCGGGCAGACCCAGTCGAAGGTCAGGTTGGTGAACGGCGTCTGGGTGCCCCAGCGCGACGGCACGTTGAGGTTGTAGATCAGCTCCTGGATGAATTGCCTGACCTGGGAGTAGGGCAGATTGTCCTTGCGGATGAACGGCGCCATGTAGGTGTCGAACGAGGAGAATGCCTGCGCGCCGGCCCATTCGTTCTGTAGCGTGCCGAGGAAGTTGACGATCTGTCCGACCGCCGAGGACATGTGCTTGGGCGGCCCCGCTTCGACCTTGCCCGGTACGCCGTTGAGACCTTCATGCAGCAGGGTGCGCAGCGACCAGCCGGCGCAGTAGCCGGCCAGCATGTCGAGGTCGTGGATGTGGATCGAGCCGTCGCGGTGGGCTTCGCCGAGTTCGGGCGGATAGACATGGTTGAGCCAGTAGTTGGCCACCACCTTGCCGGAGACGTTGAGGATCAGGCCGCCCAGCGAATAGCCCTGGTTGGCGTTGGCATTCACGCGCCAATCCTGGCGCGACAGGTATTCGTTGATCGATGCTTCGACGTCGACCACGGTCTTGCGGTCCTCGCGCAGCTTCTTGTGGGTCTCGCGGTAGACGATGTAGGCGCGCGCGGTGGCGAGGTGATTGGCGGCGATCAGGGTGTGCTCGACCACGTCCTGGATGCGCTCGATATCCGGCGGGGCGGTGCGGAACTTGTGGACCAGCACCTTCATTGCCTGGGCGGTCAACAAATCGGCTTCGGCGTCGCCGAATTCTCCTGTGGCCTGTCCGGCGCGCAGCAGCGCCGAGCGGATCTTGCCCGCATCGAATGTCGCCCGCCGGCCGTCGCGCTTGACCACCTCGTGCGGCAACATCGTCACCACCTTGTCTGCAATCACTTCTGACATCGCCATCTCCTCATTTTTCAATATTTTGTGTTTGCTACCAGGTCAACATACAACCTGTTGATCAAAGATCAAGATGAATTTGAGGTTAGTAGGTCTTGATATGCTTAATCGCGCGTAATTGCGCGGTTTGAAGGAGCCTGGGCATGGACACGATTTTGGAATTTCTCGGCACTGACCACCGCGCGTGCGAGGACTTGTTCGCCATGGCGGCTGTTTTGCCTGATTCCCCGGCATGTGGCCGAGGCAAATGCAACCGGGCAGCCGAGGTCGTGATCCAACACGGTGGCATCGTGGTGGTGTATCGGTACAATCCGGTTTCTGCAGCCAGAGGGATTAGGCCGGGGCTGCGTATATGGGTGACCCGGGGCTTTCGGGAAGCCGGTCAGGCCCACCAACAGCAATCGTAAGGATCAGAATGAAACGCGTGGATGATTTCCGCCTGCGCTTCGGCAAGCAGGAACTGGTGCCGATCGTCATCGGCGGCATGGGGGTGGATATTTCCACCGCCGATCTGGCGCTCGAGGCGGCGCGCCTCGGCGGCATCGGCCACATCTCGGACGCCATGGTGCAGACCGTATCCGATACCCGCTTCGACACCAAGTTTGTCAGCGAAAAGCTGAAGAAGTACAAGGCCAACGTCGCGAGCAGTGACAAATCCGAGGTTCATTTCAATCTCGACGTGCTCGAGGAGGCGACGCGCAATCATGTGGGCCATGCCATGGACGCCAAGCGCGGCGACGGCATGATCTTCATCAACTGCATGGAAAAGCTGACCATGAACTCGCCGCGCGAGACCCTGCGCATGCGCCTCAAGGCCGCGCTCGACGCCGGCATCGACGGCATCACGCTCAGCGCCGGACTGCATCTCGGATCGTTCGCGCTGATCGAGGACCATCCGCGTTTCCGCGACGCCAAGCTCGGTATCATCGTTTCCTCGCCACGCGCGCTGGCGATGTTCCTGCGCAAGAACGCCCGGCTCAATCGCCTGCCCGACTTCGTCATCGTGGAAGGGCCGCTCGCCGGGGGGCATCTCGGCTTCGGCATGGACTGGGCAAAGTACGACCTCGCCACCATCATGGGCGAAGTTCTGACCTTCCTGAAAAACGAGCATCTCGACATTCCGGTGATCGCCGCCGGCGGAATCTTCACCGGCAGCGACGCCGCGGCCTTACTCGAGCAGGGGGCAGCCGCGGTGCAGGTGGCGACGCGCTTCACCGTCACCAAGGAGTGCGGCCTGCCGGACAAGGTCAAGCAGGATTACTTTGTCGCCAACGAGGAAGACATCGAGGTCAACACCCTCTCGCCGACCGGCTATCCGATGCGCATGCTCAAGGGCAGCCCGGGCATCGGTTCCGGCATTCGTCCCAATTGCGAGGCCTACGGCTACCTGCTCGACGCCAACGGCCGCTGCGCCTACATCGACGCCTATAACCGCGAGGTGGAACTGCATCCGGGGGCGAAGAAAGTCAAGGTCATGGACAAGACCTGCCTGTGCACCCACATGCGCAATTTCGACATCTGGACCTGCGGTCACTACACCTACCGCCTCAAGGACACCACCCTGCGCCAACCCGACGGCAGCTACCAGATTCTGAGCGCCGAGCACGTGTTCCACGATTACCAGTTCAGCACCGACCAGAAAATCGCATTGCCGGGGTAAGTCGGCTCGGGCGCCGAGCTGGCGTGATCGCCGGACGAGGCAACTATCAGGAACGATAAAAAACGGGGCACTGCCTGAGCAGTGCCCCGTTTCGTCGTGGGTGAAGCGATTACTGTGCCGGAGCAGCAGGCGCCGGAGCGGCGGGAGCCGGTGCAGGCGCGACAGGAGCAGGCATCATCTGGCTCCAGACCGTGGGGTCAAAGGGATTGAAGATCGGCGCCGGAGCGGTGCCCTGCGGCGCCATCTGGGGAAGCATCGCGCCATAGGTGGCCGGGTTGATGAACGCGCCCATGCTGCCGTAGGACCTGGGATCCATGGTGGCGCCCATCCAGCCGGTATACATGGCGGGGTTGAGCGGCGCCATCATCAGGTTGAGGTTGCGCGGATCCATCGGAGCCGTCAGCCATTTCATGTACATGTTGGGGTTGAGCGGTTGCATCGCCAGGTTGAGGTTGCGCGGATCCATCGGCGACATCAGCCACTTCATGTACAGGTTGGGGTTGATGAAGGGGGTCATCATGGCGGTGTAGAAATTGGGGTCCATGCCCGCCGCCATCCACTTCATGTAGACGTTGGGATCGGCCATCATGCTCATCCAGTTCGAGTACATGGCCGGGTTCATCATTCCCGCCATCATGCGCGTGTAGGTGGCGGGATCCATGGAAGCCTGCGCCATGGCAGTGGCGAAGGCGGGATCCATGGTGGTTATCATCGTCGGCACGGCGGCCTTCGGATCCTTCATCAGTTCGGGAATCTGGCTCGGGTCGGTCATTTTCTCGACCACCGCCTCGGGGGTGGCCTGCTGGGCCAGGGCGGGCATCGCGACGACGGCCGCAAGGGCCAGCAACAGTTTGTTCGATTTCATGGTGTTCTCCTCGTGAAAAAAAGTATGGCCAGACGATCAGTATAGAAGACCATCAGAAAAAGATACTAGCAAGAAACTCCTGCTTATGGACGGCTTCGCGCCCTGATGCGCCTGTGCCGCGATCTTGTGCAGGCGCACGCCATGCCGCTCGCGCATGGCGCGTCCGAAGGTGTGGATGTGGTCGGCGAGGATGGTCATCTGCGGTTTCTCGCTCAACCGGGTTTGCCGTCGACCCGCGGGCGCAGCAGCATGGGCGCATAGAGGACGGCGAACAGGCCGAAGCCGACCATCCACAGCAGGCCGGATGCGGTCATGCCTGCTGCGTGGCTCGCCGGAAAGAACAGCGGGACGGCGACCCGCAGCAACGCGGCGAGGCCGATTTCGATGAAGGCCAGCGTCATCAGCGGCGCTGGTTCCAGTAGCCTGCCGGTGTGGCCGAGCGACACCCGCGCCATCATGCCGAGGGTCAGCACGCCGATGCCGCCGGCGGTGAAGGCGTGCAGCGCGCTGCCGGCGGCGCCCTCGAATCCTGCGGCCGACAGGGCGAGCAGCGCGAACCCGAGCGCGATCCAGGCATAGCCGAGGTGCAGGACCCACAACAGCGGCACGCTCCAGTATTTGTGCGTGTACCAGCCTGCCAGGCGAATGAAGTGCACCAAAGCCGCAATCGCCGCGAGCAGCGCGGTGATGATCAGGTCGGGCGCGAGCAGGGATGCCAGCAGCGCCGCCAGCGTGACCGGCAGCACCGATCGTTCGATCACCGACCAGCGCCGTGCACGGGTGCGCAGCTTGTTGTCGGTGAAGCTCGGGATCACCCGCCCACCCATCACGACGATCATCGTCACCACCACATAGACGCCGAGGTGCAGACCCAGGCTGGCGGTCGAAGCCGTCCACCCGAGCGCTTCCAGATGCACCAGCGTGTTGGCTGCGGTCAGTACCAGCAGCATGATCGGGAAAGGATAATTGTGCAGCTGCCTGGCCTTTAGGATGGGCAGGGCAAGCACCCCCGCCAGCACCGGCAGGAAAGCCAGGTCGACCAGCGCGACCAGGGTGGGCGGCAGACCGGAAATCAGGAAGCCCAGCCGCCCTGCCAGCCAGAGCAGGAACAGCCAGGCGAGCGGAGTACCCGACGGCGTGCGGATGCCGGTCCAGTTCTGCGCGGCAGTGAGCAGGAAGCCGGCGATCACCGCCACGGTGAAGCCGAACAGCATTTCGTGGCCGTGCCAGACCATTGGAGACCAAGCGCCGAGCTCGAGGCTGCCGAGCAGCACCAGCATCCACAGCGCCATCAGCAGCACGGCCCAGATTCCGGCGGCGAGGAAAAACGGCCGGAAGCCGAGGGCGAAGGGTGCGAGGCCAGTCAGCGGCGGGCGCGTGTGCAGATCCTCTATGGGGATGAGTGCCATGGGGGGGCACCCTAGCCCGTGCTCCAGGCGCGCGGCCGGCGCATGCCGGCGATCTTGCAGGCCTGCTTGACGTAGCCGTAGGGGAAAAGTTCGAACAGTTTCTTGTGTGCGTCCTTGCCCATGCGCTCGGCGAGGTGCTTGATGACGAAGCGTGCATCGGCCGCCACCTGGTTTTCCTCGTAGAAGTCACGCATGAAGTTGATCGCGTCCCAGTGGTCATCGCTGAGCTCGATATTCTCTTCGCGCGCCAGTGCGCGGGCGACGTCCTCGCTCCAGTCGCCGGGTTCGATCAGGTAGCCCTCGGCGTCGCGCTCCGGCATGGTGATTTCACCGTCCATGATTCATTCTTCCTTTCAGGTCCGTTGCAGCAGGGGATGACTGAAAACCTGCTTCGTATCAGGTCCCGCCGCCGTGGAATTCCACCCCGGGCTGCCGTTCCGGCAGTTCCTCGACCAGCAGTTCGCGCCGCGCCAGCTCGAGCGCGTCGACTTCCGCTTCGCCGAGATAGGACTTGGCATCCGTCAGCGCGGCTGCCAGCAAATCGGCCGCGAGTGCGTCCGGTTGGCGACCGGTGGCGCGGGCCAGTGCCTTGAGTTCGAAGCTTGGATCGCGCGCCAGATGAACCTCGATGGGTTTGGTGCCGACCATGGAGTGGGGGGCTGCAGCGGCTGACTGGCCCTGGGCCTTTTCGGTGAGGATGCGACCCATCACGCCGGCGATCTTCGATGCGACCGACGGAGCGTGCCCTGCTGGCTTGAGGCGGATCTTGTTGATGAAGTATTTCTCGAAGTCGACCTTGGCCAGATGCACCCAGCGGCCCTGGCGCATCCAGTTGATGTCGCGCAGCGGGACCTGCGGTTCGGAGAGGTAGGCCGCGCCGTTGTCGCCCATGTCGGACAGCCATTTGGCGCGTTGCGGCGCGTAGCTCACCAGCTCCTCGTTGCCGATGTGGGCGAGGATGTTCTGCACCGCGACCTGGCCGGCCTTGGAGATGGTGTAGACCGAGTCGGGCGGTCCCACGGGAACAGGCGTCTTGTCCACCGGCGGCTGCGCGACGCAGGCGCCGATGGCGAAAACGTTCGGATAGTCCGGGTTGCGGAGATACTCATCCACCACGACGAGGCCCTGCGCGTTCACCAGTCCGCTGGCGTTGCGCACTGCTTCCACCCCGCGGAACGCCGGCCAGTAAACCGAGTGGGCGAATGGCAGGGCATGGGCCTGTTTCTCCCTGCCGGCAGCATCGAGCTCGACCACGTGCACCATGCCTGCTTCCACCTTGACGGTGCGGGCATTGCTGATGACGCTGATTTTGGTGTCGGCCAATGCCGCGGTGACTGCACCGCGACTGGCGCCCTCGGCACCCAGGCCGAGGTGGCCGGGCCAGGGTTCGGGTGTCACCAGGGTGATCGATACGCGGTCGCGAATATTGCGGCGCTTGAGATCGGCGTCGGCGAGGAAGGCATATTCATAGACCGGGCCGAGGATGTTCGATCCCTGCACCGCGCCGACCACGATCGGACCGGGTTTCTTGACGAATTCGCGATAGGCCGCATGGGCTTTTTCCGCCTGGTCGACGTGCAGTACCGAATGGGTGTGCTCTGCCAGACCAGGCACTTGACCGAAGTCGCCTTCGGCCCCGGTGGCGATCAGCAGATAGTCGTAGAACAGGGTCTCGCCGTTCTCCAGATCGATCTGGATGATGTCGGGCTGAATGCGCTTGACCCGGCTCTGGATGAAGCGGATGCCGCGATCCTTGAGGAAGGGCTCGATGGGAAAGGCGATATCGGAGCGGTTGCGCCAGCCCATGGCCACCCAGGGATTGGAGGGCACGAAGTGGAAATAGTCCTTGTCCGAGATGACAGTGACTTCATCTTTGGGCCCGAGCCGGGATTTCAGGGCATAGGCCGCCGGCACGCCGGCGATACCGGCACCCAGGATGGCAACGTGAGTCATTTGAGTCTCCTTAAATCGGTGTGGGCGCGCATAGCGCATCGTTTGCCCCCTCGCCCCTCGTGGGAGGAGGGATGGGGATAACCAGCGACTTGCCCGCTTGCGGGCTTAGTCGAATGGTTAGAGGTTCCATCAGAGGGGGATGTACGGTTATGGCCGGAATAACGGCATCAACCCCGCGGCCGCACCAGCTGCCAGGCGCGCACAGCATAGGTCGTCGCTGCGAAGCCGCTCCAGATGTGCACCAGGCGCGTGAACGGGAAGATCAGGAAGATCGTCATGCCGAGGAACAGATGGGTCTTGAAGATCCAGCCTGCGCCTTCCAGCAGTTCGACTGCGCCGCCGCGGAAGGTGACGATGCGCTGTCCCCATTCGGCCAGGCGCACCATCATGCTGCCGTCGAGGTGCTGTGCCGATAGCGGGATGGTCGCGAGTCCAAGCAGCAATTGCAGCCACAGCAGCACCAGGATCAGGATGTCGCTGCCCTTCGAAGTGGCGCGGATGCGCGGTTCGGTCAGGCGGCGGTGCAGCAGCAGGGTGAGGCCGACGAAAGCGAGCAAACCGGCGATGCCGCCCGAGACCATGGCGAGGATCTGCTTGGAGCCGGAGCTGATGAAAGGCTCATAGATGAAGTGCGGCGTCAGCATGCCGAACAAATGGCCGAAGAACAGGAACAGGACGCCGATGTGGAACAAATTGCTGCCCAGCAGCAATTGCTTGCGCCTGAGCAACTGCGACGAATCGCTCTTCCACGAATACTGCTCGCGGTCGAAGCGGATCAGGCTGCCGAGGAAAAACACCGCCAGCGCGATGTAGGGATAAATCCCGAAGAGTAGATGTTGCGAGTAGGACATTTTCGGATCCTCCTTTGATCAATGCGTTTGAGCGTGTGCGGCCTGCCGGTGCGATACCGGCATCTGCACCACCGCGACCTGCGGGCCGGGCTTGAGCAGCGGTTCGACGCCATCCATGGTCGGGCCGAACATCTCCATCGCCTCGTCCATGTCGCGCACCGGTGGTTCGACCAGTTCCTGCGCCTCGACCGGCGAGATGGCTTCGAGCACCTGGAACGCGGTGGCGTAGGGGCTGCCGTTGGCGTCGAGCTTGCGACTGATGGCAGCGAGCACATGCACGGCATCGCCCAGCAGTTCAAGCGCCTCGTCCGCTGGCAGCAGCGACAGGAATTCGAGAAACAGCGGCACGTAGTCCGGCAACTCGGAGGAACTGGCATCGAAGTCGCGCTTCCAGTATTCCTCCAGCAGATCGATCATCGCCGAGCCGCGGTCGCGCGATTCGCCATGGATGTGCTCGAACAGATGCAGCGAATGCGAGGGATTGCGGTCGAAGGTGGCGACGTAGTTTTCCTGCAGCGCGATCAGCTCGGTTTCCCGCAACTGCGCGAACAGCGGTCCCATGTGGGACGCGGCATTGCCGTTGAAACCCGCCTCTTCAGCCAGTGCCACCTCC
>Ga0209287_10001139_pt1 | contig 13797 bp, 12 predicted proteins | sample PPLLak3cmMay2015_2_FD_187255 | JGI IMG/M metagenome (GOLD analysis project Ga0209287, IMG submission 187255) | Freshwater sediment microbial communities from Prairie Pothole Lake near Jamestown, North Dakota, USA - PPLs Lake P8 Core (1) Depth... | ecosystem: Environmental > Aquatic > Freshwater... | reverse complement strand
CTATCGGAATGGGACCATCTATACAACAGATTATAACGAGGATGAAAGTGAGATCCTCATACGGGATATCGAAGGGATCATCATCGATGTGTTATCTACTGATGAAAAAGAAAAAAACCTTCCTCCATCGACGGTTCGGAATAATACCTATAAGAACTGGAATTATACAGAGAAAAGCTGATTCGCCAATATACAATATAATAAAGCAAGAGCATAGAAATATATTTTTTTCTAGCAAAGCAATGAATGGCAAGAAAAAAAAGAAGACCTTTAGAATTTATTTAATTTTGTATCTTACAAAATGAAAAAATGTAGCGTTCACCGATGAAACCAAGATGTTCTTTAAGGATAGTAAATTCTTCTCCTGATGTATACAACGTGACATTGAATGGGTTGAACGTGATGATTCGGATTTTTACCACTTGAAATACAATAATATCATCTATAGTGGTGCGATCACTGATTTTACCGACAATGAATGCATTTTTAGTTTCATGGGGAATCTCTGTGATTTCAACAGAATAAAAAAACATTCTTCCTACGGGGTTCATGATGAATCCTTTGACGTTTTGCCTGAATACTAAATGTTGGTTCGCATGTGCGAGGTATACAAATGGTGCATCCTCATGAATGATGACCTGGGCCTCTTCATACAGTTCTGCTCGCTCGGTGGTGTCGTATGTTTGTAACGCAGCAGTGAATAAGTCTTGAACTTCTGAATTGTTATAAAAAGCGACGTTAGTTGCCGTCCCTAATGTGCATTGATTCGCTCCATATAAGACGTTCATGAAGTTATCTGGATCACCATTATCTCCGGTCCACCCAAGCAGACATATTGAGTGTTCTCCTGCCTGGGTCTTCGCAAGATACGTCGACCAATCGATCTGATAGATCTCCACATGGATGTTCACATCCTCCAGATAACTTTGGATCGCCTCACCGATCTTTGATGGATCAAACATGTAGGGTCGGCTCACCGGCATGACCCACAGAGTGATGTTAAACCCATTTGGGTAACCTGCTTCTGTGAGTAATTCCTTTGCCCTTAACGGATCATAGGGATAATCGACAATCTCATCATTATATCCTAACATGAACGGTGGCATCCCGTTCTTTGCAACGATTGCTGTTTCTCCATAACAATTTTCAATAATGGAGGTTTTATTGACCGCATAGTTAATCGCTTGTCGAACTGATTTATTCGTGAATGGTGCAAAGTACCCAGGGGTTTGCACCCATGGTTCATCAGGATCATGGACACCATTGTGATTCGAATCATTATATCCATACCCATTGTTTATTGCTACATAGCCGATATTCATACCTGGTTCTGCGAGAAATGTGAGATTATGATCTGCTTTTATAATATCAAAACTTGATGGGTCTGGGAATTCCATTCCCTGAATTGCATTTGTTTGTAACGCAAGGAGTCTTTCGGATGGATCCATCATTACTTTGAAAATCAATTTATCTACTTTTGGTTTTCCACGCCAATACTCTTCGTTTGCGAGTAACGTAATATGATCATCCACAATCCAATTGTAAAACTTGAATGGTCCAGTTCCAACCGGATGTTTGAACGCATCTTCCTTCCAAAGTTCCGCATTGGTAGGACTTACAATGGCAACCGTAAACATCGCTAAGCTTGTCATCATCGCAGCATTTGGTTTTCTTAAAACAATGTTCACTGTGTAATTATCGATTTTTTCAACTTTCTGTATGTCGCTGAACATGTATCCCCAATACGCCCATTCACCGTATTGATTGTAGGGATGACTGGTATTGTACTGTCGTTCAAATGAAAAAACAACAGCATCAGCATTGAAATCTGTTCCATCGTGGAATTTAACATCCTGCCTCAGGCTAAAGGTAATATTTTTTCCATCGGCAGAAACATTCCATGATGTCGCTAAACAAGGTTCTATCTCCGCACTCCCAGATTTATATTCAACTAACCCTTCAAAGATGCTATCCGTTCTTGCTGTAGACTCACCATCAGTGACATCCGCGGGATCTAATTTATCCGCATCACCAGCACATCCAAATATGAGTGTTTGTGTTCCTTGTAGGGTAGGCTCCCATCTGTGAAAAGTATTATTTGATACCTTTAGTGTTTGGTTCTCACTAAAAGCATACGTTTTCTGTGTTACAGTACTAAAAAAAACTAAGATAAAAAGAAGGCTAACCAACACAGTCACTATTTTCTTATGCATTTTCCTTTGCCTCCTTATAAATTAATCATCAGTCCTTATTTAAATGTTTTGAGAAAAATAAAATTTGATAACACATGTGACATTAACTTAATGTCAGAAGCAGAATCTGAAATCGCATATTCCTTGTTTTTCTCCTTATCGGTGAAATTCGCCAACATATAATATAGTGAAGCAAGAGCTTAGGAATATATTTTTTATGTTTTTTTGAGAGTGATTATACTTTGTTAAAGTGCTCCAGGGGTTCAAATCCCTTCCCCTGCATATTTTTTTATAAAAGTTATTAAAGCCCATAACCATTTTATTTCACAGTTGAGGGAGACAACAAATGAAAAAACAAATCATCATGATGCTACTTCTTATTCTTGTTCTCGGGTGGGCGATAAGCGGATGTATCGATAATACACCAAAACAGATTCCACCAAAGACACAAAGAACAATGACACTTACTGCAAGTAACTATATCCTGGATCAATCCCCTGATAGAATCACTCTTGATACGACAACTCTGACTGCAACCATTCTTGATGAAAACGGTGCCCCGATGCCAAATTATGAAGTTACTTTTCAGCATCTGCCAGCAGATTCATATTTCATTGGTGATAACCCAGTACGTACCGACAGCAGCGGAAAAGCACAAATCACCATTCAAATCAATAAATATAACTCAATTCAAAATCCAACATCAATGACCATGAAAAGCACTGCATCAGTTACCGCCAATTGTGAGGATCTTGATTTGAACGCAAACGTATCAATTGATACCGACGTGCAGGACTGGGTGACCCTTTATTTCAGTGGCTCATCAGATTTCACATTTGAAAGGGGCCTTAGGACCACATTTACTGCAAATGGGATAAAAATCAAATTCGCAGTCAATGACCCTTCAGATTGGCATACCATATGGAATTCTAGGGACAGTGTGTCATATGATGCTCACACGTACTATGCCTTTGATTTAATATCCTCCAAGGTTAAAAGAGGCTCAACTATCTATCTGTTCTACGAATATAGCACTACAAACGACGGTCCTGGTGAGATCGAACAAATGTACCTACACTCCTACAACAGTTGGGTTCATAACGTCGCAAGTATCCCATCTTTTACTGGAAATTCACGAGACCCCGATGGTGAATTCTCATACAAAATACCATAACAACCTCTGAAGTACCATCATTTTACGAGTAGAAAAATCATGAATCTTAAACATCAGCTTCTTAAAAAGAAAGATGACGTTGTCCTGTATCTTTTCGTAATTGTAATTATATTCCTGGTAGGGGGATTGCTCATTTTCCCCACCATTTTTTATGATAATTTCATCTGGAAGTATTTCATTGGGCCTGTCTTTGAAGATGCACACAACGCACCTGTGTATTATCATCAGATAAAAGCTGCAGAAAAATTCACTGTTATTTCGGAACTGGTGTACGGACTCTGCGCATTTCTTATCATGTATTATATATATCGATTGTTAAAAAAACTAAAAATTCAAATCAATACCCTGTTTGCAGTTGCTTTGCTTCCATATTTTGCGTATGGTGCTATCGCCCGAGTCTTAGAGGATTCCCAGTTCTTTGTCTCACCATTTAGCTATTGGTTTGTGACACCATTCATTTATCTTCAGATAATTTGTTTCGCAGTTGTTTTTGGATTGCTCGGCTGGTTTTATAACAAACGATTTGAACAAATTGAAAAAAAATATCGTGTGGCCTATCTTCTTATTGTCGTGCTATTCTTTGATTTCATAATCACAGCAGTATGGTTTTTTAGTGCTTCTTTCCAGATGCAAGCAGCAGAAATCATCTGTCTGTTCCTTGTTTCCTTTTTATGTACAGCACCCCTGATCTTATTTTTTTACTCGAGAAAAACATGTATCGTGTATGTTTTTATTCTCGCAGGTGGCTTATTATTACTTTTACCTAGTATGTATCTTTCAATACGATGGATTTTCGGTTTTCAATGGAGTAGTACCATAGGCATACGTTTTGATGTTGCAGGTCTTGTGCTTGGAGCAGCAGTAATCGTTGTAGGTTGTGTGTATGGTATTGCTTCGGTACGGAAGAAAAATTCGAAAATTGCGATATTTAAAAATCCATTGAATCTTTCCATGATTTTCGGGCAGCTCCTCGATGGTTTTACAAGTTATATTAGCATTAAAAATCCTTTAGGATTTAGTGATTTACAGTATTCAGAAAAACATTTTTTATCAGACGGCATCCTTGATCTTTGGGGTCCATTATACCCGCTTTTAAAGTTCATTTTTGTCATTCTTGTCATCTACATTATTGATGTTTTTTATAAAAAAGACCTTAAAAAATATTCAGAATTGGTAGTTATTTTTAAAATTGTTTTTCTAATTCTAGGACTTTCACCAGGCTTGCGAGACGTATTACGTATTACAATGGGCGTATAGACGGAAGTAAATCAGGTTCATACTTGTAATCTTGTGTTCACATCTTTCCTCCTGTACATAAAAACATATCTTTGAAAACAGATGATATTGAACATTGATATCAAGCTAAGAAAAGAATGGTTATTCCTCCTGTTAAAAATTTATTCCTCAGTCCGTCCGCCAACATATAATATAACGAGGATAAGTTTTTTTGTAGTTCTTGTGTTCTGTGTGGGTTATTTTTCTATATTCTTTCCTTTCACCTTTTCCTGACTCAAAGATATTATGAAACAAAAAGAATCCTGGTTCTCTGTTACTTTTTTTCAAATCTTCGTCAGTTGTCGAATGATTAATAGAAAACTATAAATGCTCTTACAAAATGTTTCTTTGTAAGGTGATGTAGGAGAAAGGGGAAGATGAAACTCGTCGTAACCGAGAATTGGGATCAGACATTGTTTTATCTAGCGACACTCTCACTGGTGTTTGTCGGTGGTTTTGTCGTTCGAACATTCGCTGGGTAAAGTAACAATTTTTTTCCCATCTTTATTCTTTCATATTCTTGAGACATTGTGTAATGTAGATGGGGAAGAAAGGGGAGGTGAGATAAGGATAAATTGGGAAAATAAGGTTTTTCTTCCCCATGTCACTACTTGATGTTAAGACCGGGAATAAAACATAATATATAAATTTTTTTATACAATAAAAATAATGAAAAGTGCCAAAGGGGTAATCCATTAAAATTGGAATTCTTTTATATAGATCTTCTTAAAGATGAAACCACGGATCGTATCAAGATCTGAATCCAGGTAGATAGCCCCGATTAATGCCTCTAAGGCGTTGGCAAGGTTCGTACGGTTCTTTGCTCCATCTTGTTTCATCTCTCCTTTTCCTAACAATAGATATGGACCGATGCCAAGCCGAGATGCAATATCAGCAAGAACGTTGTTGTTGACCTCGAGTGCTCGTCTTCGCGTCAGTTCTCCTTCAGAAAAATATTGATTGCTTCTGTAGAGTTTCTCCGCGATGATAAAATTAAGGACGCTATCGCCGAGGAATTCTAATCGTTCGTTATATTCCACTGGGGCCTGTGCCTCAAATGCATATGTTTTATGAGTAAGTGCTGTTGTTAAAAGCTGTTTATCATGAAATGTATACCCCAGTTGTTTTTCGAGTGGTTTGAGATTATTCTTTTTCATGTGTATCCTCTTTGATCATGATACCTTTTTTTGGTCAGTTGAGTTGAACATATTCTTCGATGGCGTGTGCAATGCTTGGGTCATCAAAGGCGTTGATGAATTCTTTTTTGGTATGGAAGGGTCGTTTCGCTAATATCCTTATCGCCCGTTTCTTCCCCACACCGGGTAATGCTTCCAATGTCTCCCGAGGTACGGTATTCACATCAAGGGGAAAGGGGACTGCAGTCAATGAACGATATCCGTACTCCACGATTTTGACATCATAAAACTGATGGAGCGGATAGACCCCGGGGATGCCGATTAGCAGCGGATAGCTTCCAAGCTGTCGAGCAAAGGTCAGCTTCCCTTCATAGGTTTCCCCATACACTGCTTTGAGGAGTGTGCCTGGCGGTACCATACGCATAAGCATTGGTCGTTCAATAGTCTGGCGGACTTTTCGTTTGAAACGTTGGAACGCTGCTTTGTGTTTTCTGATGTTTTTCTCGCCAATCTGCGCCATTCTTGTTCCTGGGATTGGGATGACCTGTCTGAGGTTAATCCGTCGCAGGAGAAGAGTATCGTCATAGATTTTTTTTAGGAACTCGTAATCAAGGTCGAATGTGTTTTTTGTCTCCCCTTCAAGACCAAAGACAAAGTTCAGCCCGGGGAGCAGCTCAGGAAGACCGTTTGCTCCTTGTTGTGCACCCACATCATTAAGGAGCGTTATTGCATCATAAACCTCTTCCGCTGTTGCTTTCAGGTTGTTCTTTTTGATCACCGCAGGATCGACACTTTCAACCCCAAGAGCTGCGACATCACCAGAGGTGTGATACCGTATGATGCTCTTTGCGATTCGTCTGCATTCCTCTGGATAACGCGCGATGATACCAGGGTTGGCATTGTCGATGTGCAGGGTTCCAACGTCTGGTGCCGCAGCCCGGATCCCATGAAATAACTGTTCAAGTGCTGCAGGATTCGGCCGTGGGAACTCTTCTTCTCTCGCATCTTTTGCCTTGTAGGAGAAAATACAGGGTTGATTTCCGATACGGAAATGACGGATCCCTGCGTTGTATAACGCTGCAATTTCCTCACAGATTTCATCGGCACCCCTAAAGCTTGGTGCTCCTTTGCTTGGTTCGCTACAAAAGGAGCACCCGCCTGTGATACCTCGGGAGCATCCACGGTACGTCTCGATTTCCGTGATCAGATACTTTGGGAAAAAAGGATGCTGAAGGACAACTCGTGCGCCTTTCACGGCAAAATTCTTTATCGCCTGTGGATTGGGTCTGCAGAGAGAAGGATCAATAGTTTCGCTGTTCAGTTTGTTTTTTATTAACTCGGAGACAACGATTTCCCCATCTCCAGTTACTATAAAGTCAAAAACGTTTTTTACGACATCAGTCTCTGTCACGGATTTCCCACCAGACATCCCAAACCCGTACCGCGCTGCAGGGCCACAGAGCAGTTTGACTGGTTTTGATATGGTATTGAGAAAAGAGACAAGTTCATAGGGGCTGACAGGGAATCCGGAGAGGTATCGCCCAGGGACAGACATCCCAGCGATAACGATGAGTACATCAGATGTTACAATAGTATTGAGTATAGATGTGTCATTACGAATCTGATCAATGGTGACATAGGTGACATTCGCATGGGAATCAGCATCCCAGACCGCCCCAGCGATGTATCGGGGGTACGGGCTTATGTACGGGGGAACACCAAGGCAGGTTGGTTCGTCAACGTATCCATCAAGGATTACGACATGTAGCATCCTGTCTTTGAACCCTGCTGTTGTTTAAAAAACTTGTTCTCACAGCCCGTATGACACGACAGTGGGCATCTCAATAAAAAAGAAAGCATTTCAGGGTATTAAAAAAATCATGAAATGAAAATGTTTGTGATGTTTCGGTTTTTTGTACGGTGTTTCTTTATTTTCTTGGGGAAATGGAAAATTATCGATAAAGGTCGGATCGGGTGCTTCAGGGTTAAATGAGTTCCAAAGCACAAATCGTCCCCAGCGTTCCACACTGGTTTCTACTTTGTCGAAGCATTCCCGGCAGATCAGGTAATGGATTCCCATTGTCGGATGGCGATATCCTTCGAAGAAACCTAGTTCCTTGCCACATTCAACACATTGTATCATTTTTTTCCTTCCTTTGCCTCCATTTTATTTTTTTTTCTCATAATTACTTTGAGAGTGGGGAGTGGCAGTATCCTGGAAGTATACTAAGGGGATAAATATGAAGGAAAAATAACCTGCCAGCGTCCCTTCCTTTTTCAGTTTTTTATTCCTCCTCTCAAAGACCCATCGTCCAAGATATGAAGACTTGAACTATGATATTATGATGTGTCGGTGGTGGAAAGCACCTCCATTAAAATGATGTTTTCTACGAATGTATGTTTCATCTTCCTTTCTCCCTTATGTATGAAACGCTCGTCTTCTTTAAATATTTTTCTGTCACAAATGAAACATTATTATATGTTATAATTAATCATAAAAAAAATTTTTTAACCGGAAAATATCAATAAAATTACTTTATATTCTTAGTATTAGAATCGATATCACCACTTTTTTTCATTAAATCAATTTTCTATGATTGTTCAGAAATCATAGAATAACCATGGATGTTCAACAATGACCAATAACCGTTCGAAAAATATCTAGAGGAATTCTTCCAGTCTACCCTTTTCTGGATTGAGGATATAGTGCTTTTTGATAAACATCAACGTTTCCAAAATCAGTATCTTCTCGATTGTACCTGGGTGAAATGAAATCAACGAATCAGAAAACTTTTTCGCCTGTATAATGTCCTTTGCGGTAAACGTAATCACCCAGTCATAATCACCATGGACATACGAACTGCTTTCAATAGTAATACCAATTTCTCTGATAATATCTTCTAATTTTCTAGAAACAATCTTATTTATTGTCGTTTGCTCGAGTTGTTTCATTGTTCTTTTCACCATTAAAATAAAATGCTTCTGCCCCATTTTCTCTTCACTAAAAACAGCGGTATATCCCCAAATCAACTCTTTTGCCTCTAATCGTTTGATGATTCTCCATGTTTTTTGTTTTGAGAATCCACAGAGTTGTGCGATCGTTTCTATGTTCTTGTTCGCATTTTTCACTAGTTCAGATAGGACCCTTTTTTCATCCTGATCCATCTGATCTTTACTACTTTTTGACATTTTTTTACTCCCATTCAATTATTTTAAATCATTTTGTTCTTTAATAACATATCTGCCGTAAAATATCTTCATAAATTCCTATTCAATCCCAACAAATAATCATCGTTCCATTATCGAAAAACCATAGAACACATTTAAATAGAATTTATTTTTTTTAGAAATCAAAATAAATCTAGTTTATTTCTCCATCACTTTGAAGAAAGTAACCACAACGTTTATGAAAATAACAGAGGTTATACTGACAATAAAATATCACCATATACAGATAACTTTATACGAACCGTCAATATTCCGCGTGAATGATGGGTGAAGAACCATGATAAGTGCATATATTCTTATCACCATGACTCCAGGAAAAACAGACAAAGCGATAAAGGAAATGAGACAGCTAGACAATGTCGCAAAAATCTCCATTATAGCAGGAGAATACGACATTGTGATACGAGCCCAAGTCAAAAACCTTGAAGAACTTTTAACTGTCACCGATAAAATCCAGATGATCGAAGGAGTCACTAAAACAACCACCCAAATCATTGAAAAAGAAATCAGCCTTCAATAATGAGACGAAAACATGATCATTAGGAAAAAATACCTGTTTTATGTCCTGGCGATCACGTCTTCTTTTATAGCAGCTGCAGTCACCGGCGTCGATAGCTTCGTCGGCAGCCAACCCGCGTTCAAATACGATCCATGGGCATTTGCGTTTGCATTATTTTTCATCGGAACACTCATCACCCTTCTCATTACACTGTCTCTATCGATAAAAATCAAAGGAAAAAGCCTGGGAGCAAAAATACTAGATCCATCCTTCAAACAACTCCGTCTCGTACAAAAAAGCGAGATGAAATACCATCTCATCGCCGGTCTGATGAACGCAATCAACACCGTTGGGTACTGCGCGATTATCTCCATTGTCCAAGACCCTAGTGTGATTTTGTCGTTTTCCCAGATCGTCATCCTCTATCTTTTACTCATGGAGTCCATCACCGAAAAAGACGTACCAACCCTGGTGGAAATCCAATCCTCCGTCATCGTCACCTTCGGAGCTATCCTGGCATCCATAAGCCTCACTGGAGAATTTCAGCTATTCCCCATCTTCATCGTCTTCCTCGTTGTGAACCCCACCTGGGCGGTCTTCTCGATTTATCAAAGAAAATTAAAGATCATGAAAATCCACAATAAACCAAATGATTCGATCAATATCCGATTCTGGAATGTGTTTTTTTCCTGCCTCTTCACCGCCCTCCTCCTCTTCATCTATGATCTCTTCACCAGCGGGAATCACCTGATCACCGGATTTGTCACATCGATTGATCCGTCCTATTTCCTCTTACTTGTCCTCACCATGGGAACAACCTTCTTCTCCTACGTCCTATATATTCGTTCCCTTGGTATGGGAAAAGCAAGTGTGAATAACGCGATACGTGCCTCAACTATCATCTTTGCGATCCCCTTCTCAATCATCCTGTTACAATTAGGGACTATTACCGAATTTTCCACAGACCCAGTCATGCTCATCATTAAAATCATCGGAATGGTTTTAATCGTCATGGGAATCATCTCCTTTGCACTCACCGTCGTAAAATCATATATTTTCATTACCGTGAAACCTGGCAGTCCCATACGTGACACCATGCAGAAACTCTGGGATATCCGCGGTGTCTCACATGTCTCAGTTACCTCAGGTAAATATGATTTCATCGTCAAGGTCTCCACCCGTACTCTGATGAAAGGCTACGAGCGTATCATTCGGAAACTCGATGAAATCCCTGAGATCAAAAAATACCACTGGGACTCCGTGTTAAAAGACTGGGAGAAAATCTAAAACCGACTAGAAATCCTTTTATGATTTCATTTGTTCTCATACAGGGTATTCGATATGATTGACAAACGGTTAGAGAAACTTGCCACTATCTTAGTCCGGTATTCATTAAATTTAAAGAAAAACGACCTCTTCGTCATCTCCGGCAGTCATCTCGCTGCACCATTGATCAAAGAAGTCTATCACCAAGCAATCAAGATTGGTGCACATCCATTCACCCACATCGGCATCGATGGACTTGCAGAGATTTTTTATAATTGCTCCTCAGAACAACAACTCAAATATGTCTCCCCTCTCAGTAAATTCGAAATCGAACAGATCGATGCCAGCCTTTCCATCATCAGCCCGGAGAACACACGGAACATGACGAATATCGACCCGAAAAAACAAGTGGTCAGTAGCATCGCCCATCAACATATCCAGAGAATTTTTCTTGAACGAGCCGCAAAAAAAGATCTGCGATGGTGTATAACACAGTACCCAACCCAGGCGTCTGCCCAAGACGCTGAAATGTCTCTTGCGGACTATGAGGATTTTATTTTCAATGCTGCACATGTCCAAGCAAAAGACCCCATCAAATACTGGAGAACTGTTCAGAGAGAACAGGAAAAGATACGAACATTCCTGAGTAAAAAGAAGATCCTTCATATTATCGCGAAGGACACCGATCTTCAGCTATCTGTTGCAGGTAGGCAGTGGATCAACTGTTCCGGAACAGAAAATTTCCCAGACGGTGAGGTGTTCACCGGCCCCGTCGAAACATCAACGGAAGGACATATCAGTTATTCGTTCCCTGGTTCGTATAACGGCCGGGAAGTCAATGACATCCAGCTCTGGTTCAAGAAAGGTGTTGTGGTGAAAGCAACCGCATCAAAAGGAGAACAGTTCCTTCATGCGATGCTTGCCATGGACCCTGGTGCAAAACGATTAGGAGAGTTCGCGTTCGGGACGAACTACGGGGTGAAGAACTACACGAAAAACACCTTATTTGATGAAAAGATCGGTGGGACGATCCATCTTGCAGTCGGAAGTGGATACCCTGAGACCCGCAGTAAAAATATCTCCAGCTTGCATTGGGACATGGTCTGCGACCTTCGTAAAAACGGGGAAGTCTATGCAGATGACGAATTGATCTATAAGAATGGACGATTTTTGAACATCTAATGCTATTCTCCTTATACTGTACCAGCAAATATTTAAATATTCTATTAATATAACATTATAAGAGATAAAAAATATAATTTCTATTCAGTTGGAGAAGGAGGAATACGTATGAACAAAACAAATCATAGGAAACCTATTTATCAAACTCTATTTACGATCTTTATTGCAGGCCTGTTCATCATCCCGGGATCTGCAGGTATAATCAATGAAATACAAAAAAATGGAACTCAAACAACAGAGCGAGGATCGACCATCTACGTTGACGATGATAACACCGCAGGACCATGGGACGGAACTATGGACTACCCGTACCAGTTTATACAAGACGGTATTGACCATGCGACCGGGGGAGATATCGTATCTGTTTTCAATGGTATCTATGTAGAAAATGTTGTCGTCCCCAAGTCCCTTGAGCTTATCGGTCAGGACAAAGAGCGCACTGTTATTACCGGTAATGATTTCGGAACCGTCGTTAAAATCATCGCAGAAGGAGTCATGATCACTGGATTTACCATCACCCACAGTGGAAGTAATCCAAACAACGCAGGCATCTTGATTCATACTCCCTATAACACGATTTTCAATAATAACATAGAAAAAAACAACTACTATGGAATCTGTGTGATTGAAGGATACGACAATACTATCTATCACAATAACATTGTTGACAATACCTATCAAGCGTTTGATGTCATCGCAAACAGTACCTGGGATGATGGGTATCCATCTGGTGGAAATTACTGGAATGACTACACAGGAACCGATGAAAATGAAGACGGAATAGGAGAATTTCCATATCCGACTGGGAACAGCTCCGCTGACAATTATCCGCTCATCCATCCCTATGGTTCGATAGTCAATGAAGATACCGATGAAATATTCCTCACGATTCAAGGAGCTATCAATGATCCCGATACCATGGATGATCATGTTATTCTGGTGAAAAACGGACAGTATTGGGAACATGTTTCACTACACAAATCACTAACCCTCATTGGTCAAGACAACCATGAGACTATCATCGACGGCAGGAACCTTGGTGATGTGGTAACCATCTGTGCCAGTGATGTTGCTCTTCAAGGATTCATGATTCAGCACAGCGGCGTCGAAGAACAAAATGCCGGCATCGTGGTGAACGGGAAGAATTGTTCTCTTACAAATACTATCATCTATAAGAACTTCCAAGGAATTATTGTAAAACATTCTGTTCAAGATGCAATGATTGCGTACAATGAGATTAAGGAGAATGGATGGAACGGCATCACTCTAAAATCAGGATGTCAAGGAATCCATATTTTTGAGAACAACATAGCTGATAATTTCTACGCAGGGGTTGGAATTACTGAAGCATCCAATAACTATATCTATCATAATAATCTCAAATCAAACCGTCATCAAGCCTATGACGATGCAGCGAACATCTGGGATGACGGCTATCCCTCAGGGGGTAACTACTGGAGTGATTACACAGGGTCTGATGCTGATGGTGATGGCATCGGTGATGTTCCCTATATCATCCTTGATGGGATGAACACAGACAGCTATCCTCTGATTGCACCATACACCGCTGAAGACACGATCCCGCCTGTCGTCAAGATTCAAACACCAACTAACGGATTGTATCTCTGGGGATTACGACTATTCTCCGGGTTGTTTAGAAAAAATACCATCATCTATGGCTCTATCAATATCCAGGTGGAAGCAACAGATGCACAATCAGGGATTGCGAAAGTCGAGTTCCTGATAGATGATTCTGTAAATCCAGAATTTGTCGATACCCAATCACCCTATAGCTGGACATGGTCCAAACCATCGCTCCTCTTCCACAAACACACCATCATTATC
>Ga0209287_10001138_pt1 | contig 13818 bp, 16 predicted proteins | sample PPLLak3cmMay2015_2_FD_187255 | JGI IMG/M metagenome (GOLD analysis project Ga0209287, IMG submission 187255) | Freshwater sediment microbial communities from Prairie Pothole Lake near Jamestown, North Dakota, USA - PPLs Lake P8 Core (1) Depth... | ecosystem: Environmental > Aquatic > Freshwater... | reverse complement strand
CGGGGCGAAGAAGTGGACCGGCACCCGTATCGATCTGGTCTTCGGTTCGAATTCCCAGCTGCGTGCCCTGGCGGAAGCCTATGCCTGCTCGGACGCCCAGGACACGTTCGTCAAGGACTTCGTGGCGGCCTGGAACAAGGTGATGAATCTGGATCGCTTCGACCTCGCATGATCGGGCGGGTCGGCAAGGCCGCGTAAACGCCCCCCGCCCCACCGGGGCGGGTTTTTACCGTTGATTTTTTGATGAGAAAAGACAAATGAAAGCTTTACTGATCAACCCCGAGACCCGATCCATCGAGTACATCGACATCGGCAGTCACGCCGAGCTCGCCAGCCTGATCGGCTACGACACGATCGAGTCCGACGCCGTCGGCAGCGCGGGCGACCGCCTCTATTTCGACGAGGAATGCTTCCTGCGCGGCACCACCGGGCGCTTCCAGATCGATACCCTGGTTCCGGTATCGGGACGCGCGGTGATCGCCGGCAGCGCCGACGACGGCGCCACGCTGCGCGATGTCGCGACAGACATCGAAGACGTGCGCAGCCGCATCAAATACCTTTAACCCAAGGGAGACCGAACCATGATCGGACAGATGGGTAACCACTTGCTTGCCGCGCTGGCGCTGCTCGGCGCCGGCCTCGAGGGTGTGGCGCTGGAGATGCCGGATTGAGCGCTGCGGTCTTCATGCGATCGCCGACGACCGCCTTTCACCTGCGGCAGGCACACGCCGACGATCTGCCTGCGATCAACGGCATCGTCGAGCGCGCCATCGCGACCTGGCAATTGCCCGAACGGGTGAAGCGCCTGAGCCTGCCGAGCTACCGCTACCACGCGCACGACCTCGTTCATCTTCACCTCGTGGTGGCGGAGGATGCGGACCACGCACTGGTCGGCGTCGCCGCCTGGGAACCGGCCAATCCGCGCGACCTGCCCGCCGGGCAGCGCGGTTTGCTGCTGCACGGGCTGTACGTCGATCCCGCCTGCCAGCACCGCGGCGTCGGCAGCCAACTGCTCGATGCGGCGGCAGCGGCCGCGCGGGCACAGGGTTTTGATGGCGTGCTGGTAAAGGCACAGGCCGATGCCAACGGTTTTTTCGAAGCGCGCGGCCTGCAGCGGTTGCCGGTGGAAGATGCGGCGCGGCACTATCCGCACCGCTTCTGGCTGCCTGCCCGCCATTGAGGACAGCGATCGGGCCGTAAGATTATTTCCGTTTTCCAACCGAGCCTGGATGCCCTTAATTAAGTACAAGACAGTCGGTGTCGAAGCAGGCAGTCAAACGGAAATCAGCTTCCAGGCTGAAGCTTTGAGGAGAACGATCATGGCATTGAGCTGGCAACGCATTGTCTGGAAGTGGCGACGCAAAGTGGCCGCGAAGCGCATGGCCGCAGAATACGGCGAAGATGTGCCGCTCGGCATTGGCTAGGCGAAAAACATGGAAATCGCGCAACCCGAACAGCCCTTGAGCTGGCGTGCGACCTGGCTGGCCCAGGTGCACGACCATCCCTGGACCAGTGCCGGTCTGGCGCTGGCAATGGCGGTGGTTGTTTTACTGCTGCTGGCCAGTCTCTGGCGCGTGGCCACTGGCGAATCCGATGCGGCGCTGCGGCTGGGGTTGCTGGGCGGAATGGCGGGGTTCGCCGCCACCGCGCTGGGCGCCTTGCCCGCCCTGTTTCTGCGCAATCTGTCCCATCGCACCGAGGACACCATGTTGGGACTGGCCGCAGGAATGATGCTGGCCGCCAGTTCCTTCTCGCTCATCCTGCCCGGTCTTGCCGCCGGCGAAACCATCACCGGCCACGCCACCCTCGGCGCCCTCACCGTGGTGCTCGGCCTCGGACTGGGCGTGCTGCTGATGCTGGGGCTCGACCAGTTCACCCCGCACGAGCATGAACACGGCGGCCCCTGCGGCGCAGGCTGCGAACGCCTCAACCGGACATGGCTGTTCGTGTTCGCCATCGCGCTGCACAACCTGCCGGAGGGCATGGCCATCGGTGTGTCGTTTTCGCAGGGCGATCTGAGCGTCGGTTTGCCGCTCACTTCCGCCATCGCCATCCAGGACATTCCCGAAGGGCTGGCGGTCGCCATGGCCTTGAAAGCCGCTGGTCTGAGCCCGTTACGTGCGGTGTGGGTGGCGACGTTGAGCGGCCTGATGGAACCCATCGGCGCACTGCTCGGCATCGGGCTGGCAAGCGGTCTGGCGCTGGCCTACCCCATCGGGCTTGGACTTGCGGCTGGCGCGATGATCTTCGTGGTGAGCCACGAGGTGATTCCCGAAACCCATCGCAACGGCCACCAGACACCGGCGACGCTCGGCCTGATGGCGGGGTTCGCGGTGATGATGGTGCTGGATACGACGCTGGGTTGAGCCGATTTAGCGCAGCACTTCGGCTGGCTGTGATGCTGCTTCGGCAGCCGGATGAGGCGCCCCTTCCAGGGCCAGCGCGTAGATCCGCTGTAAGTCGTCTTCGCTGATGTCGACGAAGGTATCGATCTGGGACAGCGCATAGACCAGGCTGCTGTGCGGGATCATGCTTTTTTCGTCAGCCCTGGCAACAGCCTGGGTGCGTTGATGCCAGCTTTGCGGATAGCGCCGCCAGGCGAACGGGGCGTTGAACGCCACCGCCACCGTCACCAGCACCACGACATTCAACAGTACCGGACTCAACAGATAGCCGTAGCCAAGCGCATGCACGGGTTCTCCGCCGAGGACGGCGAACAGCGCGGTGGCGCCGCCTGGTGGGTGCAGGCAGCGCAGGCTGTACATGGCGGCGATCGACAGCGCCACCGCCAGCGAAGCCGCCAGCATCGGATCGCCGCCGAACCAGCGCGCACAGGTCACGCCGATCAGGGCTGACACCAGATGGCCGCCCAGAACTGGCCACGGCTGCGACAGTGCCCCGTGCGGTGCGGCGAACAGCAGCACCGCGGAGGCCCCCATCGAGGCGATGGCCAGCACACCGCCATGTCCATCGATCCATAGATGGCTCGACCACAACACGACGAGGATGCCGACGAGGCCTCCGGCGGCTGAGATCCAGTGCTCGCGCTCCGAGACCGAGTAGGCCAGTCTGCGCACCATCAACCCGTGCTCCAGGCGCGCGGCCTCCGCATGCCGGCGATCTTGCAGGCCTGCTTGACGTAGCCGTAGGGGAACATCTCGAACAGCTTCTTCTGGGCGTCCTTGCCCATGCGTTCCGCCAGATGCTTGATGACGAAGCGTGCATCGGCCGCCACCTGGTGCTCGTCGTAGTAGTCGCGCATGAAGCGGATGGCGTCCCAGTGGTCGTCGTTGAGCTGGATGTTTTCGTCCGCGGCCAGGGCCCTGGCCACCTCCTCGTTCCAGTCGCCCGGCTCGACCAGATAGCCTTCGGCGTCGCGCTCGGGCATCAGGGCTTCAAGATTGGATAGTTGATTCATGATTGCCTCCTTGTTAGGGGATGAAGCAAGTTTAGGGATTTCTTATATATCCATCCAACGATTAATTTTGCGTTCTAATATCGATAATCTCGATATATAAAACCACTATGGATACCGAACTCGCGCGCACCTTCCTGATGGTGGCCGCCACCAGCAACTTCGTCGCCGCTGCAAGCCGCCTGCACGTCACCCAGTCGACCGTGAGCGCGCGCATCCACACCCTGGAAACCGCGCTCGGCGCGCGTCTGTTCCAGCGCGGCCGCAACGGCGCCGAACTGACGCCAGCCGGCAAGCGCTTCCTGCGCCACGCCAAACATCTGGTGCGCACCGTCGAACAGGCGCGTCACGACGTCGGCCTGCCACAGGGATTCCGTGATGTGCTCACCGTGAGCGGCCGCATCGCACTATGGGAAGGGTTTTTGCCGCACTGGGTGGCATGGATGCGCGAGGCGGCGCCGGACGTGTCGCTGCGGCTGGAAATCGGTTTCGAGGCCGACATCATGCAGGGGCTGATCGAAGGCACGGTGGACATCGGCGTGATGTACACGCCGACCTCGCGCGCCGGGCTCACGGTCGAATCGCTGTTCGACGAAACCCTGTTGCTGGTAACCAGCGATCTCGAGCGCGGCTGGCCCGATGAGGGCTATATCCACGTCGACTGGGGGCCGGAATTCCACGCGCAGTTCAGCGACCACTACCCCGACGCCCCGCCGCCCACACTGATCGCCAACATCGGTTGGCTCGGCGTACAGCAGCTGCTGACCTACGGCGGCAGCGGCTATTTTCCGCAGCGCCTGGTGCGTCACCACCTCGAGGCAGGACGACTGACGCAGCTGCCCGGCAGCCCCCAATTCAAGTTACCCGCTTGGATGGTGTTTCCCCGCGACAGCGACAGCGAGACGCTGCAGCGGGCGCTCGATGGACTGCGTGAGCTGGCCCGGGAAGAACAGGCGCGCCCCTGAGGCGACAGGCGCGGATTCAGTTGACGCCAAGGGTGCCGTTACTGAAGCCAGTCAACCCCTGGATCAGAGGAACAGCTTGATGAAAAACCCGGCAGGCCTCCTGATAGTCCCGCTCCTCGCATTGCTGCTGACCGGCTGCTTTACCGACTCGGCGACGCGCCTGGCTTTCGACATCGAATCCGCGACCGCGCGCATGGCCGGACACGAGCGCTTCCGCATCGAGCACAGGCCGGCGAAATCTCGGGAATGCCGAGGCCGCTATACGGTACAACTCGACAAGGTCGGCGCGCTGATCGTTTGGTGCTTCGACTCCGCCGGCAAGGTCGTCGCCAGTGGCAGCACCTCGTACCACTCGCGCTTCATCGATGCGCCGCAAACCTGGATCGTAGACAAACCGGCCGGTTCGACTCTGATCATCGACGTCGAGCGCCGCGCCGGCCGTCCGGTCGTCGTCGATGTGCGCTAACCGCCTCAGGCCGTCGGCTTGATCGCCACCAGGTCGATCAGTGCCGACATCCCATGGTGGTGGGTGCCTTCGCTGATGAGCGATTCGTGTTCGTGAAGATGGCGGATGTCCCAGTCACCGAACCACTCGCGCAGCAATTCGGGCGTATACATGTTGGCCGCATTCGGCGGGCCTCCGGTTCCATACTCGATCTGCTTCGGCGTGTAGCCCTGCAGGATGAGCACGCCGCCCGGCTTCAAGGTGCGACGGATGCCTTCGATGATGCGGTCGCGTTCGGGCGGCGGCGCGAACTGGATGAAGATCGCCGCCACCAGGTCGTAGGCGGCTTGCGGCCAACTCCAGTTCAGTACGTCAGCCTGCTCGGTATTCAGCGTCACCCCGCGCTCGGCGGCCAGCTTCTTCGCCTTCTCCAGGGCGAAGGGCGAGACGTCGATGGCATGCACCTGCGCCCCCTGCTCGGCCAGCCACACGCCGTTGCGCCCCTCGCCGTCGGCGATCGCCAGCGCGCACATGCCGGGACGGATCAGCGCGGCCTGGCTGGCCAGGAAGACATTGGGCGCGGTACCGAAGATGTAATCCTCGGTGGCGTAGCGTTCGTTCCAGAAATCGGAACTCATGCCTATTTGGCGTTGGCGGCGAGCAGGCGCTCGAGTTGTGCGGCCGGCACCATACCGGGCACGCGGACGCCGTTGGCGAAAACCAGCGTCGGGGTGCCCGACACCTTCAGCTTGTTGCCGAGGGCGATAGTGCTATCGACCGGGTTGGCACACTTGCCGTCATTGCTGGGAATGGTGCCGCGGGTGATGTATTCATCCCAGGCCTTGTTGCGGTCGGGCGCGCACCAGATCTGCTTCGACGTCTGCACTGCCTTCGGATGAAGGCCCTCGATCGGATAGAGGAAGGTGTAGACGGTGATGTTGTCGACCTTGGCGAGCTCGGCCTCGAACTTGCGGCAGTAGGGGCAATCGACGTCGGAGAACACCACCAGCTTGCGTTCGCCCTTGCCCTTGACGGTCTTCATCGCGTCCTTCAACGGCAGGGTTTTCCAGTCGATCGCCTGCAACCGGTTGAGGCGTTCCTGGGTGAGGTTGGCGCGGCTCTTGAGGTCGATCACGTCTCCGGCAAAGACGTATTGCGCCTTTGCATCGACATAGATCAACTGGCCGTCCAGGTAGACCTCGAACAGGCCGCTGTAGGGCGTCTTCTTGACCGAGGCGATATTCGCACTGGGAAACTGCTCGGTCAGCGCCTTGCGGATGACGGACTCGTTGGCCTGCGCGGTCGCGGCGAACATCAGGGTAGCGGCCAGCGCCAGGGTAACTAATTTCATTTAATGCTCCAGTTCAGGGTTTCACCACAAAGGACGCGAAGGCGGAAGTTAAAAACAAAAAACCTCCTTCGCAATCAATCAAATACAAAATCAGGACATTGCCTCGCGCACCAAAGCCGCTTTCAACGGCGGCAGGTGGTCGACGACCCGCATCCCGGCATTGCGCAGCCAGGCTGCGCGGCTGTCGCCAAACAGGTGATGCAGACCGTGTGTGAGCGCCTGCATGCGCTGCACCGGCTCGGCGCGCATTCTGGCATAGCGCTGCAGCACCCGCAGATCGCCCAGAAAAACCCGGCGATGCTGCACCAGCACTTCGACCAGGGCCTCGGCATCGCCGAATCCGAGGTTCACGCCCTGCCCTGCCAGCGGATGAACGCCGTGCGCGGCATCGCCGATCAGCGCCACGCCGGGTGCCACAGCCGACTCGACCCGGATCAGACGCAGCGGAAACGCCGCCGCCGGGGTCAACAGGAGCAAGGCCCCGAGCCGGTCGTGTCCGGCCGCCTGCACCTTTTCCGCGAGTGCCGCCGGATCCAGTGCCACCAACTCATCGGCATGCGCCGTCTGGGTTGACCAGACCATCGATAGTCGGTTCCCACCTGCCAGGGGAAGCCAGGCGAGGACGTCGCTGTCGAAGAACCACTGGAAGGCGGTGCCGCGGTGCGGCCGCTCGCATTCGAAATTTGCCACCACCCCGCTCTGGCCGTAGGGGACAAGCGTCGAGGCGACCCCGGCCCACTCGCGGATGCGCGAAGCGGCACCATCGGCGCCGACAATCAGTTCAGCCTCCAGCACCCGACCATCGGCCAGCTTCAGGCGTGAAACGGTTTCGTCCCGGTCGAGCGATTCGATCGCCGCCGGGCAGTACAACGCCACGTTGCCGTCGGCTTCGATCGCCTGCCACAGGGCATGTTGCAGGCGACCGCTCTCAAGGATGGCGGCGAGATGCGACACGCCCGCCTGGTAGGCGTCGAGCCGCACCGCGCCGCCGGTGTCACCGCTGACGTCCATGCGGAATACCGGCTGGACACGCCCAGCATCCATGCGCTGCCATGCGCCGATGCGCTCGAGAAAGCGCTGGCTGGCGGGGCTGATGGCGTAGATGCGGGTATCCCACTGGTCCGGCGGACTCTGCGGCGGCTGGCGTTCGACCAGTGCCACCCGCAGGCCCTGCCGGCCGAGCGCCAGAGCAGCCGCCGCACCGACCAGACCGGCGCCGACCACGATCACGTGATAGCGCTCACCGCTCATGCTTCACTCCTCTCGCCGTGCTTCATTCCCGTCAGGGCGCTCTCCCGCCTGCGCGAGAGGGCGCAAACGTCACGCCCCACAAGGCGACTCCGACTTTCTATGGGCTGAAGCCCGTGAAAGATCGTATGACCAAACCGGTTCATCCGCGTGCCCCGAACATCATCCGTCGCGCGACGAAGGCTTTCAGCGGCGGCAGCACTTCCAGCGCCAGCAGGCCGAGTCCGCGGGCGTGGCGCAAGGGTGCGACGTCGTTGGAAAACACCCGCACCAGAAAATCGGTGAAGCCGACCCCGCCGATCACGTCGGCCCGTCGTCCGCGCGCGTAATCGCGCAGCATGGCGGCGCAGCCGATCTCGCCGCTGTCGGTGTCACCGCACAGGCTCGCCAGTTCCCAGGCGTCGCGCAGACCGATGTTGAAACCCTGTCCGGCAACCGGATGCAGGGTCTGCGCGGCGTTGCCGATGCGCACCACGTGATCGGCGGCCTCGCTGCCGATATAGGCGAGCCGCAGCGGAAAGGTCTTGCGCGGGCTGGCCTGCAGAAACAGGCCCTGGCGGCCGCCGAAGTGTCGGTACAGGGCAGCGAGAAATTCCTCATCGGGCAAGGCAGCGATGCGCTGGGCATCGGCGTTGTTCGCGGTCCATACCAGGGCGTAGCCTTCGCCCTTGGGCAGCAGTGCTGCCGGGCCTTCGGCGGTAAAGCGCTCGAAGGCCTGGCCGGCATGCGGCAATTCGGTCCGCACCTCGCACACCACAGCCATCTGCTCGTAGTCGCGCTCGAACTTGGGTTCGGGAGCCGTCCCGCCGCGCCCGCCGTCGGCCACCACCACCAGCGGCGCACTCAGGACGCGGCCGTCGGCGGCGTGCAGCGTGGCCGAGGCGGAACCCGGTTCGATACGCTCGACTGCCACCCCGTATTCGACGGCGATGGCCGCCTCGCGCAGCGTCTGTTTCAGTGCGACCGTGAGTTCGGCGTAGGGCAGCACATAACCCAATGCCGGTACGCCGAGCTCATCAGCCGCAAGCCGCGCCATGCCGAGGGCACCGCGTTGCGAGATATGGATGCGGGTGATCGGGGTGACATCGGCGAGCCTGCCCCACACGCCGAGGCGCTCGAGGATGAGGCGCGAACCGTGCGCCAGCGCCAGCGTGCGGGTATCGGCGCGCGCGTCTTCAGGCTGCGCCTCGAGCACGCGCGCGGCAACGCCCTGCTGCTGCAGCGCCAGCGCGCACACCGCGCCGACCGGACCGGCGCCGACGATGAGGATGTCGTTCACTGCTGCATCCATGCCTCGATCTCCGCCACGGTTTTGGGCGGCGAGGTCAGCACCTCGCAAGCCGATTCGGTCACCGCCACGTCGTCCTCGATGCGGATGCCGATGTTCCACAGCGCCTCGGGTACGTCGTCCGCCGGGCGGATGTAAAGGCCGGGCTCGACCGTCAGGGTCATACCCGGCACAAACTGCCGCCATTCGCCATGCAACTTGTATTCACCGGCATCGTGCACATCCATGCCCAGCCAGTGGCCGGTGCGATGCATGTAGAAGCGGTTGTAAGCAGCCGATTCGATCAGGCCGTCGATCTCGCCGTGCAGCAGGCCGAGATCGACCATGCCCTGCGTCAACACGCGTACCGCCACCTCGTGCGGGGCGTTCCAGTGGTTGCCGGGCCGCACCGCTGCGATGGCTTCCGCCTGCGCCGCGAGCACCAACTCGTAGGCATCCTTCTGCGCCGCAGAGAAGCGGCCATTCACAGGGAAGGTGCGGGTGATATCGGCCGCATAGCTACCGAACTCGGCCGCTGCGTCGATCAGCAACAGATCGCCATCGCGCAGCGGCTTGTTGTTGAAGACGTAGTGCAGGACACAGGCATTGGCGCCGCTGGCGACGATGGAGGTATAGGCCGGGGCCTCGGCGCCGCCGCGGCGGAAGGCGGAGAGCAGTTCCGCCTCGATCTCGTATTCGTGGCCACCCGGCCGGGTCGCGCGCATCGCACGGCGGTGTGCTTCGGTGGAGATTTCTGCGGCGCGGCGCATCAGGGCGAGTTCGTGGCCGTCCTTGACCAGGCGCATCTCGTCGAGCCAGATGCGCGCATCGACCATCCTGTTCGGCGCGTGCACGCCGCTGCGCGCCTTGCCGCGCACGCTGTTGAGCCAGCCCATCACCTGCGTATCCCAGGCCATGTCGCGGCCGATGAGATAGGCCAGCAGTGGCTGGTTTTCCAGCAGCTGCGGCAGCTTCGCATCCAGGGTGCCATAGGCGAAGGTTTCGTCGAAGGCGAAGACCTCGCGGGCGGCTTCCGGGCCATAGCGGAAGCCATCCCAGATCTCGCGCTCTTCGTTGCGCTCGCGACAGAACAGGATGTGGCGCGGTTCGGCGCCGCCCACCAGCACCACCACCGCCTCGGGCTCGTTGAAGCCGGTCAGCCAGTAAAAGTAGCTGTCGTGCCGGTAGGGATAGTGGGTGTCGCGGTTGCGCGGCACCTCGGGGGCGGTGGCGATGACCATCACCCCCTCTCCCATCTGCTCCAGAACCCGCTCGCGACGGGAACGGTAGATTGCCGAATCAGGCTGCATGTCGCTGTCTCAGTTCCTCATCAAGGGCTTTGAGCCGGGCCGGCGTGCCAACGTCTTCCCAGCGTCCGGCGTAGTGTTCGCCGCGCACGCGTCCGGCATCGATCGCCAGCCGCAGCAACGGGGCGAGAGGCGCCTTCTCGCCTGCCGGAGTGTGGGCGAACAGCGCACGATGGTAGGCGCCTATGCCGGAAAAGGTGAAGCGCGCCGGGTGCGGCGTGAGCGGGATGTCGGCATTGGTCACCCGGCCGCGATCGAGCACGAAATCGCCCTGCGGATGATGCGGCGGATTGTCGACCAGCACCAGGTGCGCCTGGTCGTGGCCGGCGCCGAGCCGCGCCAGCGGCTCGGCCAGGCGGCTGAAATCGAATTCGCAATAGATGTCGCCATTGACCACGATAAAGACCTCGGCATCGATCAGCGGCAGCGCAGTGGCGATGCCGCCCGCCGTTTCCAGCGCGCTGATTTCAGCCGAATAGTCGATCGACACGCCAAATGCGGCGCCGTTCCCCAGCGCCGCCTCGATCTGTTGGCCGAGATGGGCATGGTTGATGACGATGTGGGTGTAGCCCGCCGCACGCAGGCGTTCGATATGCCAGACGATAAGTGGCTTGCCGCCGACCGCCAGCAGGGGCTTGGGTGTATGGTCGGTGAGCGGGCGCATGCGTTCGCCGCGCCCGGCGGCGAGGATCATCGCCGTGGCATGCGTCAAAATGTGTACCCCACCTGCGGCTGCTTGTCCTGCAGCGCATCGAGCAGGAACAGCAGCGGCTTGAGTTCGTCGTAGCGCTCGCACACTTTGCGCAGGTAGTGCATCACCAGCGGCATGTCCTTCAGATAACCGTCCTTGCCATCACGATGGTAGAGGCGCGCGAAAATGCCGAGCACCTTGATGTGACGCTGCGCCCCCATCCATTCGAAGTCGCGCCAGAATCCGCCGAAGTCCTCGCTCACCGGCAGGCGGGCGGCGCGCGCCTTTTCCCAGTAGCGAATCACCCAGTCGAGCTGCATTTCCTCGTCCCACTGGATGTATGCGTCACGGTAGATCGAGGCAAGGTCGTAGGTGATGGGGCCGTAGACGGCGTCCTGGAAATCGAGGATGCCGGGATTGGGGTCGGAGACCATCAGATTGCGCGAATGCCAGTCGCGATGCACGTAGACCTGCGGCTGCGCCAGGTTGTTGGCCAGGATGCGTCCGAAGACAGTATCGAGTATCTCTGCCTGCTGCGGCGTCATGCTCGCGCCAAGATGCCTGGCCACGTACCACTCCGGGAACAGCATCAACTCGCGCAGCAGCAGGGTGCGATCGTATTCCGGCAGCACGCCGGGGCGGCTGGCCTGCTGGATGCGGATCAGGGCATGGTTGGCGTCCAGATACAGGTTGCGTGCCGTGGCAGGATTCAGCGCCGACAGATAGGTGGTGTCGCCCAGGTCACTCAGCAGCAGGAATCCCTGCTGCAGGTCCTGCGCCAGCACTCGCGGCACATGCACGCCGGCATCGGCAAACAGCCGCGCCACCTTGGTGAATGGCCGGCAATCCTCGTGTGCCGGCGGTGCGTCCATGACGATATAATGGCCGCCTTGTCGGGTGACGCGAAAATAACGGCGGAAGCTGGCGTCCGCCGAGGCGGGAGCGATATCGAACGAATCTGCCCCGAGTTCCCGCGAAACCCAGCGCTCCAATGCCTGCAAACGATCCACTGCCCGACAGCCCCATACAAACGAATTCTTGGGATTTTACATCCTTGTCCAACCCGCCCGCCCTTGCATGGATCGCATTATTGCTTAGCGCCAGCTTCGCGGCCGGAGCCGAGGGCCTGCTGCTGAAAAGGGATGAAGTGCTGAGCCCTCCGGAAGTGGCGGCGGCCGATGCGCCCCTGTTCTTCAGCGCCGACCGCCTGGAATCCGTGGCAACGAACGTGATCGAGGCCAGCGGTAATGTGGAAATCCGCCATGCGGGGCGAAACCTGTTCGCCCAGTGGCTGCGCTACGACATGAACCTGAACCAGGTCGAAGCACGCGACGACGTCAGGCTGGAAGCCGCCTTGCTGCTTGTCGAGGGTGACTACCTGCGTCTCGACCTCGACGACTACAGCGGTACGCTGACCCATCCCGTCTATCAGTTGCAGGGCCAGCCCGGACGTGGCAGCGCAGAACAGATCGACTTCCTCGACCGGGACCGCTACAAGCTGAAAGATGCCCGTTACACGACCTGCCCGGTCGACAACGACGACTGGTTTCTCGAGGTGGGCGAGCTTGAGATCGACCGGACACGCGAGGTGGCTACGGCCCACCACGCCACGTTCAATTTTCTTGGCACGCCCATCCTCTATACTCCCTGGGCGAACTTCCCGCTCAACGATGCGCGCAAGTCGGGCGTGCTCCCCCCGACCTTCGGCACCACGGAAAGCGGCGGCTTCGAAGTCCTGGTCCCCTACTACTTCAACCTCGCGCCCAATTACGATGCCACGCTCTACCCCCGCATCCTGTCGAAGCGCGGCTTCCAGCTCGGCGGCGAATTCAGATACCTGACAGAAAGTCTGCAGGGCGAGAACCGTGCCCAGTATCTGGCGGATGACAGGGTGGCGGACCGGTCGCGCTGGAGCCTGGCCCTCGACAATACCTACCGCCTGAGCCCTCAGACCCAAATGGGATTCCGTTACGACAGGGTCTCGGACGACGATTATTTTCGCGATCTTTCCAACCAGATATCCATCACCTCGCTCACCAACCTTAATCAGGAATTCTGGATCCGGTCGCAACATGCCAACTGGCAGGCGGTCGTCGGTGCGCAGGACTTCCAGACCTTGCAGGACTCCACTGCGCTCGAGCCGATCGTCGAACCCTATGCGCGTCTGCCTTACGCACGTCTGGGTCTGAACCAGGGGCTTGCCAACGGCCTGCAGTTCAAGCTGGACACGGAGGCCACGCGCTTCGCCCATTCCACCCTGACCGAGGGAACAAGAGTGCTGGCCTATCCCGTCCTGCGCATGCCGATGGCCAATTCCTATGGATTCTTCACCCCGCAGATCGGCTGGCACAGTACCTATTACTGGCTCGACGACTCGCAGCCCGATCAGCGTATCTCGCGCAATCTGCCGATCCTGAGCCTGGACAGCGGCATCGTCCTCGAACGCCCGTTCAGCTTTTCCGGCCGTGCCTATGAGCAGACCCTCGAGCCGCGTGTCTATTACGTCTACGCGCCCTATCGCGACCAGAGCAACATCCCGATATTCGACACGGCGCAGCTGGATTTCGGCTACGCACAGATGTTCACTGAAAACCAGTTCATCGGCGGTGACCGCGTCAACGACGCCAACCAGCTGACCGTTGCATTGACAAGCCGCACTGTCGAATCAGACGGCCTAGAAAGGCTGGCGGTGACGCTGGCCCAGCGCTACTACTTCAACGACCAGCTCGTCACCCTGCCCGGCGTTGCCCCGCGAGACAAGGCGACAACCGACCTGCTCGCTGTCGTCAGTGGCCAGATCAGTCGCCAGTTCAGGGTGGACGCCGGTCTGCAGCTCAATACAGACAGCGGCGACACCGTGCGCCAGAGTGTCGGCATGTCCTATCGCCCCGCCCCCGGAAAAACCTTGAACCTTGGCTATCGTTTCATTGACCAAAGGTCTGAACTGCTCGACCTGTCGGCACAATGGCCGTTGTCCCATCGCTGGTATGGCATGTTCCGCTACAACTATTCGATCCAGGACAGCAAGCTGGTGGAGGGATTGGCCGGCCTTGAATACAATGGCGGCTGCTGGTTGCTGCGTGGCGTAGTCCAGCGTCTCGCCACCCAGGAAGACAATTCGACCGACTC
>Ga0209287_10001134_pt1 | contig 13871 bp, 13 predicted proteins | sample PPLLak3cmMay2015_2_FD_187255 | JGI IMG/M metagenome (GOLD analysis project Ga0209287, IMG submission 187255) | Freshwater sediment microbial communities from Prairie Pothole Lake near Jamestown, North Dakota, USA - PPLs Lake P8 Core (1) Depth... | ecosystem: Environmental > Aquatic > Freshwater... | reverse complement strand
CTTGATATCATGGAATATCTTGGAAAATGTTTCAACCCTTACAGTGGTTTTGTAAACTTACTACCTGAATAGTTACTTTTATTGTTCTTAATATCAGAAATGCTTTGGGTGTTTAAAACACTGCCGATAGTACTATTTTCAGTAATCAGGTTATATGGAATATTTTTTTCTGAATTTAAAAGCAGTTGTCGAAAAATTCCGGGTAATCCATGAATTTCTTTTTCTGTTCTGCCTACAAAATCATCATAAAAAACAATCAACCTTGTGCTATCAATAAAAACTTGCTCCTGAAGGTCAATTCTTAATACTCTTAAATCAGTTAAAACTGTTGAGTCATTCCAAACCTGTTCATTTACAGGCATCCTGACTAAAAATGCATCTTGTTCTTTCTTGATTTGTACACACACCTTCTCTATATTCTGGAATATCCCAACCTTTTCAAGATAGTTTGCGGTTTTGTTTATTAATTCTTTGTCTATTTTCTTTGAATAATAGATTTCATGTTTTTTATCACCGTATACAGCCCTTTCGCCGGGAAAGAGAGGTTTCATAAAAGATATTCCGATAAATCCAATGATATTTATCGAAATATATAAAACTGCAATCCATAAGGCTTTCCAATTAGAATAAAAAAGCCCTCCATTATCTTTGTGTCTTTTTAAGTATTTACTTTGGAATTTTCTAACTACCAATGAAATTAATCCAGTATAAACAAATGGAATCAAGGAGTCTGGGATTTTATATATTACAGGATCGGGGATTATATAATAAAAATACAGCAATAAAAGCGTTCCAGCGATTCCAAGATTATTTGCCTTTTTCGAAGATTCCAAAAAACCAAGAGATTTAAAATTCTTTGATACAAGAAATCCAGCCGCAATCGGCCCGCCGAAAAAAGTGACTATCTGAATAGACCTTTCTGAATACAGTTTTACGGTATCATTATGCGATTCAGTTTGTTTGATTGTCGATTCCATAGTAATAAATATAAATACGAGTTTAAACTAGGGCACACACCTATTAAATTCAAGAAATGAAATCAATCAAGCTACTTTTTATTATCCATTTTCTAATCTCCCGAAAACATTTTACCACTAAAAGTCTTTAATTCCGGTTACTGATAAAGCTATAGAACCAATTTCAGCCGGATTCATCTAAGAAAAAATTAATTTTTTCCAAAGAATTCTCCCGACTTATAAAATTTTCAGCGCAGCCTCTGTTTACATGAATATACATTTCACTAAGGCAAAAGATTACAAATTGCTGGGAATCCCGGAATCCAATACACGAGGGTTATTAATACAGGGTAAACTGCTTATCAGCCAGTCTCTTTCTTGGAGTTTCGGGGAACGCAGGTTCAATATCGGACAAAAAATCCAGATAATCTTCAAGATTACGCTTTTTAATCCCTGTTTTTTTACCCTTCTTCTGTTGTTCCTCAAACAATTGAAATTTTGTATCCCATCGAAGATCGAGCGTGTTACTCTTTCCCTTTTTCCCCGGTGATTTCTTCATAGTATGACTCCTGCCCGTATTTTTTAAAATATTCGCGCACGACTTTTTTATCAGGTTTCGTATGGAGTAGTATCTCTTTTATATCTGAAAAATCCTTAAATTTTCTGTGCGGGTTGTTTTGAATAGCAAACAACTTCATCGCAATCAGATGTGTGGGACTGACGACCGGGAGTTCAAGGTCTCTGAACACGAATCTGTTTTCTGTTGATTTTAAAATCTCTTTGGCCGTTTTACCTTCCACATACATAATATCGATTCGTACTGACCCCACAGCATGGAGATGATTCGAGAAAGCATTTGATTTGAATATTGTCGTAAATCCTAAGGATTCAAGATATGAAATAACGAGATCCCGGTATTCCAGTCGCGTAATAAAATCTATGTCCCGTGTTGCTCTTTCATAGCCATACGCAGATAATGCAAAGGCGCCTATTACACCATACGCTATTTTTTTACGTTTAAAATATTCGGAAATAGCTTTAAAAATATTTTTCAGGCTCATTATCAATACCCCTGTTTATCAGGCATCGGTGTAATACATCACAGACAACTCCGGGTGTTTATTTACATAGTAATAAAAATAATTATTATCCGGCGTCTTGAGCAGGTTTAAAAAAATAAAAAGGAGCACCCGTGTAACAGGGCTCCTTTATTCTAGTCATGAAACCGGTTAATTATTCTGTCGATATTACTGCTTCGCAACAAGCGACGCCGAGATTTTCTTCTTCAACTCGCTTGAGTATTTGAAAAGAGGAACCTTTCTGCGCGGAAGAGGGACAACATCGCCGGTCTTCGGGTTGCGTGCGGGGCGTGGCTTTCTCTCTTTGGTGTAGAACGTTCCGAATCCCCGAATCTCTATTGTCCTGTTTTCTTCCAGTGTTTTGGAAATGGTTTCGAGGAATTCCTCGACAACAATCTTCGTGTCGGCCTGGGTGAGGCCGGTAAACTTTGAAACTGAAGCAATGAGATCATGTTTTGTCGTATTTGCCACAGGTCCTCCTGGTTTTATTTATAATAAAATTATATGTTAAATATCCCATGAATGAGCTTGAAAAGTCAAGGGAAAAATTATTTTTTCAGACTTTTTTATTCAGTATTGCTCATCAGCAGCCTGAATCTGTCTAACGAAGAAAAATACGTTATAACTGCCTTGTTTTTAAAATACATACTATCATTTCTCTCTTGGGTATACTTATTAATAAAAAAACACCCCCTGAACTTTTTGTCGCATGCAGCGCCCGCGAGCTTTTTTATGACACTCCTCTTTGCTGCTTTAATACGGGAATCATTTGCTGGGGCAGCAAACATCAGTGCCTTACGATTGTTATTCGCTTTTATCAAATCTTTCCTGGCTCTATTCATTCCATATTCATCCGAAAATATCTTTTGTATCACCTTCATCTGCAGATCTGTGGATAATGCGCTGAATTCAAGATAGTTACCCCGCATAAAAAATATCTGAACCTGTTTTTTTACCGATTTTACGCTGATAGACAGATTCTCTTTCCCATAGGTGCTTAAAATTTTTTGATGGTAGAGGCTATATACTTTATCCGGACGTGTATATGAGGCAGGAATCCAAAATTTCTGATAAAGATGCGTCAGGTCGATTATCTCCTTCTCAGCGACTCCAAGCGGCAATCTGCCGATCAGCAGCCTGTTATGCAGCCAGGGCTCATACAGCGCATATCCGAAGCCTTCTGCGATGGCGGTTGTAAGGCACACATCGGTATAATCATACATGAGTTCAAAAACTGTCCTGTCGCTGAAAAATGAGGCTGGCAGGCAGGTTTCAAGACGTTCTACATCAAGAAGTACCGGCAGGTGGTATTTCTGCGCTATATTTTTCACCTGGGTATACAATATTCTGTCCTGTTTTGAGGCGCCGCATCTGCCGACTAACAGATTGGCGTTATGTATCAGGCATGCAACAATAACTGCTTCGAGTATGTTTTTCCGGGGAATAACGCGGGATGGGCACAAAACCATCGGTTTCGAAGCATCAAAAGGGACCTTGTCTTTTCCGGCCAGGAATAAAAGGCCGCGGGTAATTTCGCTGCGCTCTCTGCCGGACACGCGACCGAAATTTTTTTTATTCTTCACCGGATTGGGCAAAAATTTTACCGGTAATCCCAGGGATTTGAAAAGCTGATAATTTCGCTGTACGAGTGCAATATATGTTATAGCACCGGCTGGTTTATACAGATAGCGCCACACATCAATGCCCAGGGAGATCAGACGCCGTATGCGCTGCATCATATCGGTACGCCCCTCTTCGGCCAGATCGTGAATAACCGAATAGAACCGTACATCAGGATCGGTTTTGAACGAGTCCGCCAGATCGGCAAATGCTGCGGAAAGTGCGATGTTTTTGCCCAGTGTAAGGTTGTGCCCTACAATACAGAGAGGCCGTGGGAGCTGATCAGATGATATGCACTCCTTTAGCCGGTTGAAAAGCTTTGTCGTATGCGAAAAGAAATCGTCCCGTGAATCAAACGTTTTATAATCGCACTCATACATCGATACAATTTCGCTCACGGCATTCGATTGAATGCCCGCAGCATTATTACAGATAATCAGATTGCGTTTTTCAGAGGAGCGTGACAGCCGGTTAAAAATCTCTGCATACCGGTACATGACCGTAGTAACGCCGCCCGGCAGGTTGTGATAATGAACCTGAATGAAGGATTTTGGATAGGAATATTTCATAAAAATACTATCTACAATAAATAAATCCGAAACAATACCAATTTTTCAAGATCCGAATTCATTAAACTTTCATTGTCTTGTCTTTCCCGTTTTGAACATTTCTTTTTTTGATATTCGAATTTGTTTCGGATTTCGGATTTCGTGCTTCGGATTTATTTTCAAATCGGCATCTTACTTTTATATCTCGGATGAAAACTCCGGTGCACTTCCTTGAGATATTCCCGGTCTACGTGCGTATAAATCTCGGTTGTTGTAATATTGGCATGCCCCAGCATCTCCTGCACGATACGCAGGTCTGCGCCTCCTTCCAGAAGGTGCGTTGCAAAGGAGTGGCGGAAGGTGTGGGGGGAGACCTTTTTTGTCACGCCCGCATTCCTGACGCGGCTCTGGATTAATTTCCAGATACCCATTCTGGAAAACGATCCGCCCCGGAAATTCAGAAAAACCGTACTGTCCGAATGGGGGCGCGAAAACAGCGCGCGCTCGCGTTCGTAATACGCGTGTATCCAGTCCAGGGCAATGTCGCCTATGGGCACCAGACGCTCCTTCGAACCTTTGCCGAACACCCGCACCATCTTATCGTCAGAAAGAATCTGCTCAAAGGTAAACGAGGCTATTTCGGACACGCGCATACCGGTTGCATAGAGCGTTTCGAGCAGCGCGCGGTCGCGGATGCCGCCCCTTTTTTTTGTGTCAATGGCATCGAAAATCCGCATGATCTCGTCCACAGAGAGCACTGCCGGAAGATACCGGTTGTATCTGGGGCCCTCCAGAAGCTCCGTCGGATCCTGCTTCATCATACCGTCGGCTACCAGAAACCCGTAATACCCCCGGATCGACGAGAGTGTGCGTTGAATGGACGACGGTGCGAAACCGGTATCAAACAGCTCGCGGATATATTTTGCCAGAGCATCGGTTGTAATACCGGTAACCGCATGAATTTTTTCCTGTTCCAGGTATTGGGCCAGGCGCATCAGGTCAAACCGGTATGATTCAATGGTATTTGCACTCAGCGTTTTTTCAAGCTGCATATACGAAAGAAAAGAGGTCTGATACGGAAGTTCTTTCATTTAAAATAGGGATTATAGTGTTTTTCTCGTTTAATACTGGTCCTGCCGCCATGTCCGGGAAAAACAATCGTATCCTCCGGCAGGACGAACAGTTTTTCCCTGATATTTTTTACCAGTGCTGCTCCGTTACATCCGGGAAAATCGAACCTGCCGATCGAGCCTGCAAAAAGCGTGTCCCCCGAAAAACAGCAGCGCCCGATTATAAAAGCGCAACTCCCCGGACTATGCCCCGGCACATGCAGCACCTTGAATTCAAAGCCGCCTATCATCATGGCGCCTTCATACAATTCCTGTATGGGGCCGCCGTAGGATATATTCATGCCCATAAGATACGAGCCATTGAGCTCATTGCTGGCAAGAAAAGGCTTTTCCAGGGGATGAACCCATACCGCAGCTTCAGGATACAAAAAAATAATCTCTTCAATACCCATGAAATGATCAAAATGGCAGTGGGTCAGACAGATTGCTTCAATACGAATCTGCTGATCGTCACAATACTTTAAAACCTCCGCGCATCCGCTGGAAGGGTCGATAATCACACCTGCACCATCTTCCTTTGAAAGAACATAGGTATTTGTCTCGATAGGCCCGGTGATAAAACGTTTGACCGTCGGTTCCATGACTTGCATATCCTCTTCATTATTTGGCAGTACAACCGGTTGCTCTGTACTACAACCGGATATTCGCTTGAGCGTCACACAACACGGATGTCAGGCGGGCGTGTGTGGCCGAAACAGGGGCGTGTCAAACTCCCCGACAAAAATAACTTCCGGCTCCAGCAGCACGCCGCATTCATGAAACACTTTTTCCTGGACACGGGCGATCAGCGTGCGCACATCCGAAGCTGTCGCTTTGGAGATATTCACGATGAAATTCGCGTGCTTTTCCGAAACCTGCGCTCCGTTCACGCGAAATCCTTTGAGGCCGCATTTCTCGATAAGCGAGGCGGCATGGTTCCCTTCGGGGTTTTTAAAAACACTGCCGCAGTTCGGTTTGTCCAGCGGATGCTTCCCGCTGCGCGTTACTATTTTTTCGTGGAACACAGCGGAAAGCGCGTTTTTGTCTCCCGCATAAAAACCGAATCGGGCGCCCAGGACCACGGCGTTTTTCTCCTGCAGGGAGCTGTACCGGTATTTGAAATCCAAGTCGCCCTTCCACCGTTCCCAGATCGTGCAGCTTGGGCTGTCAATGCCCCGCACCGACACCAGGCAATCCGAAATTGTCTGCTGGTACGCCCCGGCATTCATGATCAGTCCGCCGCCCACAGTGCCGGGAATACCGGCGAGCTGTTCGATGCCGCCATACCCTCTGTCAACAGCTTCCCTGACCAGCGTATGCAGCAGGGCGCCGCTCTGGCACGCTGCCGCAGAACCCTCCCAGCGTATGGCGGTAAGGCCGGTCGTATCGATAACTAATCCCGGCCATCCCGTGTCGCTCACCAGGAGGTTGGTTCCCCTGCCCAGCAGAAAAACCGGAAGATTTTCATTGCGCGCCCGTTGCAGCAGCGGGCATATATCCTCTTCGGCATGCGCCTTTGCATAAAACCGCGCAGTGCCGCCGATGCGGAATGAGGTCTTGTTTTTCAGCGACACGTTCTGTGCTATAGTATTCATGGCCGGTTCTGTCATTGATTGGAAAATATTTTATAGACGTCCTGCCGGATAAAAAATTCGATAATCGTTGAATCCAGGTGTCCTGCGCGTGCCTCCGCCCGGAGTATCTCCAGAGCGTCCGGCACCGGTATTGCGGGTTTATACGGCCGGTCGTGTGCAACCATGGCGTCATAAATGTCGATAACCGATAATATCTTCTCCTCCAGACCCATCTCGTCATTTTTCAGGCCATGCGGATATCCTGTTCCATCCAGTTTTTCATGGTGCCGCGCTGCGATATCGGGTATCTTCTCAAGGTCCGGCGTCCAGGGTATTTTCGACAATATTCTTAATGAAGAGAGCGCGTGTGAATTAATCGTCTCCCGCTCCTTTTTCGTCAGGTTTCCCCTGCGTACCGAAAGACCCTCGAACTCTTCTTCCGTCAGGAGGGGAACCTGGTCGCCATGCGAGTTCACGTACCTCCTGTTTTTCAGGGTAACCAGGCGCTCATAGTCATCATCGCTTAAAAACCCGGAGGTGTTGACGCGCACTAAAAACGAACGGTCGGTTTCAAGCTCTTCCAGGGAACTCCACGACAACGTATATTCAGGCCTGCTTTCAAGCAGCTGAAACCGAACGATATCAAGACGGGAGAGTATCGCGGTAAACTCGCCTCTGGGCAGGTGATCCTCTTTGTTCAGCAATGCCTCCGGCACGCCAATCTTGCCGATATCATGGAGGAGTGCGGCGAATTTAAACTGCCGTTTCCGGTCTTCGGAAAAGTGCACATCCTTGAAAAACCCCTCGTCTGCCTTGTTGACTGCTTCGACAAAGGCCATCGCATACCCCATAACCCGTCGCGAATGCCCCGACGTCACCCGGTCGCGTTCGTCGATCGCGGCAATAGACGAACCTAGAAACCCCTCGAATATCTGTCCGATATTCTCATACAACTGCGTGCGCTCAATGGAGACGGCGGCAAGCGCGCCCAGAGACTGCAGAAACACCTCGTCGGAATAGGTAAAATCAACAACGTTCTCTTCAACAACCTGCGACGAAACAAGCCTGGCCGAAAAATCCTTCTTTTTATTCATCAGCTGCAGAACGCCGACGATCTCTCCTTCGATGTTCTTAAGGGGTATGGTGATCATCGATTTAATGCGATAATTGAAACGCTCGTCGAAATCCCTGCCGAATTTATAGGGCACGGAATCGTCCAGTTTATACACATCTTTAATATTCAGCGTCTCGCCGGTTGCGGCAACATACCCGGCAATCCTGTTCTTGTCGATATGTATGGTAAACTCTTCTGTTGCCGTGAAAGCGATTGAATAGTTAAAGGAAACTTTAAAGCGCAGGGTTTCGGTAAACGAACCTCCGGGGCCGCTCCGTTCGCGTATATAGATGCTCCCGCCGTCGGCGTTCATAATTTCGCAGCTCTTGTTTAAAATAAGGCTTAACAGTGCGTCAAGGTCGGTATGCTTGGAGAGTGCCGTGCTGAGCTCGATCAACTGGTGTTTCTGTTTCCGGTACTTGGTAATTTCATTTACGACATTCGTGAACTGCTCCGCGATATTCCGGTGATAATACATGGTATTGAAAATATTACGCAGCGTCACCGGTGTGACCGGAGTTCTGATAATCGAGGTCACCGGAAACTCATCCAGAACCGGGGGATACTCCTCGCTATCAACGACCTGATACAGCGGAAAATGCTCGTTTGCACCAATGGGCAGAAATGAAAACAGGTTCATTATCGATTCCGGCGAGCAGGGAAGGTATGAGATATACGCTCCTGCGATATCCGCAGAGGACTTCCCCAGGTCCCGCGCGGACTTTTTATGCTCGACCGCAATACTCCGTTTCTGCGCTTCAGCGGTAATAAGCGCACGGTCTGCGTCCGGTATGTCACCGATTATTATGATAAATTGAGGCATATTCCAATGAATTTTTAAAAGTGATTATAAATATATACTCAAGCGAAAACAGTAATTAATATTAAAGTATATAATACACAAATCGGGAATGTCAAAATAATAGTTAATTAGTATCCAAAGTATGGGAAATACAACGCATTTGGGGACATGATAATAGAATCGTTATATATGCTATCTATACTTGATTTCCCTGGTTTAAATTTTTTAGATGTTATGAAGTGGTTTAAAGTCGAATCCCTGAACAGCGGCAAAAACAGAATGATACTATACTTCCCTATCCGTCCTTTATGTTATATCAACCGTTCCGGCTTTATATTCAATTTTCTTGCGAAACGTTCCGCCATTTTCTTTGTTATTGGTCGCCGTCCGTTTTCAAATTCAGATATCATAGTTTGACGCACTCCCACAGCCTCGGCAAGCTGCTTCTGTGAAAACCCGGCCTTAAGCCTTGCCGCTTCAAGAAGATTACCGGAGCGGTTCACTTCCATTTCACGGTAAAAATCCGTATCCTCAATAGTAATCTTGTCATTATCTTCAGCAATGACCTGTATACGGAATTTACGCGCAAGCCAGTCCAGTGCCTGCTTCGCACCAACGCCGTTGATAGACAATTCAATACGGGGATTTTTCACGACTGCCAACATAATACACCTCGATTTCTATACTTCCTTTTAACCATATCCAGCAAGCCACCCAGCTATGTTTAAGGTGACAGTGATATTTATTTTCTCCAAGCGGCGAATAGTTAGAACCTTAGAAATAATTTTCTGATATTTTTAGGCAGAAAATTATTTCGTGAAGGTTCTTATCCAGCTTGTCTGGGTTCGGCCAAGATGTTTGAAACGACCCGTCCGCTTTTAAATCCTCTATAAGCAGGAAAAGCAGCTTTTTCACATCAACGGGTAATTTTTTAAGCCCCTTTGCTGTTTTTCGCTGAATAGTGACTTGATACCTCATATTAGTAATATATCACTTTTTTTCAAAAATGTCAACAGTACAAAAAAGGCGTTTAAGTTAATAGCCGGGTATTAAAAAAATCCTCACAGCGGTGAAAAACATACAACCGCCGGTGAGAGAATGCGTTTTTAAATCTAAAGGTGTTGATTTATTATTATTAGTATATAATTTACAAGACGGATTGTCAAAATATTAATCAATAACCTGGTGCAAAATAATTGACCTTGATTCATACGTTTGAATGGAGGCGGTTTTTAATTGCCGGCAGGGTCTGCATTCTTAAACCAGACGTAAAACGACAACTCTGATCCGGGAAAAGTATTCGTCTCTTTATTGCTCTACTGAAATACCAGCATACCCTCGATATACTTTAAAAAAACATCACTTTTGCTGGATTAATAACCGTCAGTTACACCGTTACCACTCTTTAAACTGCCGGTAAAATTACCCTCTTCGACCCAGCCCTGCCACTCCGGCTTAGTAAAATCTATATTCCAGGTACCGCTGCAAGCTCCGCTGGAAAAAACACCCCTCATCCGCATGGTAAAATTTGATGATTCCACATAACCCGAACTATCCGGCGGGTATTTGCCAACTCCAGAGCAGTCTATTGTTACTGAATCTTGATTCTTCGCCATAACACCGCTTAAAAACGAACAGGTAACCGTATCCTCGAAAAAAAGATAAAACCAATCCCCTGCACATGAATACGTTCCATTTTCATGCTTCTGCAGCGTTAAATTCGCATAACTCTTTGTTCCCGGCTCGATCAAACGCCAAACCTCCGAGGCAATAACCGGAGAGGATGTGGACGGATTTTTATCATCACAAGCGAGAAAAAAGAGACTCAAAAACAGTATTGCTGATAAAAAGATTGTTTTTTTCATAGTGAAGCTCCTGTAATTCACCCTCGATTTAATTTTTAAAACAAATTCATACTCTATTATGTTCATGTCACTTCCATTCGACCCGATAGTTAATAGTAAAATCAGCTACATTTGCATTTGTTTTGTTCGAGTTTATCACAACATGCCAGGTGTCTTGAACTGTCTGTTTATTGTTCAGGCATCCGGCATTTATATTCATCATATCCCCGCTGCAATTCAGTGCAAAAGAAAAATTGTCGTATTCATTACAAGTACAACACAACGTATATGTTGAATCTAACGGCAAATCCAGGGCAAAATTAAAATTTGCGTATTCACCAACCAACATAGTACTCACAGGATATTCGCCAAGAAATACAGTGCTGTCGTTATAAACCTCAAGTGGAAAATACGCATAGAAATCCTGATCTTTTTTTGTTACCGTATATTCAAATGATGGGGTAGACAAATCTATTGTCCCGCCCCATTTAAAAAATTTTCTGTCAGAATAGGGTATTGCGGTAAAAGTAAATTTCTCCCCGAGCGCGTAATCACTCATAGGCGGATCGATATCAATAAACCCCCTGCCGCCCGGATAAACCCCCAGAGATATGAGACCAGGCATGGACGAAGAGGGGTTGCCGCATTGCATTAAAAAGATAAAAACTATACTACTAAACAATAAAAATGCTTTCATTGTATGTAATCTTCCTTGTAAATTTTTATTATATTTTTAAAATCACTTGTCTTCAGCTTTTTTTTGCTCCTTATTCTTTTCGTATTCAATAAGTTTTTTTAGCTCTTTATAGTAAGATAACTCGATGGTTGTTTTGCAAATGCTAAACTATGGTAACGCGGTTGTTTCAACCAAGCCGTGCGTTAGATGTAATAAGACGGCATCCCTTCTTTTTATCAATCTAACCTGAATATCAAAATAAATTCACCAAATGCCTACTTCGCTTTTTTTTTCGGAAAGTTCGGGGGTCGAAAGCCAGAGTGGTAGCAATCTCTGAACATATTGGAATAGAGTGGTTTTTTCCCTATCTCTATTTTATAGTGTTCCCAAAACCAGGCCTCCAGTTTGATCCAGTATTTAGATAATAGCTCCTTTCCTTTCTCTGATCTGAAGTCGGACATTTCTACCCGCCATAGCTCTTTGGTGAACAAGGTGTCGTGAGGATAATATCTTGGCAAGCCAGCTATTATTCCATTTATTACCACACTGGATGTACAAGCATACGGTGAATTTTCGTAGGCAATACGATACAAAGGTTTGGGGAAATCTTCGAGCACTGCTTTAAAACCCCTTTCTCGACCAGTTGAGATTAAATAATAAGCAAAAAGCCCTTTGCTTCCGAGATCTTTTTCTTCTTTATACAATTTAATCAGTGAATCTATCCACTGACTATCGCCTGTATATGCTTTATTCCATATTTGTAGTTTAGCACTTACTATAGAATCCACCTCCGCCTTATTTAGATTTAAAATAGAAAGAATGTCATACGCATAACTACTTTTATCCAAACTAGATTTTCGAATATTTGCCTTTATATGTTCACTCTGAGAACGCAAAGCATCAAAACCTGTATATTTGGCAAGTTTTTGCTCTGCATTAATAAATATTTCTTGGTCGCTGCAACTCAATAAACTTGATAAAAATTTAATACTTATTGTATCACATAATATGTGAGTGTCATTTAAAAATCGACCGAATGTCTTAATAGAGTAAAGGAACTCAATTGCCAGCTCCTTTTTACATTCACTGCTTTTACTTTGTACCAATGTGTCAATCATTCTGGCAAGCTTATTCATATCAGATTGCAATACATTGTATGTTCCTTTGGGGATTTCTCTATAGTATATCTTTTCTCGTATCTGTTTTTCATGTTGCTTTATTGTGGAGATAGCATTTTTAATACATTCACAATCAGAAGTGTCTTTTGCTGTGGAAAAAGAAAATAAAAAAAGTAAAATAATTAGTATGGGCATGGATGGTTGCCTCCTTATTGTTCTTTTTAACTGGCGATAAGAATACGTTTTACCACCTTAACCCACATCTGTTTGCGAATGGTCCTTTCGAAGCAGAATTTAAAAATATACAATGCTCTTCATTCCATCGGCAAAACAATAGAAAGAACTGGTTCTGGAGGTTCACCTGCAGGTTTAACATGGTAAGTATCTTCTACCCATTTTACTACTTTATCCAAATAATCCTGAATCATTTTTTTATACTCGCGGCCATATATAAAATCCCCATACGTATCAATTAACGAAATTTCCATTCTCAAAAAACGCGCTTCCGGGTGAATCCTGCCCAACGCTTTAATAATAGGAACTCTTATTGATTTGTAATTTCCGCTACCATGTGGTTTAGCTGACGATTTTCTGTCATCGTCTGCTACAGGTGAATACAACTCGCTGATAAGCGCTTTCGCACATTCAGGCGTTCCAGCTATTCCAAGTTGAAAAGCAAGTTTTGCTTTACTCTCTGATGGAAAAGTGATTCTGAAAGTAGTGGCTTTTTTAAATCTCGTGATAAGCTTTTCTTCGGATTTTGTATCTCCAAGCCGTGCGAGGTAATGAATCTCTCTATATCGGTCCTCAAAAAATTCTTTATCAATTTTATTCAGAAATTCAGATTTTTCCTTCTTTGATAACGGTAAAAGCATATACAAATCTTGATACGGTAATTTTTCTTTAATTTTCTCTGTTTTTGAAAGAGTGTCGCCCCAGACTTTAAGTATCACACTCTTTATTTCTTCAGCATACTTCTTCAAATAATCTTCTCTACTGCTAAGTAATGCGCCATAAGCGGTTTCCCTCAAATCATCTTCCTTGAATGCAAGAACGCATAATTGGTAATTTATTTCATCTTCGATAGATCCGGTGGAAAATGAACTAGTGCCACCAAAACTTATTTCTTTTTGCGATGATATGTTTTTCCCATCAAAGACTATCATTTCTAGAAGTTTTAATTTTTCATTTAAATTAATGGTGTCGATGATAGAATCTTTAATACAATTTAATAAAAATTGTTTTTTACGGCCAAATTGATACAACAAAGTATCATTTGCTTTTGAAATTAAATATTGTCTGTATCTGTTTACCCCTTCAATAAAATTCTTTTTTTCTCTATTATTTTGTGCAAAAAGAACATTAATAAACAATATTAATAATATCAACACTTTAGAAATATAAGAATTCATAATTGATCCTGGCTCGAAA
>Ga0209287_10001133_pt1 | contig 13892 bp, 10 predicted proteins | sample PPLLak3cmMay2015_2_FD_187255 | JGI IMG/M metagenome (GOLD analysis project Ga0209287, IMG submission 187255) | Freshwater sediment microbial communities from Prairie Pothole Lake near Jamestown, North Dakota, USA - PPLs Lake P8 Core (1) Depth... | ecosystem: Environmental > Aquatic > Freshwater... | reverse complement strand
TGTTTTCTCTCCTCGGGATATTTTTCAAAGTACATCCCTATCCCTCTTTCGCTGTTTCCGCCTTCGTAGCAATCGGCAGTATCCCAGTAAGTTACCCCCCATTTTACGGCCTGTTTCATAAGAAGCTGGTTTGACGGAATATCAAACATCCCGCCGAGCCCGAGGATAGGCACATTTTCCCCTGTTTTGCCGAAAGCGCGTTTCGGGACAATTCCGTCCCCGGCGCTCTGAGCGAATTGTTCAGATATTTTCGCGAAAGAATCAACCGAAAGCATGGAGCCGATTCCCGCAATACCCGCCGTCTTTAAAAAACCTCTTCGTGAAAAACCTGATTTTTCTTTATTCATCTCTTTGCTCCTTTTACCTGGCTTCTGGCTCCTGACTCCTGCTCCTCATGCCTTGTGTTTTTTTACCTTTTCCGATATTCGGCTCTTCCCGCACCCCCGACCCCTTGAACCTTTTTTTTCACATGTTTACGCTTTCCACCTGACCACCTGACCCCTTGACCCCTCGAATCCTTGAACCCTGTATTATATTATCATTGCCGCTGTTTTGTTTCTTGATTCATTATCTGATGTAACCCTGATCGCACGTTTTGAACTTACAGGGCATTCGTGCTCACAGATTCCGCATCCGGTGCATCTCGCAGGGTCGACGAAAGGTTTTTGCAGGCGAATATATATTCCGGCAAGGATTCCCGATTGTGGCGCAGGTTTCAGCGGAATCGCAGGCGATACGGTGATTGTTTTTTCCGAATTTTTTATGATAAGGCGCAGCTTATCATCTTTACCCTGAGCCTTGTAAAAAAAATCTCCTGTAGATAAAAGTCCCGGTTTAAACTGAGCCTCTGTAAATTCAATATCGAGCGATCCGGAATTTTTTACAACCAGAGACCCTGCAGCAAGGCTGAAAGTTTCCTTTGTTGAAATAGCCTTTGGACTTACAGGGCAGTTTTCCTGGCAGACTATGCAGGGTTTATCCATGGCCCAGGGAAGACATCTGCCCTGGTCAACAAAGGCTGTTCCGATTTTTACCGGGCCGGCTGAGGCAAACCTGTTTTTACCTGTTTTCTCATCGAGGCTGAGAGGACGTATCGCTGAAGTCGGGCATATGTGCCCGCAGGCTATGCAGTTTAACTGGCAGCCGCTTGTGCCGATTCGAAAATCAAGCACAGGACTCAAGAACCCCTCGATGCCGGCTTCGCTAACAGCCGGTTGAATTACGTTGGTCGGACAGATTTTCATGCACTGCCCGCATTTTATGCACCGGGAAAGAAATTCCGTTTCGCCGAGTGCTCCCGGAGGTCTTATGAGGCGTGGGTTTTGAATTTTAACCGCGCTTCCGTTTAAACGGATCATGGGAACTGCAAGAATGCCTGTCAGTAATGTCGCTGTCAGTCTCCTTTTTGTCAGGTCCGGGGATACTATCTCACCGGAGGCGGATCTCTGCGTTCTGTATCCCACGAGATCATGAGGGCATGCATTCAGGCAATTCATGCAGAGAATGCACTCTCCTGTACGTATCTTTGCAGAAGGGCTGCATGCTCCTTCGCAGTCTTTTTCGCACATGAGACAGTCCGGGCATTTGTCTTCGGATTTTCCAACCCTCCAGATCGCATAACGGCCAAGCAGTCCGAACAAGGCGCCGAGCGGGCATATGAATCTGCAATAAAACCTGGGTATGTATAAATTCAATAATACCGCAGAGAGGAAAATAGCCCCGATCAGGAAAGTTCCGCCGTAGAATCTCGGCGCCTGGGAGAGGCTGAAAAAAGTTCCGTCAAAAAGGGGTATGAAGATGAGATTTACCGACCTGTAAAAGAGGGGAATCGGATCGAGCAGGCCTGTCTGAAGAGATGAAGATAAAATGCGGCTCGTTTGAGGCAGAAAGGAGAGCATGGCGATAAAGACGGATGTGAGAAGAAACGAAATAATAATATTTTTTGGTTTACTGAATATTTCAAGGATGGAAAGAAGGATTAAGATGGTGGTAATAATTGCGATAAAGAGCCAGAATATGATCGGTTTGTTTCCAGAGATACCGGAAATAAAAATAAGCAGGTCCGGCACGGCAGCGGTCAGAAGAAAAATCAGGAATATGTATTTGAGATTCTGAGCGCTTTTATATCTGTTTTTTTCAGCTCTGCGGGCCGGGGGTATATTCCCGTTTGCAACATATCCCGTAAATTGGTGCAGTGTTCCGAAAGGGCATAACCAGCCGCAGAAAAACCTTCCGACAAGAATCGTAAGAACGATTGTAATAAGGCACCAGATAAGGCCTGAATATATCGAATGGTCGCAAGAAGAATGCCGAGCCCGGCCAGAGGATCGAGTTCGATTATCCAGTTTACCGGCCAGCCGCGAAGCTGCCACCATTTGGTTCCTGCGGCGGTCACCGCGCAGAACCAGACCGTGATGATGAAGAAAAACGCCTGGCTGATTCGTCTTGCTGTAGTTATTTTCATGCAGAATATTCCACCAGATGAAACAGTGTTACGCAGAATCTGATTACACCAAAATATCCTGCAAGATCAATATCTTTCTAAACACTCTAAATTCATTGATAAATCAGAGGTGCTGTGTCTTTTAAAGCCCGCATTGTGATAGACCAATTAAAAATTCCCGTGAGTTCCGTTTTCGCGTTATATTGAAAAAACTCGTAAGTTTATTATCCGGACATTATTATCCATGTTAGATGTGGCGAAGGATGAAAGCTGGATAGAAAAAATGATTTAATTTTAAAGGGATTATTTTCGCGAGGTGACTCTTTTTGTCAAAATCGGGGATGGCTCGGTAATATTTTTATCATAGGGATGTGTACTTCTCAGGTACAGTTTCTTAAGGCGCTTGACGTATTCACGCGTTTCCGGATAAGGCGGTATGCCAAGATAATGATCCACTGCTTTTTCTCCGGCATTGTATGCGGCCGTAGCGAGCTCTATATTCCCGCAATAATAAGACAACAACCATCTCAAATATTCGATTCCACCCCTGATATTCTGAGAGGCATTGTAAGCATTCTTTACGTTAAATCGTTCGGCAGTAGCGGGGATCAGCTGCATCAAACCCATCGCACTTTTCGGCGACCGTGCTTTTGTTTCAAATTCCGACTCAACGGTTATGATGGAAAGCACGAGTTTGGGATCGATTTCATACCAGTCCGAAATTTTATTCGCCAGGTCTATGATCCAAGATTTGCTTCCGGGCAGAGATTCAAGATAAAGGTCAATCGGTGCGGGATGTTCAGTCGGTTCTGATACAGGAGGTGGCCGCTTCTCAGGCATTGTATCCGATGTCACACAAGCTGGCAGTATCTGAGATTCGAAGTTGACGGTCTCCAGCATGTCGAAAGCTTTGGCGTGTCCCTGCTGGCTGGCCATTGAAAACATAGACGCGGCAAATGCCCTGTTTTCAGGAACGCCTTTACCGAATGCATACAGCATTCCAAGTCTATACTGCGCTTCGGTGCTTCCCAATCTGGAAGCTTCGCAATATATGGCTGCCGCCTGCCAGAGGTCATCATGGCTCTCGGCAGAGGCTTCGTAGCTTATGGCTTTCAGCAAAAGCGCGTCCAGCTTAGGACCTCCTTCGCTCACCTCGGACGACTCCGGGCTTGATACGGCAGCGGAAGCCATGAAAAAAAGCATCGAGCAGCAAAGAAAAATTCCGATCGTCTTACGCAACATGCAACCTCACCTTTTGAGATATATAACTTGAGACCTATGCATAACATCTGATTAAAGGGCTGATATAAATAATCGGTTTTACCGTTTAGCAAGATCGGGTTACGACTTCGTCAACGGCAGCAAATCCGCTCCCATTAGACCTGAAAAGCTCCAGTGGATATAGAGACCCACGAAGCCGTTATTTCGTCTCTGCCTGCGTCTCTTTGTTGACAAACAGGGGGGAGTTTATGGTTCGTAACAATTTATTGCAAAACGGTAAAACCGATTACCTATGCCAGCCCCAAAGGGTATGTTACGCAAAGCTCTCAACTGATAACGGTAAAATCATAATACGCAGAACCAGACTGTGATGATGAAGAAAAAAGCCTGGCCGATTCGTCTTGCTGTAGTTATTGTCATGTAGGGTACCTGCCGGTTGCTGCATTTTTACCCGAGGATTGTTTACACCGGAACATCCTTCAACATCAATATCTTTTTTCTTTTGAAAGACTGTAATATATACGGTTGCCCTATTGAAATTTACTCACTTATTGGTTATGATTGTTTCATCGTGAATAATAAGGAATCGATTAAAATTCAAGAGTATAATCAGTATGAGTAAAATATCTGTGATAGCTGTCTGGTTGCTTATTTTGCTGACGCCCGTTCCTTTTCTTTCCAATATATTGATAATGGAAGAGGGACATTTCGCGTACATTGCCGTAAACACAGAAAAAAGCAAACCTAATAACAATTCTGATTTACTGCTGATCGGCAGGGAAAAAGGGGTAGACCAATGGGAAGGACCCCGTCACCCTATTTTACCATATCTGGTGATTGCAAAAGTTTTTCGTGCTTTCAGCAATCCGGCTGACTTTGATTTATGGACGTTGGAAGAAAAGACCCGTGCGGCACGATTACCTTTTTATATAACCTATGTTATCTCAATGCTTCCGGTGATGCTGATGTGCGCATGGCTGTTCAGGCGAAAAACGTGGGGCGAAATCAGTCTTCCGGTTATTTTCATCGGGTTTTTGGGAACCTGTCCGTTGTTGGTAGGAGGTGCTCTCCAGACTTACTATGACGGCAATATCGGGGTGCTTTTAACAACTTTATGCGCGTTGGGCCTGGCAGGTATTCCCCGTTTGAAATCACTCCCCTTACGCATCGCCATACTTTTCGGATGCGGTTTCTTGTCCGCCATGGGAAAGAATGAATGGGCGATTGCGTTCATGGGGGCCGTTCTGGGAACCATGATTATGTATTCTGCGTCACCGCATAAATACCCCAATTTTTGGTTTCTCTCCGTTTCAGCGCTGCTTGGAGCAGCGGCAGGCTCTCTGTTCCACCTTTTCATCGATTCCTTTAATTACATCCAGGGCGTTTACCTGATACATTCATTCGGTTATGAACCACATAGAAATTATATACGTGCTTTTATTTATCGGATTCCCTGGATTTTGCCCTTTATTCCGATATCAATTCTGTCGGTTTTTATTCTGCGCCGATTTTTAAAGGAATTATTGAGCACTCATTTTACACATATGATTCTGCTTTTATGGGCAAGTATATTGTTTTTAGGTTTTATCATTACGCCGCACCTGGGCGATGGTTTTCCGCGTTATTTTTGCCCGTCTATGGCGGCGTTTTTGAGTTTCCTTATTATAAGAATGGAGTTTATCGACTTTTTATCCTGGAGACCGAAAATCCGTCTCCGACTTATGGTTCTCGTTTGTGTATTAATAATGCTTCACATGGGCTACTTTACATATTCCCACATACGCCAGAGATCTATCGGGAGTATCCCCGGCAGATACTTGATCGCTCATAAAGCAATGTTTGTAAAAAAATACAAGCATTTCTTGTTGACCGGCGAAGTTCAAAAAACGGACGCATCAATGGGTTATTATTTTCAGGATATGGATTTTATAAATAACTCATAACTTTTTGAGTCAGGTCATGTTAAAATTTATAACCGCATTTTATGGTTGATTTTTAACCATTGAGTGGTCAATATTCAGCCTTGATGAATAGAAATATTTCTCAGCAAATACCCAATGCTCTATCAGATATCACGTTGCTCCTCAATTAAGTGAAAATAGTGGGGATCTATGAGCGCACCTGACAGAATTCAAAAATTAATCGAGACTTTCGATTATAATCTGGAAGCTTACAGAAAAGGTTCGTACAATGAAACACAGGTACGCCGCGAGTTTATAGATCCTTTTTTCGAAGAATTGGGCTGGGATGTCGCCAATAAACAAGGCCATGCCGAAGCCTACAAAGATGTCATTCATGAAGACGCCATAAAAGTCGGGGGTGTCACCAAGGCGCCTGATTACTGCTTCCGGGTCGGCGGCGCCCGGAAGTTTTTTCTGGAAGCCAAGAAACCGTCGGTCAACATCAGGGAAGATATTAATCCGGCTTATCAGTTGCGCAGGTACGGGTGGAGCGCCAAACTCCCGATCAGTATTCTGATGGACTTTGACGAGTTTTCCGTTTACGACTGCCGTGTAAAACCGGAGAAAACCGACAAGGCTTCCCATTCCCGAATCATTTGTTTCAAATACACGGATTATGCGGATCGGTGGGAAGAAATCGCCGGCATATTTTCCCGTGATGCGATTCTGAAAGGCTCCTTTGACAAATATATCGAGTCTAAGAAAGGCAAAAAAGGCACTACCGAAGTCGATACCGCATTCCTGCAGGAGATCGAGCAATGGCGGGAACTTCTGGCCCGCAATATCGCTCTGCGAAATCCGGGCCTCTCGCAACGGGAGCTGAATTTCGCCATTCAGCAAACCATCGACCGGATCGTATTCTTGCGCATCTGCGAAGACCGGGGCATTGAAAGTTACGGCCAGTTAATGGCTTTGCAGAATGGAAACAATGTTTATAAACGTCTGTTTCATCTTTTTAATAAAGCGGACGACAAATACAATTCCGGGTTATTCCATTTCAAAAAAGAAAAAGGGCGCGAAAATCACGATAATCTGACGCCATTTTTGCAGATTGACGACAAGCCCTTAAAAGACATTTTCAAAAACCTCTATTATCCTGAAAGCCCCTATGAATTTTCCGTTCTGTCGGCAGACATTCTCGGACAGGTTTATGAAAAATTTCTGGGCAAGGTCATTCGCCTTACCGCCGGTCATCAGGCTAAAATTGAAGAAAAACCGGAAGTCCGTAAGGCCGGAGGCGTTTACTACACGCCTGTCTATATTGTGGATTATATAGTCAAGAATACTGTGGGAAAGCTGGTGGAAGGTAAAAAAGCCGGACCCGGCGGCGGGGTGAGCCATCTGAAAATACTGGACCCGGCCTGCGGTTCCGGTTCATTTCTTATCGGCGCTTATCAGTATTTGCTGGACTGGCATCGGGATAAGTACATCAGCGATGATCCGGGAAAATGGTCAAAAGGGAAAAACCCCCGCACCTATCAATCCCATAAAGGGGAATGGCGGCTGACGACCGACGAACGGAAGCGGATTCTTTTGAATAACATTTACGGAGTGGATATTGATCATCAGGCAGTCGAAGTGACAAAGCTTTCCCTGCTGCTCAAGGTGCTGGAAGGCGAAGATGAACAGAGCATCGGCAAGCAGATGAGAATGTTTCATGAGCGGGTTCTGCCGGATTTGTCGAATAACATCAAATGCGGAAATTCCCTGATCGGCCCTGATTTCTACGACAATCAGCAGATGAGTCTACTTGGCGAAGAAGTATACAGGGTCAATGCCTTTGACTGGAATGCCGAATTTGCTGAAGTTATGAAGGCCGGCGGATTTGACGCGGTGATCGGCAATCCGCCGTATGGAGCTATTTTTACCGATGAAATGAATGCTTATTTAAAACAGAAAAATATTACATTTGGATGGCGTGGTGAAAGTTATTTGTTATTTGTGGAAAAAGCGATCCAAATACTAAAAAAAGAAGGCTACTTTGGTTTCATTATTCCTGATACTTTTCTAAATCTTGGATTTACACAATCTTTGAGAACTTATTTACTCCAAAATTCATATATAGGTGAAATTGTTCTTCTGCCGTCAAATATTTTTAAGGGAGCAACGGTTGATACAACGCTTCTTTTTACACAAAAAGCAAATAAAACAAATAATTATCATTCGGCATCAGTAATTGTCAAAGTATTCGGAAAGAAAGAAATCATTACAACCATTGAAAACCCAAACAGAGAATTTAATGCAAATACTGGTAATTGGTATGAGCAGAAATCTTTCAATATTCAATCTGACAGAGATGAAAGTGCGCTTACTAGTAAAATTGACAACAAAAATATAAAATTAGAAAAAATTGTAACTTTACATTCTGGTATCAAAACATATGAAGTCGGTAAAGGAATTCCGGCACAAACAAATGAAATCAGAAGCAATAAGCCGTTTACCTTAAAAGTTCAAAAAAATGAAAATTGGCAACCCTTTTATAATGGTAAGGACATTGGCAGGTATCAACTACTTTGGAAAAATAATAGCTGGATTTATTATGGACCGTGGTTAGCTGCACCAAGAAAACCGGAAGTATTTCAAGGAGAAAAAATTCTTATCCGAAAAATTGTAGGTCAAACACTTGCTGCAACATATATTCCCGAAACATCATATTGCAACACATTGCTGTTTGTTCTCAAAATAAATGATAATATCTGTTCTTATAAATATCTACTCGGTATTCTCAATTCAAAACTGATAGGTTGGTATTTTTGGAAAAAATTTCAAATTAGCGCAGAAGATACCTTTCCACAGATTATGATACGAGATATTCTACAATTTCCAATAGTTCTTCCTGTAAATACTGACGCAAAGATTTTGGATACTTTAATTGACCAGATGCTTGATTTACATAAACGACTTGCCGAATCCAAAGTTCCTCAGACAACAGAGATGTTGAGACGTCAAATCGAATCCACGGATAAACAGATAGATCAGCTTGTATATAAATTGTACGATTTAACGGAAGAAGAAATCAAAATAGTCGAATCGCAGACTTAAAACCGCTTTCGTCATTCCCGCGAAAGCGGGAATCCAGATCCTCATGCAACCAACGCCCGAACTGTGCCGCCTGTTTTTTTGGTCGTTACCGGTGAGATGTTAAATATCGGAATTTTATTAGGCATGAACAAGTTCGTCTATCGTTTCAACAATCCATTGATTCAAGCTTTTTCCTTCTGCTGAAGCCCTTGATGCTATTTCAGCATGCAGTTCAGGGGAAACACGCAAATTGAATTTGCCGGAATATTCTTTATATGGTTCAATACCTTTTTCTCTGCAGGCATCAAGAAATACCTTCAACGATTTTTCAAACTCCTGCCTCAACTCATCCGGTGTCTTTCCATAAAAATCAGCTCCTCCGTTGAGTCCAAGTATTTCACCCCGGAACATGTCAATTTCAGGGTCATAATCGATTTTTGCTTTATGGCCTTTATATGTCATAATATTCATGGTGTTACTCCATGGCTTTCCAGCCATTTTCGAATGCCTGAGACCGCACCTTTATCAGTGTTTGGCGTTGGATGTGGTCTATGAAATATTCTTACTTCATTAAATAAAAATACTGCAATCCTGGACCCTTCACGCTCTCTGACTTCAGCGCCGAGCGCAATAAACATTTTCTCAATATCAACCCATTTGATACCGCCGCTTACGGGTTTGCGAAAAACGAGATCCAGTGTTTTTTGATGTTTTTGCTTCACTTACTATATAGTACCAATTTATAGTACTTTGTCAATAACATTTTGATATAGCAGGCATGATCAGATTGTTAACCTTGTAAACAGTATGCTGGAGTTGAACAAAAGACTTGCCGAATCCAAAACGCCGCAGGAAAAAGAGCTGCTGAAGCGTCAAATCGAATCCACGGATAAGCAGATCGATCAGCTTGTGTATAAACTTTATGATTTGACTGAAGAAGAAATCAAAATAGTGGAATCACAAACTTAAAACCGCTTTCGTCATTCCCGTCCCCGTTTTCACGAGGATAAACTCCAGCGGGACACGTTGTGAAGCACCAGCGCTATCTAGTTTTGATCATTCATTGACAATAGAATTGCCATAAAGGATAATCATCAAACATAAACAACTTTTTTAATGAGATATAAAAATGACTACAAAGCAGATTCTTGTAGATGTACCGGAAAAGATTCTATTGGCAGAGAAGACGGACGAAGTGGCTTACGGTATCATCAAGATTGCTTTCGTACAAAATTTGAATGTCATGCGCTTGCACGAAAATTAGTCTTGATAAATGCGATTGATATGAAGTACATATAAACTATATCTATGTGAGGCCGGAATGGAAACAGACAGCATTATTCAGGAGATAACATCTTTACCGCCAGAAGCACAGAAACAGATTTTAGATTTCGTTGCTTTTTTGAAAACGCGCTATCCTTCTACTCCGCGAACTACAAAGTTCAGACGCTCCAAACTTACAGAAGAGCCATTTATAGGAATGTGGCGAAATCGCAAAGATATGCAAGACAGCGCCACATGGGTACGTCACCTGAGACGTAGCGAGTGGGATCGCTCCTGATGAGCGTCACAATTATTGATACCGATATATTTATTGATGCTGCCCGCCAAGTTCCCGAAGCAATAGCTTGTTTAAATAAGATTGGTCAGAATTCAACCCGGGCGATTAGCGTGATTACCCAGATGGAATTGTATGTCGGATGTCGCAACAAGATGGAACTGCGGAATACCGAACATTTTCTCAAACTATTTCAAATAATTAATCTGAATGATAAATCCTGCCAAATAGCAGTTGATTGCTGCGACAATATCGTTTGAGTCATGGCTTAATGATACCTGATGCACTGATAGTAGCGACTGCTATTTTTTTCGGTTGTACATTCATAAGCAAGAATCAGCAGGATTATCGTTTTATCAGTGAGTTACAGTTATTGCCCTATCCCTTTTTTTAATCAAGCGGATGACAAAATCCAAAACGCCGCAGGAAAAAGAGCTGCTGAAGCGTCAAATCGAATCCACGGATAAGCAGATCGATCAGCTTGTGTATAAACTTTATGATTTGACGGAAGAAGAAATCAAAATAGTGGAATCATAGACCTGAAAACCTCTTTGCGGGCGGGTATCATTTATTTCGGAAGAAACATCACAATAAGACCTATGAATATGAATGCGATGATCATCGAAAAATATTGAAACACTGCAAAAACCACAAAAAAGAAAAAGAGGATATAAAAAGGCAGCGTTAAGATATCAATCATGATTACCCTCCGAATTCCATGAAACTACCGGAGTTGAACTTTGTGCTTCTTGACCTTACCCCATATTATGTACTCAAGTTCAAATTGAGTCTTTCACCTACCTACACGAAATTGATGAGAGAAAAGAATTGAAGATTATCAATTGAAAGCATTGCTTTTAATGTTGGGCGATAGGATGCTTATTTGATAAAATCAGAAGGTGTTCGTATTGCTCCAAAAGTCAGCCTTAATAAAAGGTCGCCAATATAGAGGTAAATCACCCTATACCCCATGAAGGATCATTTTATTAAATAACCAATTACCAAGCATCATTTTCGGGAACGCACAGCAAGCATCCGCTTGTGTTTGGAGTTATCTCTGCCGTCTTTGAGCTCTCTACCGTCACTGAAGTCTAAAGCCAAAGCCCCGGCGCCCAAGCCGTGGGAACCCACCCCGATGGTTTCCCCGGACCATACCCACCAACCGGTAGTCTCTAACAGAGGTGACATGTTTCGTGATCCGGCTCCTTTTTGATAAAGGCCCTTCAACTCATTTATTGTAGGCATGCGCCAGCCACCGCCATCAATCTTTAAACCGGCTACCCAGTTCTTGGCATCATTCCAATCGGTATCTTTATCAGGCCCTGCGTACCACTCAAGGCCGCTTTGGGAGTCGCGTACCACGCCGTTGGTAAACTTTTCAAAGCGGCCATCAGAAGCAATGATTTTGGAACTGACACCTGTCGGATCAATCGCTGCAGTTGATGTTTTAGCCTTGGAACGCACAGCAAAACCACGCTTGTAGATGGGTTCATTTCGGTAGGAGTTATCTTCTAATCCGTTGCCAAAGTCTAAGAACGCGGCACCTAACGATCCAGTAGGAATAGACCATATCAGCCAACCGGTAGTCTCCAACGGGGCTGTCATGTTTCGTGATCCTGCCCCTTTTTGATAAAGGCCCTTCAACTCATTTATTGTAGGTATTCGCCAGCCGCCACCATCAATCTTTAAAGCGGCTGTCCACACATTGGCATCGTCCCAACTTGTATTTTTATCCGGTCCTGCGTACCACTCAAGGCCGCTTTTTGTATCGCGCACCACGCCGCTTGCAAGCTTTTCAAATCTGCCGTCAAAAGCAACGATTTTGGAGCTGACAACCGCCGCATCAAGTGCTGCGGTTGCTGTTTTTGTCATGGAACGCACAGCAAAACCCCGCCTAAAATGGGGATTTTCCGGATAGGTTATATCCTCTGTGCCTTTATCGAAATCTAAGGCCGGAGGCTGGGGCCATGCCCCCCCTCCCGCAGTTTTCTTATCCCCGGACCAGACCCACCAACCGGTAGTCTCTAAAAGCGGTGTCATGTTGCGTGATCCGGCTCCTTTGTGGTAAAGACCCTTCAACTCTTCAAGTGTGGGCATACGCCAGCCGCCACCATCAACCCTTAAGCCGACTGCCCAATGGCTGGCATCGTTAGAACCGGTATTTTTATCCGGTCCTGCATACCACTCAAGGCCGCTTTTTGTATCGCGCACCACTCCGCTTGCAAGCTTTTCAAAACGGCTATCGGAAGTAACAATTTTGGGGCTGACTATCGCCGGATCGAGCGCTGCGGTTTCTATCTTTGATTCATGTTTTTTGGCTTCAGCCCTGGCGATTGCATCAGCATCAGCTTTCGCTTTGGCTGCAGCCTCATTCCTTGCTCTTTCTTCTGCTTCAGCCCTGGCTTTGGCTGTCTGGGCGGCTTTTGCCCTTTCAATCTCTTCAGATTTGGCTATCGCATCAGCTTTCGCCCTGGCTATTTCTATTTCTCCGGCTTTGGCTTTAGATTCTACCGAGCTGGAACGCGGCCCCATTACCAGCTTCTGCTTCTCTGCTTCAAGCTTACGACGTTCCGCAGCTAACTTTTCCCGCTCGGCATCAAGCGCTTTCAGCCGTTCCAGCTCCTGTTTTTCCTGCTCCAGTTCCTGTTTTTCCCGCTCCAGAAATTCTCTCAGCCGCAGTAAATCATCAGACTCCGGTCTCTGCGACGACTTTTTCAGAGACGAAGGGGTCGTTGCAGTCACGAAAACAAAACCCCCTCCCTGGTCGCCCGTGTCCCGGACGGGGCTGCACAACGGCTGCTGCTCCGAATTGTTGGCAATTATCGGCGCTATCCGGCTGTAAATCTCCTGGGTCGTGATATATGGCTTATCATTATTTTCGAGTGTCTTGATCAACTGGTAGGCAAAAATGCTGTGACCTTCAGATCCGCTGTCCGAAACAGGAGTCTTGTTGCCCGAGGTTATTCCCCAGCGACTCTTTTCATTGTAAAGGTTCATGTAATACCTGTCATCGATGACTGACGGCAGAGTCCTGCTTTCACCGAAAAGAGTTCCTGAATAGCATGAGTCCGACACAAGCAGAACATGTCTCGCATTCATGCCCTGCATGACCCGCTTCACATAATCATTGTCCAGGTATGTGGCAGGAATGCCGCCGATCGCATCTGAAGGAATCCACCATCCGGCATTCAAAACCCGGTCCACGTCTCCATGCCCGGCGTAGTAAATTAAAACACTCTCGTCAGGCGATGTGTTCGCGGCAAGATCACGCATTTTTTCCATGATTGCCTGCCTTGTCGCCTGCTGATCCAGAAGCAGGGTAACCTTGAATCCGTAACGGGTTTGAAGCAGCCTGGCAAATTCCCTGGCGTCATGAACGGCTGTTTTAAGGGCAGGAATTTTTTTGTCCTGGTAGTTGTTAATGCCGATCACCAGGGCTCTGTATGCTCCAAGCTTGCCACTCTTATGACTCAGATCGTTTTTGTTTTTTATTTCCAGACCCCGTTCAGTGGCCGCATGTGCGGATGCCACGGCGATGGTTAACAGAAGCGTGATGGAAAGGGTGATGCGGAATATGATGGATTGCATAGCTCTATCCCTTTTGCGAGAATCGATGTTGCTTTATACATTACCCTTTGTAAAACTTCAAGATATTCTGATGGTATCCTGATATTCGATCTGCTGATTT
>Ga0209287_10001132_pt1 | contig 13929 bp, 16 predicted proteins | sample PPLLak3cmMay2015_2_FD_187255 | JGI IMG/M metagenome (GOLD analysis project Ga0209287, IMG submission 187255) | Freshwater sediment microbial communities from Prairie Pothole Lake near Jamestown, North Dakota, USA - PPLs Lake P8 Core (1) Depth... | ecosystem: Environmental > Aquatic > Freshwater... | reverse complement strand
TGCCTTAACATTGGTGTCCACTTTTTTCAACTTAGCTCACTCTGGAATAGTAAGTTTAATACGTACCCTAAAACAAAAATGCCCCCGAAAAAAATGTATGGCCCTGAAACCATTTTTGGAAATCGAAAGGGTGAAATGGATTTGTTATAGGAAAGGCAGAGCCGACTATGGCTCTGCCTTTATGCAGCAAGTTTGCCCAATCTCGGTTCGCCCCATAAGAAGACCACGGTACAAAAAAGGCACCATCAGAGTTCGACTATATCGCTATTTCCAACAGGCGCATCTTATTCCGGACTATGCGCCGAGTTCGTACCGGGTTCCTGCAACATTAATGATGAACTGTTCCGGCATCTCTCTTTGGAAGCCTGCGATGGCCTCAAACCCTGCACAGTGCATGGGGACAATGTAGTCTGGAGAAATTACTTTGATGTCGGCAATGGTTTGCTGGAGCACCTCTGGTTTGGCGCCGGTCAAATGGAACCCTCCGATCACCATATGAACCTTCTCTATCCCTGTTACCTTCTGAGCATGTTTTACCGTATTGACAATCCCTGTGTGGGCGCAGGAGGAAAGGACTACCAATCCCTTGCCTTTCACGTTAAACATCAGGGATTGTTCCCCCGAAAAGTAATCACGCTCCATCTTATCTCCCTTTTTAACCATAAGAATGGGCGAGCCCTTTTCGTATTCCGTCATCCTCTCGATATCCCCAGTCAGATAGGCCCCTGGAGCCATGGGCGTCGGTTCCTTTACCTCAACAATCTTGACACGATCTAAAGATTCTAACTCTGGTCGGTTCAGTTGTCCAAGATCGGCTATTCCATCCAGGGGCTTATAGACTGGGGGGAGACTGACGAACTTGTTGTCAAAGGCATCTCCACCTACATATAAGTAAATCCCCTTTCGAATTTTTTTGTCATTGGCTTTGAGCATAGGGATCAGGTTTCCCCAATGGTCTAAATGGCCGTGGCTTAATCCCAGGGCTTCTACCTTATTCAAGTCGATCCCCAATATCTCCATGTTCTTGCTGACGCCTTCGAAATCCATCCCGTAATCAAACATGAATGCGTTCGATTTACCATTGACGACCGTCTCGATGTGATAAGCGAGGCCGTGCTCCGCGTGGAATGAAAAGCCCTTCCAAATAGAAGAGGCACCAGGAACCTTCATCTGTCTTTTGGCAACCTTATAGTTCCACCTCAGGCAATCGTAGTAGTTGTCGGTAATGACGGTGATGACCAACTTATCAACCTCCGGGATGTTCACGGACGCATGTGCCGACGACGGACCTCCTTTTAAAATACTCCCAGCCATCAATGTGGCGCTTGCTGCTGCCGATGCCATTAAAAACTCTCTTCTGTTTATTTCTTTCATGACACTTACCTCCAATTCGTTTAACGGATTGACTGAATCAATTCCAACCAACTCCCCCAGAGAATGATCACTCCATTTTCCAGGATTTCTGTTATCATCTTCTCCATCTATTGATCGAGAGGTAAGCTTTGATCGATGCTATATTAATGGTTAGGTTTGGTGCCTTATCTCTCTTTGGAGAAAGCGAAAGTAGTCGCACTCCTCACAGGAATGGCCGCAGAAAATTTTTTTATGGCCTATTTCCTCTCTTAGGGCGCGACAGTTTAATGATTTTGTCTTGTAGACCAGGCAATCGGCACACCTTCCGTTCGATCGGACATGATCACTCATCGACTTTTCAAAAAACTCCCAGCAAAAGGGGGGAAGGCCATATATGCCGATCAATTCTTTTAGATCACAACCTGTTTCCGCTGGGTCTGGAAAAGGGATGGCGTTGTTTTTGAGAAAAATGGCCAGATCATTTGGGAGAACTCGCCAATGCCCTGACAGGCCCACCCTATAGCCCTTGATCTCCCCCTTTTCCAGCCATCGCTTTACCGTCTCCCTCGAGTGGTGGCAGATCCGGGCAATATCGGAGGTTGTAAAAGCATTTTTTTCCATTTTTGTGTCTTTTGTGTCTTTTGTGTGTTTTTATCGTTTCCTTTTTTCTTTGTCAATCGTTTTTCGTTAGAGGAAAACCCCTGCCGAATCTATCCATCAAAATTGACAGGTAAAAAGGCGGTCTGATTGGGCATGAAGTAACAGGTATTTTTTTCAATCTCTAATGTCATGAAAAGGCTTTTAATCGAACATGCGGTTTGGTATAATTGCAGACTACAGATACGGGCATTTATTTCAGAACCGTTATAAGTCTATCGTTTGTCAGGAGGATGTTTACCTTAAATAGTTGGTTCGATATATACACCTGAATCTCTTAAGGGCCGGGCTGGACAAGGATCTTAAAGAGCTGGACCGAAATCCATGGTCCGGTCACTCAGCGCTTGTCGGTAAAGTTTTGAGGAAATGGCAGAACACCGGGTATGTGTTGTCTTATTTCGGCGGCTCCAACAATACAAAAAAGAATTATTCACAATATATTAATGAAGGTATTAATCAGGGCCGGAGGCCGGAATTGGTCGGAGGAGGATTAATACGGAGCATGGGCGGCTGGTCTGCGGTTCTTGCCAGTCGAAGACGCGGTGGAAGGGAGGTTGCCGATCAACGGATACTGGGTGATGGTGATTTTGTTAAGTCTGTTATCTCCGGACTTGATGATCTGGTTAAAAAGAACTTAAGGCTGTCCGGGCAGCGAATAGATATTAAAGCGCTTGCAGAGAAAATATCCGAAAGGTATAATATTTCTATTGGTGAACTGCTATCAGGGAGCCGGAGAAGAGAAGTGGTAAAAGCCAGGAGTGCGATATCGTGGATAGGTGTCAGGGAACTTGATATCAGCAGGGGGAAAACGAGGTATAGATGACCTGGATTTAGAGATATGAACGTTCTGCACGAACGTTATATATCTCCGAACGTCCCGTATATCCTGTCCCGTATGCCCCTTAGGAGGTCTAATATGACAGACAGAAAGTACAAATTTTCATGGAATCTTTTGGGAGATATTGTATTAGGTCGCCCCAATCTTGGCCCAAACACACGCCTCGAAGTATATCGCCTCATGCAGTTTACCTTCAGAGACGTTATGGAGCGGCATTTCGGAACGGAAAAAACAAATGAGATCTTTTATGAGGCTGGGAAACTGGCAGGCGTTGAATTTTACAAAAACATTTTTTCTAACATTAAAGACTTCAACGATTTCGTAAAGAGCCTTCAGGAAACGCTCCGTGATATGGGAATCGGAATACTGCGTATTGAGGAAGCAGATATGGAGAAAGGGTCGTTAGTTTTGAATGTTTCTGAAGACCTTGACTGTTCAGGATTACCCGAGCTTGGTTACGAGATCTGCGCCTATGATGAGGGTTTTATCGCCGGACTTCTTGAAAGCTTTACCGGCAGTCCATTCAAGGTTAAAGAAGTTGACTGCTGGTGTACCGGTGACAGGACATGCCGGTTCACTGCCGAAGTCATTAAATAATACAGATATCTTTGTCCATATATCTTGGTGGAAAGAATGCCGTTTAAAAAAGAGCATGATATCGTTGATGAGCTTTCGAAGCTTCTACTGGACATTATGATGCTTGGCAAGCCTCCTCAGGTCCCTGCCCGCTTTGGATCGGTTGATTCCCTTAATACCCTTCATGCCAACCTTATTTCGCTAAGAGATTTCTTGTATTCCGCCTCAAATGGAGATCTGTCAAGGCAGGTTGCTTTCAAAGGGTATATCGGGGGTGCGCTCAAAACGCTCCAGGCGAATCTTAAGCACTTGATATGGCAAACAAAAATGATCGCTTCAGGGGATTTTACGCAGCGGATAGAATTCATGGGGGAGTTTTCCCAGTCATTCAACGCAATGGTGACACAGCTTGACCAGACCTTGAAGGAACTTGTGAGGAAGGAAGCAGAATTAAGTCAGGTGAACGAGGAATTGCTCAAAGAAATCAACATTCGCAAACAGACTGAAGTTGCTTTGCGGGAGAGCGAAGAGGTGTTGAGACTTCTGGCGATAACCGATTCACTCACCGGCCTCTATAACAGAAGGCATTTCAATGAACTCGCAGAAGCTGAGATCCGCAGGGCTCTCCGATACACACAACCCCTGACGGCTATGATGTTCGATATCGACTTCTTCAAGCGCGTTAATGATACTTGTGGACATGCAAGCGGAGATATGGTGCTTAAGCTGGTTGCAAAGACCACAAAGGAGATGCTCAGGGCAACTGACATACCAGCCAGATACGGGGGTGAGGAGTTCATCGTCCTGCTTCCCGAAACCCCTGTGGAAGGAGCTTCCGCTATCGCCGAAAGGCTGAGAAGGCGAATAGAAGACACAACTACCCAGACAGAAAAAGGTCCAATAACAATAACAATCAGCTTTGGAATCAGCGAGTATCTTGGAGAGACGAACTCAGAACCAACCGAGAGAATACTGTCAGAGTTTATCAGTAAGGCTGATCAGGCATTGTATGCATCAAAAGATGCCGGCAGAAACAGGGTAACTGTTTACAAACCTGACGAAGAACTATTACAATGAAGATATAGTTATGAATGTTCTGCACGAACGTTATATTACTTACAAAAGAAGTTTCAAATCATGTTTAAATATACTGTAACAGCTATAGCGCTAATGATATTATTATCTTGCGATCAAAACACACCTCTTATCAAGTATGCGCCAAAATCCAGCCAAGAGCAGGCACTGAAAAATGTTTTGCTGGAATTTCAGGAAGGAGTGCTTAATAAGGACTCAAAGAAAGTTGAAAATCTCATTCACGAAAAAGCTTCTATAATGATTGATCGTAAACTCCTTTCCAAGGAAGAGTATGCTAAAATCCTTCCCGAAAGACTTGCTGAGAATTCTTATATCGCATTAGGAAAGCCCCGAATGACAATCTCTGGAGATAAAGCCGAAATCAAAATTTATATGACCCGGGGTGACAACAACTTCCTTATAATATTCAATATGAAGTTGGAAAATAATAAGTGGTATATTCTGAGCTGGAAATATTAATATTTTTTAAATGGATAGAGTTAAACTATTACATTTAGCTTGTGCCTTTTGATATTGTAGATAGGAAATTATTTTGCCCACAGTCATTACCCATTCTGTTATCGCTGTTTCCGCTACGTTCGGATTTAGACCCACAAAAGGATTCTTGAAATTCTTAATTTTGAGCATCGTGTGTTCGATCCTTCCGGATGCGGACGTTTTTGGCTACTTCTGTTTATACATACCGGCCAATTCTTTCTTCGGTCATAGAGGTTTTTTTCATTCCCCGTTTTTTGCGGCATTGTTTAGTATATTTATTGTTTCTATTTTTTACCGAAAAGAAGTGACTTTTTCAAAACAGTGGTGGAAATATGTTCTATATTTTTTTATTCTCACAACAAGCCATGGGATATTAGATGCCTTGACCAATGGTGGCCAGGGCATCGCTCTGTTGTCACCTATTACCAATAACAGGTACTTTTCCCCGTGGACTCCTCTCGAGGTCTCTCCGCTGGGTATTAAAGCATTTTTAAGTCAACGTGGCTTAACAGTTTTGACAAATGAGTTGTTATGGATTTGGATACCATCTTTTTCCATCTTTATTCTTCTCATAATAATAAAAAACATGAAGAGAAATGAAACGCGTTGGCCGTAGGACATATTAAATATTGTTGTTGCCATAATGCACACAATGTGATTACCAAATAAAAAATGAAGAATTTAAATTGGAATTCTGAAAAGAGTGTGGTTCTAAAAGCGTCATGGGGCATTTGTTTTGAGGATGTAGTTTTCTACATTGAAAGGGGTGACATATTAGACGATTATCGACATCCCAACCGGCAGGCATACCCCGGACAGCGAATTATGGTCATCGTTATTGCCAATTATGCCTATCTTGTACCTTATGTTGAGAATGAGGAAGAGTTATTTCTGAAGACCATCATTCCAAGCAGGAAGGCAATACAGAGATATCTTGGAGAATAAATATGAAGACTAAATTAACGAAAGAAGAAAAGGAAATACTCGATAGTTTCGAGAAAGATGAATGGATACCCGTTAAAAACCTTGCAAAAAGAAAGAGTTGATTGCTTATGCCCGCAATAACCTGAGAAAGGACAAGAGACTAAACATACGGATTTCTGAAAGAGACCTCCTTGAGCTTCAAAAAAAAGCGGTTAATGAGGGCATACCCTATCAGACTTATGTATCAAGCATCATCCATAAATTCATCAATGGGTCTCTGGTCGAAGCGAGAAAATAAAACAGCCGCACAGGAAATCACGCTTAATTGACATCAAGATCGCACAAAGGAGCCTTTTCCGGATGGTATCTAACTGAAGGCGACATCAAGCGTCATCATAACCGCAAAACCGATCATGGTAAAAATCGTGGGGAAATCGGTGTTGCCTCCTCGCTGTGATTCAGGAATAAGCTCCTCCGTAACTACAAAAATCATGGCGCCTGCGGCAAATGAAAGAGCAAAGGGGAGAAAAGGTTTTGCAAGAAAAACAACGCTTGCGCCAATAACACCGGCAACAGGCTCCACAACTCCCGATAACTGTCCGTACCAGAAACTTTTTCCGGCCGAAATCCCTTCTCTTTTAAGCGGCATCGAAACGGCCAGACCTTCCGGGAAATTCTGGATCCCTATTCCGACCGCAAGGGCAATCGCCCCTGCAAGAGAAGCTGAAGGATACCCGGCTGCCGCAGCCCCAAACGCGACTCCGACGGCGAGCCCCTCCGGTATGTTGTGAAGAGTTATGGCAAGCACAAGAAGGATGCTTCGGTGCCAGCTTGTTTTTATCCCTTCAGCCTCTTCGGTCCTAAAGCCGATATGAAGATGGGGCAGTATTTTATCGGCGCCCCACAGGAAGAAACCTCCCGTAAGAAAGCCTGCAACAGCGGGAAGCCATGCCGGAAAACCAAGTTCTTCCGACATCTCGATTGCAGGCGCAAGCAGAGACCAGTAGCTTGCAGCTATCATGACGCCAGCCGCAAAGCCGAGCATGCCGTCAAGCGTCTTTCTGCCCATGTTGTTAAACCCGAAAACACAGGCCGCGCCAAGAGCCGTGAGAAACCATGTAAATATAGTTGCGATAAGAGCCTGAATTACAGGATGTATCTGAGCGAACCAGATCATTTTTTCATTTCTCCATAAAACTGCTTAGCAAAAAAATTATCAGACAGGATTTGCAGGATCAACTGCATTAGACCGCTCCGGAAGAGCGGTCTGAAACATGTATCTGCTTAGCGGAGAATGACAAAAGCAGGAGTTGGATTATTGTCTGTCCCATCTCAGGAGGCAGGCAACATTTCTTTAATCCTGTTAATCCTGTCTAAAAAACTTTTCCGCGTCCGAAAGGACAAACTTTTATACAAATACCACACACCGGAACTCCGACATCCGGAATGGCCGCAAATTCTCCGGAAAGTTTGCCAGCGCAGCGTTCAAGATAAATCGCCTCTTCCCTGTCTCTGTAATGCGTTTCGGTGCCAACACCCTTGATCGCTCCTGCAGGACAGGCGTCACGGCATATGGTACATTCGCCGCACCGGTTTTTCACAGGACCGTCAACCTTTAACGGAGCCCTTGTCAATATGGTGACAAGGCGCACTCTTGATCCGTATTTTGCCGTAATGACAAGAAGATTTTTCCCCTGCCATCCGATACCTGCCATTCTCGCAACTGCCTTGTGGCTTATTGCAGCCGTCCAGTTCTTTCTGTCGAGAACCTGCGAGGCCGGAACCGGAAGGCTCAGATAACCGTCACTCTGGAGCAAAACAGAGGTTTTGAAAGCGATTTCATCGAGCATCCGGTTTGCCGTCTGGTAAACGGAAGCATAAATCGGCGTCGGCCTGTCTTTAATCTGTTCAAAAACCGCAGAAGGAAGCCTTACTGCAACCGAAACTGCCCTTGTAAAACCTTCAAGAAGGCCGGGCGGGTTAACCTTGAGCTCTTTTAAAGGCTCAAGATCCGCAATTCCCGCAAGATCGGCGCCCCATTTTTTTATTTTCTTCTTCAATTTTTCCGTATAATCATCCGGCAGCTTTTTATCTCTCATTGTTTCTCACCTGCTTTTTAAAACATAGTTATATCTGACGGCTTCGAAATAAGTTTAAATTTTACCGCGAAGGCCGCGAAGAACGCGAAGAAAGAAATAGCATATGGAATGTTTTCAACTCAGTGGACTTCGTGTTCTTCGTGGTTTTAGACAATTATTATGCTTATACAGCTTTTTGCGATACCATCAAACTTGGTTATAGCGAAAACAATCCACTGTATGGTCATTTACCATTCCGACAGCCTGCATGAATGAATAGCATATCGTCGGGCCTACAAACTTAAAGCCTCTTTGTTTCATATCAAGGCTCATGGCAACCGATTCCTCTGTTAATGACGGTATCCGGGATGTTTCCGTCCATGAATTTCTGATCTGCTTCCCATAGGTAAATTTCCATACGTACGAATCAAAACTCCCGTATTCTTTTTTAACCGCCAGAAACGACTTTGCATTCATTATTGCCGATTCTATCTTCATCCTGTTTTTAACTATTCCTTGATTCTCAAGAAGCAACCCGATTTCGGCAGGACCATAGAAGGATATTTTCTCGGGATCAAAGCTGTCAAAAGCCTTTCTGTAACTATCGCGTTTTTTTAATATCGTAATCCAGCTCAGTCCTGCCTGTGCTCCCTCAAGAAGAAGGAATTCAAAAAGCTTTCGGTCGTCATGGACCTGAACACCCCATTCCCTGTCGTGATAATCAATGTAAAGAGGGTCTGAACCAGCCCAACTGCATCTTTTCTTCATTTATCGGGGTTTCATCCTTGTCAAATAAAATCATTTAAATTAAACTCATAACGAAAAGGGGAAATTCGGACTTTTTTACAATTTCATCAAATATTAAACTGCTCATATACGTAAAGAAAATATTTTTATAATGGAGAAATTACCCGATTTGGAAGAAAACAGCCACAAAAAATTTTCAGACTGGCATGACATCCTGTCAGAAAGTATAAATACAGCGGAAGTTCTCGCAAAATATCTGCCGGTTGATATAAGCACGATAAGAAAAGTTACGGAATGCTATCCGATGCGCATAAATCCGTACTATCTTTCGCTGATGATCAATAAAGGAGATCATCTCAGGAAGCAGGCTGTTCCGGATCTAAAGGAGATTGAAGACATATCGGGTTCCGATGATCCTTCATGCGAGGAACGACAATCCCCCGTTCCCAATCTAACCCATCGTTATCCTGACAGAGCGCTTTTCATGGTTTCAAATCAATGTGCTCTGTATTGCCGTTTCTGCATGAGAAAACGAAAAGTGGGCCGTCCTTTTACGGTTACTGATTCCACCATAAATGCCGGCATGGAATGGATAAGGAAAAATAATACGATCCATGAAGTGATTCTTTCCGGCGGTGATCCTCTTTTACTGGAAGATGATGAAATTGACCGCATCCTGGGAAGACTCCGTTCGATCAAACACGTTGAAATAATCCGCATTCACAGCAGGATTCCATGCACCCTGCCCCAGCGCATAACAAAAAACCTTGCGGATACGATAAGGCAGCATCATCCCTTATTCGTCAATACTCATTTTAACCATCCGGACGAAATAACAAAAGAAGCCGCTGCGGCCTGTGCCATTCTTTCCGATGCAGGCATTCCTCTCGGCTGTCAGACTGTGCTTTTAAAGGGCGTTAATGATACTCCGCACGTGATGCAAACCCTTATGAAAAAACTTCTTACCATAAGAATCAGGCCCTATTATATTCATCACCCGGATCTTGTTAGAGGAACTTCTCATTTCAGAACAACCATCAAAGAAGGTCTTGGTATCATTAGATCTCTGCACGGATACGTTTCCGGCCTTTGCGTGCCTCAGTACATGATAGACCTTCCGGGAGGAGGGGGAAAAGTACCGCTGCTGCCAGAATACATACAATCCGTTTCAGACGAAAAGCTGCAAATAGAAAACTTCAGGGGAGAAATTTATAATTATCCGGAGACCATTGTATAATATCTGATTTATAACCATGTCAGGGTATGGGATCTTACCCTGCCGGTATTTCGGATTTTTAACTACCCCTCTCCTGCAGGATCTTTTTTTGAAGCTCCCCGCCGCAGAATAGCGAGCCAGGACATACTCATCAAAGAAGTCGTTTCAAAACCCCGGATCAGGTTTGAGAGCAAGGCGCAAGCCGATGAAAAAGCGCAGCATACACGGTAGTATGTGAGCATTTTGAAGAGGCTTGCAACACAGCTATCAGACCTCAGTCGGGGTTTTGAAACGACTTATAGATATCTTTACTGCGATATCTTGCTCTGTCGCCGATACAACACATCCTGAATCAGAAAATAGCGCCGAACTTGCACTTGTCAAAACAGGTCAGGCATTTTATGCATTTGCTTTTATCTATCTTCGCAACTTCCTTCTTTTTCCACTCGATTGCCTCGGCAGGACAGCTCTTGAAACAGAGGCCGCATTTTGTGCATATCTCAGGATCTATTTCAAACTTCAGAAGAGCTACGCATCGTTTTGCAGGGCACCTTTTTTCATAAATATGGGCATTATATTCGTCAAGGAAATATCTTAATGTGGAAAGCACCGGATTCGGACCGGTCTGGCCAAGACCGCACAAAGCCGAATCTTTTATTATATATGAAAGATTTTTGAGGGTTTCAATATCTTCCGGTACGCCTTTCCCTTCGCAGATTCTGTTAAGAATCTCGAGTATACGGCGGGTTCCTTCACGGCATGGAGTGCATTTCCCGCAGGATTCATCCTGAATGAAATCCATGAAAAACCTTGCCATATCGACCATGCAGGTGCTTTCATCCATGACAATAGCGCCTCCGGAGCCCATTATCGCTCCGACCTTGGCTATAGCCTCATAATCGACAGGAGTATCAAGATATTCCTCCGGAACGCATCCTCCTGAAGGGCCTCCGAGCTGTACCGCCTTGAATTTCTTTTTCTTCGGAATGCCTCCGCCGATGTCGTATATGATGGTCCTCAATGTCGTTCCCATTGGAACTTCAACAAGCCCTATATTGTTTACGGCTCCCGACAGGGCGAATACTTTTGTTCCCTTGCTAGTTTCGGTTCCGACACTCGCATACCATTTTCCGCCGTTTACTATGATCTGCGCTATGTTGGCCAGTGTCTCAACATTGTTTAATACACTGGGCTTCTCCCACAATCCTTTATGAGCGGGAAATGGCGGCCGGGGCCGGGGCATACCGCGCTTGCCCTCTATTGAGCGCATCAGGGCGGTCTCCTCACCGCACACAAACGCTCCCGCACCCTGGTAAATTTCAATGTCAAAATCGAAACCGGAACCGAGTATATCTTTCCCAAGAAGCCCGTATTCCCTTGCCTGTCTTATAGCTATTTCCAGTCTCTTTATTGCAAGCGGATACTCGGTCCTCACATAAATATAACCCTGATGGGAATTGATGGCTTTTGCGGCAATAATCATTCCTTCGAGAACGGCATGAGGATCTGCTTCAAGAACACTTCTGTCCATGAATGCTCCCGGGTCTCCTTCATCCGCATTGCACAGGACATACTTGACATCGCCGGGAGTTGCTTTGGCAAACTGCCATTTCAAACCGGTCGGGAAACCGGCCCCTCCCCTGCCCCTTATACCGGAAGTTTTTACCTCTTCTATTATCTGATCAGAAGTCATCTCCTTAAGAGCTTTGGCAACTCCGAAATAACCGTCCCGCGCTATGTATTCATCAATTATCTCGGGATCAATGATTCCCTTGTTACGCATAACCCAGAACATCTGGTGCGCAAAAAAAGGAATATCATTCATAATCGGGATAGTCTCTTTTGAAGCCGGCTCAACATACTGCAGCTTTTTATACGGACGCCCCTTGAGAAAATGCTCTTCAACAAGCTTCGGAATTTCATCCACACTAAGCTTCTGATAAAAAATTCCCTCCGGATGCACCAGCATAACAGGACCTAAGGCGCAAAACCCGTTGCATCCGGTTTCTATAACCTGAATCTCCTCATGAAGACCACGCCGTTTCAATTCATTTATAATCGCTTCTTTAACGGCGATGCTTCCTGTTGAATGACAACCGGTGCCTCCGCACAGCATTAATTGGGTTCTTATCTTGTTCATTTGAATCTCCTGCTATATTCATTATGTGAGACTTTGTTTGCAATTAAAGGTATTCCAATGATACAGTTACTTTATTACGATGGCCTACCATGAACCGTCGAGACCTCTTAAACCATTCATATACAGCCTTCCGCTTGCAACAAAAAGCGAATACCTAGTGAGCAACAGAGGCAGGTCATAGGATTTCGCCAGGTTCACAATCTGTTCATCGGGTTTCTTCCCCCTTACAAACACTATTGCAACCACACCAGATACATGTGCTGTTCTTATAACATGTTCCGTCGTCAGTCCGGTAAGGAGCAAGCCGTTCTTTGCTATAGCTGACAAGACATCATCCATGAGATCGGCGCTGCCTCCCGCAACAACGGTTTTATCAAGCTGATCATCGCCGGTAATAACTGACGCTTTAAGTATTTCTTTAATCTCTGATATTTTCATATTTATAAAAACGCTTCCAGATTATTTATGCTTCTTCTCCCATAAAAACTTTGGCCATTTAATTCTCATGGAACCATCAACCAATCCGGAGACGATGCTTATTTATATTTATCAATAACATCCAGAACCCTGTCCGAAGTCATGGCGCCGTGAATATCCTGATTGACAACCATGACAGGAGCAAGCCCGCAGGCGCCCAGGCACCGGACCGTCTCAAGTGAAAAGCGCCTGTCAGCAGTAGTTCCTCCCTCTTTTATTTTGTATTGGTTGCTTATCCGCTCCAGGACCTCTTTGATGCCCTTAACATAACAAGCTGTGCCTAAACATATTCTTATGGTGTTTTTTCCTTTGGGGATCATTGAAAAAAGGGAATAGAAGGAGGCAACGCCAAAAAGTTCGCTTGAGGCAATATTCAATCCTTTGCTTATGTAATCAATAAGTTCAACCGGAAGATAACCCACAAGATTCTGGCACTCCCTCAATACGGTTATCGAAGAGCCGGATTTATTCCTGTTTGAAGAAATAATCTTATTTATTTTCGCTAACATATCTTCTGTAATATCAGGATGCTGAAATTTTTCGTTCATATTAAATCTCCATAGAATAAACATTTACACAGCTTTTAGTTATTTGAAATAAATTACGACTCTTTTAATTTCACAACAATATTTAAAAGTCAATGATATCATTATCAACACCTTCGTAAAAACTATATTTTTTTTACCACGAAGATAACGAACAATACAAAAGAGGTAAAAACTCTTTTTACGAAGCCGTCATTCTTGACTAATTTCAAAGATTGGCATAGTTAATTCCATTCTTTGGTTAACCTGCCGTTGATCGAAACATCTGCAAACGGATCTGTTTTTTGGATCAAACCGGAATAATGAAATAAAAATATGAAACTAACAAAAGAAAGAGCTGTAGAGACTGCTTCCTTTATCAATAGGCAAATCTCTGACCTGCCTGTCGTAGGAATTCTTTCAGGAACGGGTCTCGGCAATAGCCTGCAATCAATCAAGCTTTCATTTTCGTGTGAATACAGTGAGATACCGAATTTTCCGATCGCGACGGTTGAAAGCCATATAGGAAGACTTCTTATAGGCGGTTTTGGAAAACAGAAGGTTATAGCCTTGCAGGGACGCTTTCATCTCTATGAGGGATATTCACCTTCCGAGGTCACCTTTCCCATAAGAGTAATGCAGGCGCTCGGTGTAAAGACATTGATTTTGACGAATGCCGCCGGCGGACTTAATCAGGCGTTTTCTCCGGGAGATATCATGGTTATAACCGACCATATAAACCTGACCGGACATAACCCGCTCATAGGTCCGAATGATGACAGCTGGGGCTCCAGGTTTCCGGATATGAGCGTTCCGTACGACAGCAA
>Ga0209287_10001130_pt1 | contig 13937 bp, 10 predicted proteins | sample PPLLak3cmMay2015_2_FD_187255 | JGI IMG/M metagenome (GOLD analysis project Ga0209287, IMG submission 187255) | Freshwater sediment microbial communities from Prairie Pothole Lake near Jamestown, North Dakota, USA - PPLs Lake P8 Core (1) Depth... | ecosystem: Environmental > Aquatic > Freshwater... | reverse complement strand
TCAAGAAGTTCAGCCTTATTATCGTAAGTCTTATTATGGGGCTTGTGGTGGCCTTTTCAGGCCTTATCGGTTTCGTGGGTCTTATTGTCCCCCATCTCGCCAGGATGGCATTCCATTCAGACCACCGTCTGTTATTTCCGGTTGCATCCATCGGAGGCGCAATCTTCCTGATAGCCGCAGACACCCTGGCAAGGACGGTTGTTTCTCCCAGCGAACTGCCTGTGGGCGTTATCACGGCGTTCCTGGGCGCTCCATTTTTTATAATTCTTCTTAAAAAGAGAGGCAGCCAGTGGACCCGGTCATGAGACTGAAAAATATCGGTTACAGGTATGAAAAAAGGCCGGCCCTCAAGGGGATTGACCTCGATCTGAAGGCAGGGGAGATCCTGGGCGTCCTCGGGCCCAACGGATCGGGAAAAAGCACCCTGTTGAAAATCATGGACGGCGTCCTTAAACCCCAGGAGGGCGAGATCTCCATCAGGAACAAGCCGTTCCACGGCTTTAAAAGATCAGCCTTTGCGAGGGAGGTTGCCATGGTGTCCCAGGAGAATACCTTCAGATTCTCCTTTACGTCGCTGGAGGTGGTTCTCATGGGCCGATTTCCCCATCTCAAGAGGATGCAGTTTGAAGGGCCGATGGACATGGAGATTGCATTTAATGCATTAAAGGCGACAGAGGCCCTTGAATTTGCAGGCCGCTCAATACATGATCTTTCCGAGGGAGAAAAACAGAGGGTCTTTATTGCGAGGGCACTTGCCCAGGAGCCGAAGGTGATCCTTCTGGATGAGCCTACATCCTTTCTTGACCTAAAATTCAAGAGGGACATATTCATGCTTATATCATCACTGTGCAGGGAAAAGGGATTAAGCGTAGCCCTGGTCTCCCATGACATTGATCTTGTGGCGCAGTATTGCCACAGGCTGATAATGCTTAAACACGGAGGCATTTATGCCGCAGGAGATCCGGGCAAGGTAATCACAGCCTCCAATGTTGAAGATGTCTATGAGTGCCCTGTCCTGGTAGACAGCCATCCGCTATCAGGAAGGCCCAGGGTTAATCTTGTGTAGCATTCAAAATTCTTGACATTTTACCGGAATAATCCCGATAATATCCATAATTTCACAAAATCTATTCTATAATTTTGCGTGTAATTACAACATTTCCCATTGATAATGAATTTATCGGTCCGCTCGGAGATCGGATACCGCAAAATCTTTAGAGATCTGTTCAATGAAGCCTGATTGACGAAATCCCTCTCTTAAGATAAGAGAGGGTGAGTTATTAATGGTTACCTTTAATTATTTGAAGATCATACGGAAACTACTTAATCACTGGTTATAGCTGTGACACATGGGGAACATAGGACCCTGCTGATAGGTTTTGAGAAGGGCGATATTACAGACCTCTTGCTGAGTGCGTTTTGGTGTGAAGGGTTCGGATATTATTCAAAACTTTGTAACTGTAACACGAATGATAAAGGAGAATGAAATGAAGGTATTAGGTATCTGCTGCGGCAGGAAAAACGGTAATACGGAAATCATGATGAAAGAAGCTTTTATGGCTATCGAAGAAAAAATCGGGGCTGAATGTCGGCTTATCCGGATCCAGGATGCCGAAATCAGACACTGTGTCGGATGCGAAACCTGCATGATAAATCATTTAAAAGGAAATTGGGATTTCAGATGTATCCATAAAAATGGCTCGGATCACTTCTATTTCATTGAGCAGCTTATGAGAGAGGCTGATGCAATCATTGTATCAAGTCCAGCCTATAATCTTCTTCCTACAGGAGCAATGGTCAGTTTTCTTAACAAGCTTCATGCGAGTGGAAACTATCGGGATTTGGTTCATAAAAATAATAAAGTCGGAGCTGCTTTTTCTATCGGTGGTACAGACTGGACAAACTTTACCCTGAATGTGTGTAGAATGACAGCTATGGAACTTTGCGGCTCATATGAAGCCGTTGTAGATGCTGTGCACTATGACTTTATGCCTTCAAAAGGAGCTGTTTTGTTGGAAGACCATGTTTTAGAGCGCATGAAAAAATTGGGGAAAAATGTCGCGGATGCCCTGACCGCGAAGAAAAGCGGCGAAAAATATTCCTATGTCGGGCACGAAGGAGTATGCCCGGACTGTCATGGAAACCTTTTGGAAATCCGGGAAGACGGTGTATACTGTCCACAATGCCTTACCAAAGCCAGCTTAAGTATGGACGGTGATAAATTAAGGGTTAAATTTACTGACGAAGAAAAAGCGAAAAACCGCTGGAGTCCTTTGGGACAGGAACTTCATGACAACAATATCCGGAAAGGTCATGGAAAAGCAGCCCAGGGAAAAGATATCATCAATGAAAAAATGAAAAAATATGTGGCTTATGAACGGGCCGTTACGCTCCCTGAAATAATAAAAGAATAAGATCTTACATGGAAACGTCGAAGTGAGGAGGCGTGGAGCTGCTTCCTCACTGCTATGGGGGAAAATGATAAAATTTTTAACTCTTTTTATAATCATAGGTATAATTCTGCTGATCTGGAAACTCGAAAGTGTCTCACCTCCTCATAAAAAACCGGAAACGTATCCCTATAAAAAAATCATTCTTTTTTACTCATATTTTTTAATTATCAGCGTTGTAGCATCTTTAATAGTTTATTTTCTTACAGAAGCATTAGGGGTAACATTAACGATGTTTGGCTTTTTAGCGGCATTCATAATAGGTGGCGGTATTAAATCTCTCTATTCTGAGTATAGCAAGAGGCACAGGCGAGCAAGGCTGCAGGATTAAAGTATTTAAATACAAAGGATCAGTCCTTTTTAGCTTGTTTGCTTTATGATAGAGGGCTGACTCCCTATTATATATGCGGAAGAGTCGGAAAGCGCTGGATTTTACATAACGGCCGGCGAGATGGGCTACCTGTTTTACTGATCTATGGAATCAATGCGTTCGCTCTGTTTCATGATCTCTTCAGTAAGCAGCATTCCCCTGCGTATTTTCATCTCCAGGTATTTGAGCACCTTTTCAGTATCTCTACGACGCATCCCTTCCAGAATTTTAGTGTGATAGTAACCAGGACCTTCTTCTCGAATGTTGTGATCCGGCTCATGACTCAGGTCTGCAAAAGCCAGGGCGGCGTAAGGGCTGAATCGATCATATAAGTCAATTATGATTGTTGTTAACAATGGCATGTTAATGTCTTGGTAAATGGTTCTATGAAACAGTCTGTTCAATTTGTCAGATTCCTCAAAGGTATAGGCCTTTTTGTAACTCTCAATTATTGATTCCAGCTGATTCAAGGTTTCTTCAGTGCATGCCTTGCAGGCCAATCTGGCCGCTGCGGTCTCAAGAATCAAACGCACCTGTACAAGCTCATGTAATTCATCGGTAGTGAGCTCCCTTACGATGCTGCCTTTTTTTCTTTGCGATATGATAAAACCCCTCGCCTCCAGCCAGTTCATGGCAACCCTGACAGGGGCCTGACTGACCTTAAATGCCCTTGATATCTCGTCCGTAGTGATCCTTGTTCCCGGCGGAATTTTACGGGAGACTATGGCCTTGAACAGCTCCTTGAAGATCTTGTGCTGCACCGTGGTTGCCTCAAGCGGCTTGAAAATAAAGGCGGCCTTGGGTGTGGATTTCCCTTCCGCGGAATAAAGGTCCAGGGGCTTATCCTTGTTATTGAATTCCCATGTCCTGCGGAGCGATATTGCCCCGTAACAGTTCTTTATATTTGCCAATCTGTACCAGTCGTTTATCATATTGGACACGGTTGACAGGTTAAGGGGGCGCTGTCCCTTCTTGGATTTGATCAGGTAATCTTCCAGGCTTGGCCTTGCTTCATTAAGATATCTGTTCAGGGTCTCATAAAGCCGATCGGTCATCATGGCATTGTATTTTTGGCCGTGAGTGGACTCAATGGATATCAGGTCTCCCTTGCCAATTCCTATAATATCTTTTACCTTCAGCTGAAGGATTTTTTTCATGCCCAGCCCTGTTTCTACAGCAAGATCAAAAAGCAGGAGATCTCTCGCGTTGTCGCTCAGGTGTGACCTTATCTTTTTTGTGTCCTCGCTGCTCCTGATTGGTTCGGCCTTACTCTTATTTTTTACTGATTTGGGAATTTTCTGCAATTTTGTTCCTTAATAATATGTTCTTAAAGATTAAATCAAATGCCGTCTTCAAGTAATCCCTTAAAAATACTTAGAGAAAAGAGGCCTATGATAACGGATTATACAAAGGACATTAGTCACATGACTTAACATTTGAGTCTGCCCTAGGGCTAAATCCAACTTATTATGATATCGCCGATCTTTTATTTTCTTAAAATATCACTTCAATCGATGGGCGTCAAGAAATCAAAAACAATTTTCAGGGTATCTCTTTAATTCTATTGGATATTATTCGCCTTCAGCTTAATGCCCATTGTCCTGCCACATCAATGATCAACCTTTGTATCGGAAAGCAGGTTCGTCTATCCGAATTAATGAGGCAAACATTTGAGGATGCGCAGAGAATCCTGCTGTATGTTTTATCGGGAATGTAATCATCTCTATATGTATCTGTAGACCTTATTTGACAGGACGAAATAACTTGCCTGGAATTGATAATATTATATTGACAAAATAAATTAGTATAAATTATAAAAAAGAAAAAATACTTACGATAAGAAGTAATTTGACAGGTTGTCCGGTATGTCGGTGGATTCAAAATATTTTGAGCAAGGTCCAATATGCCGATTTTAACATAATAAGATATTTTTAGTCAGGAGGAGTTATGCACGATAAAAAATTATCCTATACATTTATACCAGTTGCCGCCATTTTTTTATTGTCATTTCCCTTTTTGGCCTTCAGCGCCGGGAAAAGCTCCGGCCTTGTGGCGCCCGGGGCAACCGTAAAAGAGGTTCAATCCGGTTTTAACGGAACGGAAGGGCCTGCAACAGATGCCGACGGTAACGTCTGGTTCACGGAGGTGTTCGGACAAAAGATAGACAAATGGTCATGGAAGGACGGCAAGGTGACCCTTTACAGGGAAAATACCGGGAAGGCCAACGGCATGATGTTCGATGCCAAAGGCAATCTTGTCATCTGTGAGATGGGGAACGGCAGGGTCACACGCGATGACCTTAAGGGAAATGTCACTGTTATTGCCGACACCCTGAACAATAAAAAAATGCGCATGCCCAATGATCTTTGGATAGACCCCAGGGGCGGGATTTACATCAGCCATATGTATATGAACCTGCCAACCGGCGTGGATACACCCGGTGGAGCGCAGCCTGGAAGCGGCGCACCCGGTGAGGGGTTGCCGGACGGGGCTCAGGGAGCAGAGGGGGCAAGGGGAGGGATGCCCGAACCGCCGAGTGAAATGCTTGGTGAACTGGGAGTTGTTTACATTTCACCGGACGGGAAAAATGTGACGCGGCTTACAACTGACCTGACCGGACCTAATGGAATAATTGGGACCCCTGACGGCAAGATTCTGTACGTAGGTGATCGCGGCAAGGTCTGGTCCTATAAAATCAAGTCCGACGGGACGCTCTCGGACAAGAGGCTCTTCATTGAGAAGACTACGGACGGCATGGCGATGGATGAAAAAAGTAATGTGTATCTTACATCAGGCCAGAATGTGCTGGTTTATTCTCCAGCAGGTGAATTGATCGAGGAGATTGCCGTGCCTAAAGGCTGCTCAAATGTGGAGTTCGGCGGCAAGGATCGCAAGACGCTCTTTATTACCTACATGGGATATATATATACACTGGAGATGGCAGTCAAAGGATGTCAGCTCCCCATTGATCTGGCAGGCGGGAAGAAATAATAAAAGCTATCAGCTGTCAGCTTAGCCGCTTGACGCTGTAGCGTCCAGTTTAATCAAAGATGTAACTATAACAAGATGTATGTCAACTTAAAATATCTTTATTATAAAATAGAGGGCCTAAAGTTTTCCCCCCTCTTAAGATAAGAGGGGGTCAGGGGGAGTTATGATAAATGCAGGCGACCTTAACGTAACCCCTCCTCCCTCCCCTTACCCTAAGGGGAGGTGAGACCATTCCCATTTGAGTGAGGTTTCATACAAACTTAAACTGCTCAAAAAAATATCATCTAAATAGAGGAAGAAAAAAGTGGATACAACAGATAACAAAAGCAAAATCGGTTCGTGGATTTATATTACATCAGTACTTATTATGGTGAATTGTCTGGCCATGATTCCTTCCATGGCTTACGTCCCGCTGTCCGGTGCGATTAAAAAGACGATAGCTATGAGTTTTACCCAGTGGGGGCTGTTTGCCGGTATGGCAGGTATTCTTGCCATCGTATGCGCTGTCCCTGCAGGGATGGCAATCAAGCGTTTCGGCGCAAGGAAGGTGTTTTTATCAGGATCAGTCTTCATGGTAGGCGGGCTGATCATGCTCTCTTACGCCACCAATTTTATGGGCGCCTTGTCAGGAAGAGGTGTGTGGCAGATAGGCATAAGATTCCTTCTTCCTGCCTTAACCGCGGCCCTGGTCGTCTCAGTACCTGATAAATACAGGAGCACGGCCCTGGGCGTTAATATCGCCATAAGCATGGTTGGTACAATCATCGCACAGACTATGGGCGCCCATATGAGTGTGACATCGGGATGGCAGACAGCAATACAGTTTTTTGCCGCGATAGTTGCCGCTGCAGCAGTCATATTCTTTATTTTTTACAGGAAGGATGATCCTGCTGTTGCAGGAAAAAAGGTTAAGGCTGATGAAACTGTCATTAAATCAACTGAACCAAAACAGAAGAGTGTTTATGCGATGCCTTCCATCTGGCTGCTTTGCCTGCTGGTTATATTTGCCTGTGAAGAAGGACTCGTTGACAGCTTTGCGACATTACAGATGAAAGATATATGGGGGACTAATGAGGTACAATTTGCATGGATTTCTAATGCAGGATTGACCCTGGCCATAATTGTAAATCTTGTGGCAGGCTGGTGCGGCGATAAATATGGTCGCTGGAACATGCTGATTGTAAGCGGGGCTTTTAATACTATGGTAGGAGTATGCCTGCTGATGGGACAGTTTAATCATAAGTCTATCTATATACTGGGCATCCTGATTGCAAAAGGATTGCAAATGACGACGACCCTTTTTGTGAATTCCAATGCTCCCAATTTTCTTAAAGGCCGCGATATCGGACCTATCATCGCCATCATTATGTTAGGTGGAGGACTTGGCCAGTACCTTGGCCCGCAGGTGATTGGCATATTAAGAGATGCTACCGGTTCCTATACGGCAGGGTGGATATATATTACAGCCTGTGGTGTGATGGCCACGCTTTTTGCTGTCGGCTTTAAGCTGTATTTCGACCGCAAGGCAAAAGCAGAGGCAGAAGGCGTTAATATATAAAACTTAAAGGAACAGTTAATGAGGATAAATAATTCATGCTTAATAGTGTCATGGTTATCCGTTAAGAAAAATAATTTGTTCAGGAGGTCCTATGAATCTAAATAAGTTACGATTTCATATTTTTTCTATAATTATTCTAACGGCCTTTGCCTTTAACAATTATGCAATAAGCGCAGAAAAGACCTCCGGCCTGATTGTGCCGGGCGCAGTGCTGAATAAGGTGCAGTCAGGATTCACTTTTACAGAAGGGCCGGCGGCGGATGCCGATGGAAACGTCTATTTCACCGACATACCGAATCAGCGCATATGGAAATGGACATGGTCGGATGGGAAGGTAACCATTTACAGGGAAAAAACCGGGGAGGCCAACGGCCTGATGTTTGATGCGAAAGGGCGGATGGTTGTCTGTGAAATGGGAAACAGCAGGGTTACCCTCGATGATATGAAAGGAAATATAATCGTACTTGCCGATTCCTGGAACGGAAAGAAGCTCCATATGCCCAATGACCTGTGGATAGATGCAAACGGGGGCATATATTTCAGCGATTTTATGGGGCCGGACTCCAGTGAAGATGGCGGGCTGCAGGTATATTATATCTCTCCGGACGGCAAAACCGTATCTCGGGCGACAAGCGATCTTACAGCGCCAAACGGGCTTGCAGGCACGACTGACGGCAAGATTCTATACATTACCGATCCGGGCGCAAAAAAGACATGGGCCTATAAGATTAACCCTGACGGCACCCTTACTGATAAGAAGGTGTTCTGTGAACAATCAACCGACGGTTTCAAGCTGGATGAGAGGGGCAATCTGTATTTCTCAGGGGATGCAGGTGTTACGATATTTTCTCCGAAAGGCGAAAAGATTGAAGAGATTCCGATGTCAGGACGATGCGCAAATCTGACTTTTGGAGGCAAAGATCGCAAGACACTCTTTATCGCAGGAGGAGATTCCGTTTACACACTGGAAATGAATGTAAGAGGCGCATTAACTCCACTTGATATGGCAAGAGGTAATAAGTAAATAGCATCCTTGCCTCGAGCCAGAGACTAATCCATCCCCGGCCCTCTCCTGGGATGGATTAGTCTATTAAGAACGGTCATGGATTAAGATGAAGATCCTGCCCGAATATCTTGATGCAACCACAATTTAATCTCTTGGATTTAAAAGAAAATAAAGATGAAGACATTTCGAGACATGTTAGTCACAAACGCTGAAGTATATCCGGACAAAACCGCATTTGTATTTAAGGACCAGCGGTACACATTTAAAGAAGTAAATGAAAGGGTAAACAGCCTGGTAAATGCCCTTTCAAGTATGGGCGTTAAGAAAGGAGACCATATCGGGATCCTGGCCTATAACTGCCCCCAGTATTTCGAGGCCTTTGCACTTTCCAAGGCAGGCCTGGTTTGCGTGCCCCTGAATTTCAGATCAGTGGCAAGGGAGCTGGTCTACCTGATCAATAATTCGGAGATCAACACGGTTATCGTTGCAAAGGAGTTCATTGAAATTATCAATTCGATCAGAAATGATATCCAGGGTGTTAAGAACTTCATATCTTTGAATTGCGATATGGAAGGTATGCATAGCTATGAGGATCTTATAAGGGGCCATGCAGCTGCTGAACCAGTAAATGCCCTGAGTCCTGAGGATGATGCTGCAATATATTATTCCAGCGGGACTACAGGGCGGCCAAAGGGCGCTGTTCATACCCATAAAAGCCTGCTGGCGGAGATCAACCTTCCCAATCGTGCCCTCACTCCGGATGATGTTGCGCTGTGCGTGATGCCATTTTTTCATGTAGGAGGCACTGCCGCATACCAGTTTGGTGTTTATAAGGTAGGGTCTGCATCTATTATACTGGAGAAATTTGACGAGCTTGATGTGCTAAGGATAATGGAGAAGGAAAAGATAAGCTATGTCTGTATGGTTCCGGCTATGATCATCAGGCTGATGGATCATCCCGACCTCAGTAAATATGACCTCAGTGCACTGAAGACTATCGGCTTCACGGGCGCTCCCATGCCTGTTGTGGTATTAAAAAAATGCACGGCCTATTTCGGACGTCCAATAATATATCAGGAACTGGGGCAGACAGAGACCCTTAATCTTACGAGGTTCAAGAAGAATGAATACAAATTTGAAGGCACGCCGAAGGAACTGAAAAGGCTTGAATCTGCAGGCAAGCCTGCATTTGAAGGTGAAGTTAAGATCTTAGATGAAAAGGGCAATGAGGAGCCCAGGGGTCAGGTCGGAGAAATAGTCTCCCGCAGCGACAGGAATATGCGGGGATACTGGAATATGCCCAATGAAACCGCAGAAACTATAAGAGACGGCTGGCTTCATACGGGCGACCTGGGCAGGATGGATGAAGAAGGCTTTATATTTATAGTAGACAGGAAAAAGGACATGATCATAAGCGGCGGGGAGAACATCTATTCACAGGACGTGGAAGATGTCCTCTATTCCCATCCGGCCGTATTGTATGCAGCAGTTGTAGGCGTACCGGATGAAAAGTGGGGTGAGGCCGTCAAGGCGGTACTTGTCCTGAAAAATGGCATGAAGGCAACCGAAGAAGAAATCGTAGAGTATTGCAAGGTGAACCTGGCCGGCTATAAAAAGCCCAAAACGGTTGAGTTCCGTGAAAGCCTGCCAATGACAGGAAGCGGAAAGATACAGAAGAACCTGATCAGGGAGCCATACTGGAAGGGATATGAAAAGAAGGTCAATTAATGAACTAATTAGGGAGGACATCAATGGAAAATGAGGCTTTGCTTAAAAAGATTGAAGCCCTTGAAAAGGAAGTAAAACGCCAGGCATATTATATAGATATGCAGGAGATCCAGATGCTCCATGCCAGATATATTTACTACCTTGAAAACGGCAGGATTGCCGAAGTCTGGGACGATCTGTTCGCGCATGATGATCCGGAAGTGAGGATGGAGATAATGGATGCCGGCGCGTATATCGGCCCGGAACATGTAAAGCGGGCATGGTACACCATGGCGCGCAGGGTGGATATGGACGGCAATCCCGTTTCAGAATCAGGACCTCGCATGGCCAATACAAATACGCCCAATGCCATGCTTTTTCTCATGCTGACCATCTCAACTCCTCTTGTTGTCGTAGAAAAGGACGGGAAAACCGCTCGTGGGCAGTGGCATCTGTTTGGCCCTCACACCAACCGGGTGTTCGATCCGCAGACAATGACCAAGCGTGATGTGGCCTTCTGGATCGCAGGCAAGTACGACAATGAATATGTTAACGTGAACGGTGTCTGGAAAATCAGGAAGCTGCGTGCGATCTGCTGGATTCGTTCTCCCTTTGATCAGGGCTGGCTCAGGAATCCCGACTGCCGCCGCACCCCGCCGCCCTACTGGCCGCCTGATGAGCCGGGCCGTATATGCTCCTTCAACCCGGACGAGGGGCCGAACCCTGACAAATGGGGACCCCCGCCGCCTGAACATATAAACTATCAAGAATGAATTATTTTAAGGAGATAGAGATAATATGGATTACGAAGTCTTAAGTCCCTGGGCTGAAGTAGATAGATCAGGTTCTGCAGTTATGCAGCCGAGATTGAATGACCTTAACGGAAAGACAATCGGGCTTTTTTCACATTTTAAAGAGCATTCTCCGCTTATTCTGAAGGAAGTCGAAAGGCAGATAAAAGAGAGAACTCCGAAGGCAAAATTTTCTCATTATCAATATCCCAGGGATACTGCTGAAATCATGAATGACGATAAATATAAACCTTCATTTATGGAGTGGCTTAAGGATGTTGATGCCGTTATCAGCGCATATGGCGACGCAGGTTCCTGTTCCATGTTTGTTGCCTATAACTCTGCTGCAATCGAAACTTTAGGTAAACCGGTTGTTATGCTGGTTAAGGAAGATCTTGCACAGCCGGCACAGAGAGGTGCATCAGCCAGGCAGGTGCCTTGCCTGAGGATGGTTAAAACAGGGATTATGGATATGTCAGGGATGTTTTCCCTGGCCGAGGTAGAGGATGCCATCATCCGACCGGGAATAACTCCGGTTATTGATGAAATCATCAGTGCCCTGACAATGCCTTTAACTGAGCAAGAGAAATCTCCTGCAAAGATCGAGGATCTTTCCAGGCTTGTTTACAAGGGCAACATCGAAGAAGTAAACAATTTCTTCTATAAAAATGGCTGGACAAATGGTGCACCCATAGTTCCACCTACTGAAGAAGCTGTCAGAGAAATGCTTAAAGGGACTGACCTCCCGCGGGACTATGTAGTGGCCAGAATACCTCCGATGCTGGGCAAGGCTACAGTGGAAAAGATCGCTGTTAATGCAGTTATGGCCGGATGTCTGCCAACCTACATGCCTATATTAATCGCAGCAGTGGAGGGCATGGTTGATCCTGTAATACACCTTGAGGGCTGGACATGCAGTGTGGCAAGCTGGGCCCCCCTCATTATTGTCAATGGCCCGATACGCCGTGATCTGAATATGAAAAGTGACGGCGCGATCATGAGCCCCTATTATAAGGCAAATTCAACCATCGCGCGTGCCATCGCATTCATGATCATGAACATCGGCGGTGTGCGGCCCATACTGGAGGATATGTCTGAAATGGGGCATGAGTCGAGATTCGGTATGTGTATAGCTGAGAATGAGGAGGTCACCCCATGGCAGCCCCTGCATTCTGATTACGGTTTTAACAGAGAAGACAGCTCTGTCACCCTTTTCTGGCCTTCCCAGCGTACATCAGTATCAGGAAAAGATGCGGCAGGGATATTACGGAGCATGTGCACAGTTGATATGCTCGGATGGGATCTAGGGTGCGCCTTTATACTTTCGCCAGGATGCGCTAAAAAGCTGGCTGATGAAGGCTGGACAAAGAAGGATATACTTGCATACGTTGTTGAATATGCCCGCAAGCCGGCATCTGAGTGGAACATAAGATGGCTGACTGGAAATAATCACAGGCCGAAGGATGTAATACTCCCGGTTGATCCGTCTCATTCTGCGAGGAAATTCTGGTCAACAGAACATCTGTTGATTGTTGTAGGCGGCAGTAATTACGGTGCCAGCGGTGTGGCATACGGAGGTGGCGGAGATCACGGAGGACCTTCAATAACAAAGGTACAACTGCCTAAGGACTGGGGAAACCTTGTTGCCAGGTATAAAGATATAGTGCCGACATATGTCCGTTATTAACGCCAGGATAAAGGGGTGCGAATCCATGAGCCCTTCTTAACAAACATTCAAACTTAACTTTTCCATAGCTAGGATGATTTGTCTTCCGTTTACCAACGGGTCAATAATTTTATCGCAACAAATGAACCATTCCCGGAAGGATGATCTTATTAGTCTGATCAGATCACTAATGTATAGCACATGTCATTTTTAGGGGTATTACTATGAATCAAACGGATAATTTCAAAAACCTTCGGCCATGGATCCTGACCGCCTCGATCCTGATTATCGTAAACTGTCTGGCTCTGATTCCATCTATGGCCTATGTCCCGCTGATCCCCGCTATCAAAAAGACAATAATGATGAACGGGGCGCAGCTCGGGCTGTTTGCCGGTCTGGCAGGCGTCCTGGCCATTATATGCGCCGTGCCTGCCGGAATGGCAATCAAGCAATTCGGCGCCAGGAAGGTGTTTCTGTCAGGCGTAGTTTTAATGATTGCAGGCCTGTTTTTACTCTCTTTTAGCAGTGATTTCACCGGGGCCTTATCAGGAAGGGGAATCTGGCAGATCGGCTTGAGATTCCTTCTTCCCGCCCTTACCGCTGCAACGGTTGTCGTTGTTCCGGATAAATACAGAAGCAGAATGTTGGGCATCGGCATAGCAGTCAGCTATATTGGCACCATTATTGCGCAGAACATAGGCGCATATATGAGCCAGACATCCGGATGGCAGTCGGCCATCCAGCTTTTTGCCGTTATTGTTGCCGTTGCCGCAATAATCTTCTTTATCTTTTACAGGGGAAATGCCGCTGCGGAGGGAGAGACCCTTAAGTCCAATAAAACCATTGTAAACCCTAATGAGCCAAAACTGCGAAGCGTCTATGCAATGCCTTCTGTATGGATGCTTTGCCTGCTGGTCATTTTTTCAAGTGAAGAAGGGGTGATCGACAGTTTCGCCGTACTGCAAATGGGCGAAGTCTGGGGGACTGATGCGGTGCAATTTGCCCAAATTTTATCCATGGGAATGGTTCTTGCAATTTTTGTGAATCTGGTGGCCGGATGGTGCGGGGATAAGTTTGGCCGCTGGAACATGCTGATTGTAAGCGGTGCGTTGAGCTCAATGGTAGGGGCATGCCTTTTGATGGGGCAAACCGACAATAAGGCTGTCTATATTACAGGGATCATGATTGCCAAGGCATTGCAGTTGACGCCTACCCTTTTTGTTAATTCCATGGCGCCCACATTCCTCAAAGGCCGTGATATCGGGCCGATCATTGCTATAATTTTCCTGGGAAACGGTCTTGGACAATATCTTGGTCCACAGGTAATCGGAATACTCAAAGATGCAACTGAAGCTTATACGGTAGGATGGATCTACATTACAGCCTGCGGTGTTGTTG
>Ga0209287_10001129_pt1 | contig 13939 bp, 8 predicted proteins | sample PPLLak3cmMay2015_2_FD_187255 | JGI IMG/M metagenome (GOLD analysis project Ga0209287, IMG submission 187255) | Freshwater sediment microbial communities from Prairie Pothole Lake near Jamestown, North Dakota, USA - PPLs Lake P8 Core (1) Depth... | ecosystem: Environmental > Aquatic > Freshwater... | reverse complement strand
AAAATATCAGAAATTACCCCTTTGCAGCATGAGTCCCCGCCACCCACCCGGTCGAAAAAGCAGCCTGCAGGTTAAACCCGCCGGTGTCTGCATCGATGTCCAATACCTCCCCGGCAAAATAGAGTCCTTTGACCAGTTTTGATTCCATGGTCGACGGTGAAACCTCGGAGAGCGACACGCCGCCTGCGGTGACAAACGCCTTTTCAAGCGGCGAAAAACCCTGTATGGGTATTGTGAAACTCTTCAAAAGGGTACGAAACCTTTTACGCTCCTCTGCGGTTATCTGATGGCTTCGTTTATGAGGATCGATATGAAGAATATCCAAAAACACCGGCTCCATTTTTGACGTAACGAACCTTTTTAACAGGCTCCGGAAAAGCTGTTTGCCGTGCGTATCAAATAATGAAATTAATTCCCTGTCAAGTGCCATATCATCCTGGTTGGGCAGTATATCAATGGAAAGCGCTGCGTTTTTCCCTTCAATTAACGCATCTACCGCATACCTGCTTATCGAGAGTATTACCGGGCCGGACACGCCGGAATCGGTAAACAGGAGCGATCCGGCTTTTTGAGCAGCTTTTTTACCGTCCACCAGCACCCGGACACTGACATCGGGCAATGTCACCCCTTGCAGCCTTGAAACAAGGCTCTTTTCGGCCAGTAACGGTACAACCGCCGGCCTTATCGGAACAAGAGAATGTCCGACGGATTGAGCAAGCCGGTATCCGTCGCCGCTGGAGCCTGTGTGCGGGTACGAAGCGCCCCCGGTTGCGATGATAACCGCATCTGCCGGAAAATGCCCGGTACGATTCATACCGGCATCCGTTGAAGTGGTATCGACACCGGAAACAGTGCCCTCGGTGGTAATAATGCGCTCTGCGCAGGTGTCCGTTATCGTTGTCACGCCGCATCGCCTTAACCATTGCACCAAAGCGTCTCTTACATCAGCAGCGCGCTGAGTCTGCGGAAAGGTGCGGCCGTCATCCTCGGTCATACATGCAATGCCAAGCTCGCATAAGAAGCTGATAAGATCATCCGAAAAAAACTGTTTGAATGAAGGGCGTAAAAATTTGCCGTTGGGGCCGAAATGTCGAGTAAATTCGTCAAAACCAGCGCTGTTGGTGATATTGCCCCTGCCGTTACCGGTTATGCTTAACTTCCTGCCGCACTTCTGCATTTTTTCCAGCAGCAGCACTTCCGCACCGCTGCTTGCAGCTCGTCCCGCAGCCATTATTCCCGCAGGACCGCCGCCAATAATAATTATTTTTTTCTTCATACTATCTGTAACTTTAAGACGGTTAGCTTACCTACTTTATTCAGCGTAATAGTAATTTATAATTATGCGCATACTACTCATAACGCCGCCTTACGTTCAATGCAATACGCCCTATGCCGCGACTCCCTATTTATACAGCTTCCTGAAGCAGCACAATAAAGATGTTGCGCAGACCGACGCCTCTTTGCTGCTGCTGCTGCGCGTTTTCTCCCGGCAGGGAATAGAAAAAATACTACAAAACCTCCCTGCGAAATCTAAAAATCGAAGCGTCCGGTATTTCCGGCAAAATTATGATGCATACCATGCAGCGATTGCGCCGGTGGTGCGCTTTCTTCAGGGGAAAGACCCGTCACTGGCTTATCGCATAACCAGCCCCGGCTTTTTACCGCACGGGCCGCGTTTCTCGGTTATGAACGAGTATGCTGCCACCTATCCGGATGGGATGCAAACATTGTTCGGCACAATGGGCATTCACGACCTTGCGCAGCACTGCGCCAGCCTGTTTATAGACGATATCATGGATGTCATTGTCCACGGGATTGACGCTCATTTCGGTATTGAACGCTATGGATCGTTTGTATCATCCCGGTTTCATGATTTTTCACTCATCGAGAAAAAACTCGACGCGCTGAGCCTGATCGACGAATTCATTGACCAGATAGCCGGGGAGTTACTTATCACGCATAATCCTTCGCTGGTTGGGCTGACCATACCCTTTGCCGGATGTCTGTACCCCGCATTAAGACTCGCTTATGCAATGAAACGCCATGCCTCCTCAATAAAAATCGCAATCGGCGGCGGATATGTATCGACAGAACTGCGCAGGCTTAGCGAGCCGCGTCTTTTCAACTATGTTGATTTTGTCTGCCTGGATGACGGTATGCAGCCTGTGCTTGCAATCATTGATTTTCTGGAAGGAAAGAAAAGCGCCGAACACCTCTGCAGAACGTTCGTGCGCAAAAACCGTTCGGTTCACTATTATTCGCAATCCTCCAAAACCGACATCCCGTTTATTGAGTGGCCCGCACCCGGCTATGAGGGACTTGAGTTGAACAATTACCTGCCGCTTACCGAAATGGCGAATCCCATGCACCGGCTCTGGAACAGTCAACGGTGGAACAAGATGATCGTTGCTCACGGTTGTTACTGGCATAAGTGCAGGTTCTGCGACACCTCGCTGGAGTATATCCGCAAATTCGAAACCGTTCCGGTCGCACAGCTCGTTGAAAACATAAAAACCATCATCAGCCGGACCGGATGCACGGGATTTCATTTTGTCGACGAAGCAATACCGCCGGCGCTCCTTATAAAGCTGGCGCAGGAGCTTATCCGGCAGAGGATCGTTATAAGCTGGTGGGGAAACATACGGTTTGAAAAAGCGTTTACCGCAAAAACGGTTTCTATGCTGGCACAGTCAGGCTGCATCGCGGTTACCGGAGGCATTGAAGCAGTGTCCGACCGTCTTCTTGCGCTGATCGACAAAGGCATCTCTTTTAAACAGATGGCGCAGGTGACAAAAAGGTTTGCCGATGCCGGCATTATGGTTCATGCCTATCTTATGTACGGCGTGCCTTCATGTAATCTTCAGGAGGCTGTTGACGCGCTTGAAAGGGTGCGGCAGCTTTTCATAAACGGCTGCATTCATTCTGCTTACTGGCACCGGTTTTCAGCGACGATACACAGCCATATAGGCCAGAATCCTGACGAGTTCGGGATTGTTCTCAAACCGTTTCCCAAAAACTGTTTTGCACAGAATGATATTGTTTTTGAATACACTCAGGGTGTTGATCCTGCATTAATCGAAGATGGTTTGAATAAAGCGCTTTATAATTACATGCATGGCATAGCACTTGATGAAAAGGTCGGAACCTGGTTTCCCTTTCACGCGCCAAAACCCGGGGTGCCGAAAAACCAGGTTGCGTTTTTTATTCAATAACACCAAAAAAAGAGGCGTGTTTTACAACACGCCTTTTCATGAATCAACTGTCTGAAATCAGAATACGGGATTACCGGTTTAAGATAAAGCTCCGTGATATCGTAGCATTATTGTTCCGTATCTTTACCGCATAACAACCGTTCTGTACAGTTTCTCCCATGTTGCTTGTTCCATCCCATATCGCCTGCGCGCTTTTATCAACCCGCAGTGTTCTCACCAGTTTGCCGCTGATGGCATAAATTCCTACTTCAGCATTCTGACGTAACGCTCCGGCGGTGATCCTGATTCCGTTTCTCTGCGGAATAACCGTAATCGCGTCTTTTAGAGGATTGCTGCTCTGGGTTGTCGTATTAACATTGAGCGGGCAGAGCTCTACATCGAGCGGATATTTTTTGGTATAATCAGTAATCGCAAAATTTGCAAAGGTTTTTGTTTTATATCCCGTAGCAGAAAAACTGAGCGTAAAGGTTCCTTTTTTAGAGAATCTGAGATAAAACCCCAGAGAGTCAGTGAACACTTCTGAATTGTCAAAATCTTCGTTATGGCCCATTTTTACCTTATAAATAGGCTGCTTTGTAATAGAATCGGTAACAAAGCCCTGAACACCGGTATACAGTAGCTCCATGTATTGAAAATAGGCTTCCTTGAGGTGTCTCCACCTGCTATCCAATTCAGACTCAGCTAATATTTTTTGAACCGATGTTTCGGGACCAAAAGCTTTGCCGCGCCCATAATAACTTTGAAAATCCACGCGTGTGCCATGAGCCTGATACATCTCGGTATACCAGTGGCCTATCCCATCCCCTCCTGCAGAGGTAAAATATCCGTTATTATTGCAGTCCTTATGCACTTGATCTGCGAACCGTTTACATACCCATTTGGACCAATCCAAGTCAGGACAATCTTTTGGAACACATGCATAGGGCCAAAAAATAGCAGCAATGCCACCATGATCATCCGAAATAAAATTAAAGTAATATTTATTATGCAAGACCTGCATTGCCTTTGTCTCAAGCGCAGTCTTGGTATACAACCCATACTTATCATGATTTGTCGTTCCGCAGAAGCAGGGGTTATTCCGGTTCAAGTCGAACTTATCAGTGACACTGTTTCTTTGCGCACTTTGAACCGAATTATCACCGCCAAAATAGGTCGCATCTGGATTAAGCAGGGGACAGAAATACATATCGACATTATCCAGCAGCTTTGTCAATCTCTGATCCTTGCCATAACTGCTCAACAGGGTATCGATAGTATGTAATTCCATCATATACGTAACGGTCTCGTCGCCATGTATCGTAGAGGTCAGGAGATATTTCGCCCTGCCGTTTGTTTTGGCTAAATCCTTTGTAACCCTCAAAGAGAGTAATACATGCTTATTGTTTGCCGTAAAACCCAGAGTATCCAGATCGCATAACTGCGGGTATGTCTGGGCCCAGTATTTCATCTGATTAACATACGCCGAAAAGGTCGGGTATTTGTTAAAGTCAAAACGGGAGCCTGTTGCCGGATTATCATAGGAGTCGGACATTTCAACTTTTGTTTCAAAGCAGGGCGGCGTCAACACCTCGTAATTACTGACACATTGTGAAAACTTTTCAAACTCCTCCTTATTTGCGTATGCGTAAACAACATCACACGCACGGGCGGCATCAAATACAATCCGGTCGAAACTGACGATATTAAACAAATCCAGTCTCTTTACATCCATCGGAGAATACACGTTGAATTTAAAATAGACTTCTCCCCTGTCCTTAAAAATCTCCTGCGCTTTCTGGTACTGCGCCTGGGTATTGGCAAACAGGAGTGTCCCAATACAGAGCACCAGAAAAGCCGGATAAAACCGTTTAACCATCACCATATAAAGCCTCCTCATATAAAATAAAATTTTTCTTGCACTATACCTCTTCCCTCGTCTTGGATAGTGGTTTCTACGAACGACCTATACCCCCACTCTAAATATAATACAGAAATAAACAAATTGATAGGATTATCATATAGCCCTGTGTATTGAACTTGCCGGTTATTTACCAGTACCCTATTCTCCCCCTGTTCACATAATTTACCTGTTTTTTACAATAAAAACATGTTTTCTTATATACTAATGTTCACTCCAGTGAACATCTATTCATTGAAACCTGAATTCAAATCAGCATACGGAATACATGCTTACCTTAAACCGGAAGAGCTGGACCCATCCTGACTACCAATATAGCTTTCAAGAATCCTTACATCTCTTGCCAGCAGCGCCTGCCCCCATTTATAATCTGGAAAAACCTGCAACGCCTCGCGGTAATAGCCAATCTGCTCCATGAGCAAAGAGACCGGCGACCCGTCAGATTCCTTCCTGAATAGGGGATACAGCGCCCGCGATGCCGGATTCACTTTCTGAGAAAAATAATAGAATTTCTCCACCTCCAGAAGCTCCCCGGGGGATACCTGGTTAACTATAACAGAAGAATAGTTCCGGGGCCGGAGCCCGGCAATCTGCTTTAATGCATATTCCGTGGATTCCATCCTGAAAAAGCTTTTCGGCGATGTGAATTCCAGTATCGGATGATTGTCCGTATGTATCGGGCCAGCGTCGGAATATTTCCGGAACCCCGCCTCATCCAGGTACAGAAAATTTATCATCTGGAACGGGTGCTCAATACCGATCAACGACAAATCCTCCCGCACCGCATTGTTACTAAAAAACGATTTTAACGCCGCGATGTCTATTTTCAGCTCCCGGTTCGATCCGATAAAAATCATCATGAACACCGGATAGATATGATCGGCGATCCACAAGGTCGCATGGGGAAAAACCGCCTGAAAGGTGCGCATCAGAATTTTCAGATCAGCATCCGATAACTGGTGATAGGGAATGAAGGCGCACGAAATGCCCTGCGCCGTTAAACGGGATTTTATCAGTTCGAAGTTTTCTTTAGTATAGAGGCTTGCGTTCTGTTTGTATTGTACGCGGGTCAAATCGTTTGAAATAACATCAAACGTCCGGTCTGTAACACGCAGAAAATTTCTCGCATCGTCGATAACCACCGTGCACCGGGGGTGGGCCATCACAGTATCATTAATCCGGCCGAATAAGGGTGCAGCTTTCATAACCTCTTTTTCAATCTCAACCGCAAACACCGATATGCCATGCTGTATCATTGATCTGGAGGTTGCCCCGGTTCCAAAACCTATGGTCAAGGCTGATTGCGGCCTGGGATGCAGCAGCAGCGGTATGTGAGCCAGCATCTTGGCGTCCAGCAACGCAGATACATTCTCGGACGCTACATTCAGGTCATCGATGAACAGTCCCCGGTAATTATCCTTGGACGGATCCTCCGTAACAATAACTGTTCCGCTGAGTCCCTCCTTGTATTTGATTATCCGAACCCTTTTGGGCGATTCATCATTGAATGCCATTAACCCGCCCTGCTCCTTTTGAACACTCTTTATTTTCAAAAACGGCAGGCCTTTTACAAAATATACTGATGATAAAACAAAAAAAACAACCGGAATACTCGTTAGCACAATTCTTCGCGGCCGACCCGCCTCAAATTGAAGCAACAGGAACGATAACACAGACACTGCAATGCAGAGCAATGCAATGGTTTTTACAATCCCGAAAAAGGGTACCAGGAAAAAGCCCGTAACCAGAATTCCGGCCACAGATCCGAAGTTGCCGAGTGAATAGAAAAATCCGGTAATCCCGGCAATTCTGACCTTTGAAGATGCGATCGCCTGACACACCGCCGGGTATGCCATTCCCAGAAATATGGTCGGCAATAATAGCACGATAACGGTCGTTATACCCTCGTGCATGATAAGATTAAACAGAGTCTTTGTTTCTACTCCCAGATACGCAAGATTTCTCTGCGGAACATGGTACAGCAAAGGTATTGTCCCCATAATAGAAACAACAATACCGAGGTTAGCAAGAAAATATATCCTATGCGCTTTAAACTTTTTCGCCAGTACAGGAAATATAACGATACTGCCAAAGCTATATCCAAAAAGATAGATGCCAAACGCCAGAGTAATAGTCACAACACTGTCCGTATTTAATATCGCCAGAAGCCGCAGCCAGGTTATCTCTAATGCCAGCGCAAAAAAACCGCTCAAAAAGTAACACCCCATCAAAACATACCCATACCCTGCTTTTTCTTTTTCATTCGCTATATCCGGAACTGTTTCTGCCGGATGTTTTTCCAAAGAATCCTTCCGGTCAGCCAGCCTGGAAAGCATCAGGGAGCAGGAAAACACAATAAAATTCAGAGATATTGCCAGATATAACGTATTGTTTATACCGGAAAACCTGAGCAGAACAAAGCCCGACATGAATGTTCCAAGCACAGCACCGAAGGTATTAACACCATACGCCAAAGCTACTGCTGTGCCCGTACTTTTCAAATAATTCCGCAGAACCTGATTCATTGCAGGAATGGTCGCGCCCATACCGAGGGTCGCCGGTAGAATAGTTAGAATTACCAGACAAAAACGAACAGGAAACGCCGCCGCACTCCCCTGCCAGGAAGAAAATGTCCCCAAATAGATTTTATCCGCCACTAGTAAAAGCAGGGGGAAACATAAAGCCCAGATTCCTATCCACAATTCCGTAAAAGCATAAAAAAGCAGAGGATTCTTTGATGCACCAGCCATTCTCCCCGCAATCAGACTGCCTGAAGCCACACCGATAAAAAAAGCGGTCAACACAGCCAGCGTCGCCGGCGCACTGGCCCCGAAACAGAGAACCAGCTTCCGCTGCCACAGGATTTCAAGAATAAGCGAACTGAAGCCGGAGCAGAAAAAGAGAGCGCTGAGAATATATAGTACATGATTAGATTTGTTAAAAATTTTCATCGAGCATAGAATCCTGTTTGATAAAGATATTGAACATTGCGTATTGATTTTTTTTAATCTACCATCCAGTAACCAGTATCATGCAATCCCTGCTACCTGTGTAGTAATTTCGATCCCCCGCTTCTTCAATTCCTGTTTAAAGGGCTCATACGGGATATCGTGTACCGGAGATAACACGCCGCGCTTCTTTATGATACCTTTTCCCAGCATGAGCGCGCCGATACTTGCGGTAAATCCCACGGTGCGGCTCATTGCGTAGAACCCGGTTTTGAGGTCGCGCCGGTCGAGAACCTGGTATACTGCTTTTGTTTTCTTTATATCTTTGGTCCCTGTGGCCTCTATGCGGACCAGTGCAATATCGCGTTCGTTATCGTTCAGGCGGATATATGGTTTCAGTGCTTCGGCAAGAAAGCGTTTCCGGTTAACGGAAACACCGTCGATGCTGACCGGGTCATCGTCAAGAAGATGCAGGTCGACTAATTTTTTCCAGAATTCACAGTGGCCGGGGTAGCGAAGGGTATAACGGCCCATATTCTGCAAGCCCGTTTTTTTCTCTCCCAGCAGGTCTAAATAGCCGGCTGCATTGCCGTTGGGAAATGCTTCGAGCGCGCCCAGGCCTTCGATGTTTATGGTGTGGATGTTATGGGGGTGAAAGATTTCATGCCCGTTGATTTCTACGACCCTGCCGTGTTTAATCACGTTGCTGGTGCGGGTATATGCATTGAGCACGCCATCGAATGTCCAGGTGATTTTGTATTGCAGCGGGTTATTTGCTGCCGAAGGTTCTGGAATACCCGCGCCGTAACTGTCTATGGTGTCTATGGTGTCTAAAAAACGGATAGCTTCGCCGAAAAGAACCAGGTCAATGCCCGGATCAAGGCCGAATTCCGGGAGTATTGTGACACTCTTTTTTTCGGCGTCGCCATGAAGGTTTTTGATTATATCCGAGGTATAAAAGGTATTGACCAGATGAGCGCCATATTTGACTGCAAGGGTTGCCACGCTGTTCATATACGCGGAGGGCAACACGTCAATGATGACATCGGGCTTTTGTGAAATGAGGAGTTCGAGGCTTTTTATGTCGCCGGCATCAACCTGAATGCACTCCACGCCGGAATGATATCCGCCGGACGAAACGAACGCTTTCAGCGAGTCAATATCCTTATCAGCGGCAATAATGCGATCAACACAGCCTGATTGTACAAGATCATGCAATACTGCTTTGCCCTGCATGCCAGCCCCGAGAACAAGGAACGTCATGTTTGCCCCTTTACGAGTTGCCGGTCGTCGCCGTCTTTCGTCCTCGAAAACACCTGTTTCAAACCATCACGCACGAGATCGATCGGCGGGGACGATTTGTCAATTTTATAAAATACTGCTACTTGTTATCTTTTACCGGAGTCACTGCATCAGGATACTTCAGGCCTGTGCCCGTGTTGAACAGCACGACCCGCTCCTGCGGCTTTACCCAGCCAGCCTTCAGCAGTGTTTCCAGCGCGGCAAGTGTTGCGCCGCCTTCGGGGCAGGCGAAGATGCCTTCCAGCCTCGACATGCGCATCTGCGCTTCGACCAGCGTCTCGTCGGACACGGCAACCGCGGTGCCTTTGCTTTCGTGCAGAGCGCGCAGCATTAAAAAATCCCCTATTGCAGACGGCACACGGAGCCCGGCTGCAACGGTATGTGCGTTGTCCCAGGGCTTCGCATATTCGTCACCGGCGTGAAACGCGCGGATGATCGGCGCGCAGCCGTCCGCCTGAACCGAGACCATTCTGGGCGTATTGCCGCCGATCCAGCCGAGCTGCCGCATCTCGTCGAACGCCTTCCACATGCCGACAAGACCGGTGCCCCCGCCGGTCGGGTATATGATAACGTCAGGCAAAACCCAGTCAAGCTGTTCCGCGACCTCGTACCCCATTGTTTTTTTGCCTTCGATGCGGTACGGTTCCTTGAGCGTCGACAGGGTAAACCAGCCGCGATCATCCACCATCTGCTTGGCGATTTTACCGCAGTCGGTGATCAGGCCGTCAACCAGCGTCACCTCGGCGCCGTAGGCTCTGCACTCCTGAATAAACGGTTGCGGCACGTCCTTCGGCATGAATACATAGGCTTTCATTCCCGCTTTTGCCGCATACGCGGCCATTGCGCCGGCTGCGTTGCCTGCCGAGGGAATGACAAGCTCCCGTATGCCCAGCTCGAAGGCGCGGGATACGGCTGCGCACAGGCCGCGCGCTTTGAAAGAGCCTGTCGGGTTCAACCCTTCATCCTTGATAAAAAGATCCGGCATGCCGAGCGCCTCGCCCAGCCTTTGTGCACGAAAGAGCGGCGTATACCCCTCGCCAAGGCGTATGGCCTTTTTCATGTCCCTCATAGGCAGCACTTCCTGATAACGCCACATGTCGGGCGCGCGGGTTTTCAGCGAATCCCTGTTCCACTCTCTCTGTATCTCATCCAGATCGTAGCGTACCAGAAGCGGCCTCTGGCATTCGTCGCATACGGTGTGAATCTGATCGGCATTGTACTGTTTACCGCAGAGACCGCACTCTAAACTGGTCATATAACTCATGCACGTACCCCTTCATCTTTTATGTTTTTCAAAAAAGCCTGTATGTCGTCCATATATGGTATGCCCGTCCGCGCTCCCAGCTTTGTACAGCAGAGTGCTGCAACGGCGCTGGAATATTTCAGCGTATACTCCCAGTCGCAGCCCGAGGCGATACAGGATGCAAACGCGCCGTGAAACGCGTCGCCCGCGCCGGTTGTATCAACGACGTTCATGCTGAATGCGGGAAGCGCTCCTTCACTGCGTTTATTTTTCCACACCAGTCCCCGTTCACCCAGCGTGATAACGACACTCGGCGTGAACTGATACAACTTTGTCACTGCCGCTTTTTCATCCTTTTCCCCGGTGAATTCATTTGCAAACCTTTCGGAGCACACAAGATAATCAACCACCGGCATCAATGCTTTCGTGCCTTGGTGCATGGAGCCTGCATCGAGTATCGTAACAATGTCCCTGGAGCGCGCATACTTCACAAGGGCAAGAGAGAGGTCCGGTTCATGCCCGTCAAAAAGACAGACCTTCGGTTTGATCCTCGAATAATCGACACTGCCGGGAGAGATGTGTTGCCTGTTTCCACGGTGATAAACCACGGTACGCCGGCCGTCCGGTTTCACCAGTACGGCGGATAGAGAGGTCGGATACCGGCCCGGAGCAACCAGGTCGGTTAGCACGCCTTCATCCTTAAACTCCTGTAACAGCCTGGCTCCAAAAAGGTCATTGCCGACAGAACCGATAAAAGCGGACCTGTATCCGAGGCGCGCCACGGTCACAGCGGCATTGGCAGCAGGGCCGCCCCCGCAGCTTATCATTGATGAGGCAATGCTCTTTTCATCGGCGCCGGGATGATGATCTAGGGAAAAAACGAGGTCGTACGCAGCAACGCCGACACACAACACATCTATTTTTTTCATAGGCGATCCTGCGACCTGCAATGTATTAATAGATTAAAATTCCAGAATAGTGACTGGTTGTTCTCATTAGAAAATAGTTTATTTTTTAAAATTCCATAAAAAACAGTATTCCGGCTATCGTCAGCATGGTTAAGATCAGATACCCAGCATTTTTGCAATAATCTCTTTTAAAATTTTTGCAGCAGCCATTGCAGTAATCCCATCCCTGTCGCGCCGTGGATTCAGTTCCACGATATCCGCGCCGACAATATCGGCGCGCAAATTCTGAATCACTGTTAAAACCTCGCGTGTTGTAAAACCACCGGGTTCATGGTGAGAGACGCCGGGCGCAAAAGCGGGATCCAGGGCGTCCATATCAAACGAAAGATACAGCGGCCTGTTAAACCGTATCTTCTGCAACAGATGACGGTTGCGCATATCAATAACCTCCACGCCGAAACTATCGGCATTCCTGCGCTGGCCGGGGGTCATTGTCCGTATGCCGGCCAGTACCAGCCGTTGTACAAGCCCCTGTTCCATAATACGCGCAAAGGGGCAGGCATGGGAAAACCGGTTGCCGTCCAGTTCATCATACAGATCCGGGTGCGCGTCAAAATGAAGGATATGCATGAGCGGGTATCTTTTCGCGTATGCTTTAACGATTGGAAAGGTTATCGAATGGTCGCCGCCAAGGCTGATAACACGCAGGTCTTCATCCAGAAGCGTCGCGATTGATTTTTCAATGATTCCTGCCGTTTTTTTTGGAGGGGTCGCCGGAAGATCGCCAATATCGCGCCACGCGCCACTGGTTCCCAGATCAATCCCGCTCTCGGTGCACAGATTTGACGATGTGCTCGATAGCGCCTTGCGTATCGCCCCCGGCGCTCTGGCCGGACCTCTCATAAACGAAGATTGCGCGTCAAACGGCATCCCCAGAAGAGCAATGGTACCGGGTTTCAATTTTTTTATTGCAGCTGCGTTATTCATCTTTGTTTTGCGACGGTAATCGGAATAGTAGCACTTTAAAAATATGTATTAAATCCGGTGGTATGAATAATAAATTTTTCAAACCTCCATTAAAATTGTATTTTATGAGCCGTATATACACAACAGCAGTCCGTCATTTCATTCGAGGAACATACTATGATGCAAACACCCACGGTCCCCAAAGGAACCCGTGATTTTTACCCGGAAGATATGGCTCTTCGCGAGTATATATTCAATTCCTGGGATAAGACATGCCGGAGGTACGGGTTTGAAAAATTCGACGCCCCGATGTTCGAACATCTGGAGCTGTATACGCAGAAAAGCGGCGAAGAGATAGAAAAACAGCTCTATACCTTCAAGGATAAAAGCGGCCGCCTTCTTGCGTTGAGGCCTGAAATGACGCCCTCGCTTGCGCGTATGGTCGCGTTAAAGGGGCAGTCGCTGAAACTTCCCATCCGCTGGTATTCGACGCCGAGGCTTTTCAGATATGAAAAGATGCAGAAAGGGAGGCTGCGGGAATTTTTTCAGCTTAACGTCGACATTCTGGGGGTTTCACAGGTCTCGGCGGATGCTGAGCTCATTGCGGTGTCCGTGGATTCCATGCGGGACCTGGGGCTTGGCAGCAGCGATTTTTCGGTGCACATTTCAAGCCGCAACCTGCTGGAGGAGCTCTTTACCGCAACCGGGATACAGCAATCCCGGTTGCCGTCCATCTACGGTGTTCTTGACAAGCAGAACAAAATGGAGCACGATGATTTTGAACGGATACTGTCGGAAACCATACCTGAAAAAGATATCCGGGGCACGGTGCAGAAAATCATCGGCGCGAAATCGCTGGACGACATCGCCGCGATCAACGGTACGCTGAAATCGCTCGAAGAGCTGAATACGCTTTTTGGGCTTATGAAGAGCTATGGCATGGCCGACTTTGTCGAATTCGATATCGGCATCGTGCGCGGCCTTGCGTATTATACCGGCATCGTCTTCGAGCTTATCGATAAAAACCGGGCCATGCGCTCCATCGCCGGCGGCGGCAGGTACGACCGTCTCGTGGAGCTGTATGGCGGCGCGGAAACCCCGGCGGCCGGCTTTGCCACGGGCGACGTGGTTCTGGCCGAGCTGCTCAGGGAAAAAAACATCGTTCCCGGCCAGCCGCCCCGTTCAAACGTATTTATCATTTCCTTCGACAAAGACAATGCCGAAAAAACGATCGGCACCGCACAGAAGCTTCGCGCCAGCGGGATCAGCTGCGAATTCGCGCTGCGGGCAACCGGCATCGGAAAACAGATGAAGCTTGCCGATGCATCACGCGCAAAAGCGGTGCTCTTTATCGGGGGTGACGAGGAAAAACAGGGAAAAATCAAGGTGAGAAACATGCTGCTTGGCACCGAAGAACTGATTACGGCGGACGTGTTGATTGATACCTTGAAAAAGATGCTCGG
>Ga0209287_10001125_pt1 | contig 13975 bp, 16 predicted proteins | sample PPLLak3cmMay2015_2_FD_187255 | JGI IMG/M metagenome (GOLD analysis project Ga0209287, IMG submission 187255) | Freshwater sediment microbial communities from Prairie Pothole Lake near Jamestown, North Dakota, USA - PPLs Lake P8 Core (1) Depth... | ecosystem: Environmental > Aquatic > Freshwater... | reverse complement strand
CCAGGAGTTCGGCTTCCGGGAAACCTTCCAGGCTGCCCTCGGTGATCTGGACGGGGATGGGGATTTGGATGCCGTTTTCGCCAACCCGCAGCGCAACAACTCCGCAGTCTGGTTGAATGATGGCAGCGGTAACTTCATCGATACAGGCCAGCAACTGACCCAGTACGGACATGGCGCAGCATTGGCCGATTTCGATGGCGATGGCGACCTGGATGCCGTCATCGTGTGCCACCAGTTCGTCACGCCTAGCAAGATCTATCTCAACGATGGGAGCGGGAACATGCTGGACAGCGGCCAGGATCTTGGCGACCGGAGCATCAGCGCCGCCGAAGTCAACCTGCTCGATCTGAACGGGGATTCGTACATCGATGTGCACATCCTGTACTATTCCCCCGATGGCCTGCCCGATAAAGTTTACATTAACGATGGACAGGCCAACTTCAGCGACAGTGGCCTGGCACTGGATGATGAAACCATCGCCTGGGGAGACCTGGATGGGGATGGGGATGTCGATTATTTCGGCAAGCGCTGGGGGACCGGGTACACCGTCCAACTCAATGACGGGACAGGCCAGTTCTCCGAAGGTTGGCAGATGGCCGATGAGCATTCCACAGTCGGTGGCGTGATACTGGCTGATTTCGACAATGACAGCGACCTGGATGCCCTGGTGGCGAACGGTCAACGCCAAACAGGCAGTTATCCCAGCCTGCTGTTCTGGAACGATGGCAGAGGTTATTTTACGGATAGCGGTCAACAGTTGAATGAAACCACGGGAGCCGAGCTGGCCGTGGGTGACCTGGATCTCGATGGCGACCTGGATGTTTTCGTTGCCAACATGGATCGCCCCAATGAAATCTGGCTCAATGACGGCGGGGTATTCGTGGATAGCAGCCTGCGCCTCGGCGAGGGTACAGACATGAGTGGTAAGGCATCCCTTGGCGACCTGGACGGCGATGGTGACCTGGATGCGGTGGTTGGAAGGTTCAATGGAGGTGCCGAGATCTGGTTCAACCGGCGTTGAAGCCAAATAAGCGAAAACCTTATGGATTGCAGAGGAATGATCTGACATGCCCGATTACACAATTACACTGACCGACTCACCTGATCCTGCCGATATCGAGATCGTGAAGCAGGGCTTGGATGCTTATGATGCCTTGCAAGGCGCGGTTGTCGATTGGCTGCCGCTGGCGCTGTTTGCCCGCGATGCAGATAACATCATTGTCGCCGGGCTGACCGGCAGCAGCTACTGGGGCTATCTCTACGTAGGGCGGCTATGGACTGACCAGTCTTTCCGCAAAACCGGCCTGGGCAGCCGGCTGCTCGAACAGGCCGAACAGGAAGCGTTACGGCGCGGCTGTCACTCGGTCCATTTGATGACCGGTGATTTCAATGCCCTTCCATTCTATTTGAAACGCGGTTATGTTGTGTTCGGCGAACTGCACGATATGCCGCCCGGACATACGCAGTATTTCATGTGGAAGAAGTTGTAGTGGAGAGTAGCATGCCTCTGGAAACGATATTCCAAACCTTCCCACAATTGGAGACAGAACGACTGATGTTGCGCCGGATGCAAGCCGCAGACGCACAGGCAATCTTCGGAATCTTATCTGATGATGAAGTAACCAGGTATTATGATGAGGCCACCTTTACTGACCTCTCTCAGGCAAGCGAACAAATAGAGGCTTGGGAAAACGGTTACATCCACCGGCGCTGCATCCGTTGGGGAATTGCCTTGAAAGAGAATAACCTTATTATCGGTTCATGCGGATTTTATGGAATCCATCCCTGGCATCTGCGAGGATCGATCGGATACGAACTGGCGCGTCCATTCTGGCGTCAGGGCCTCATGTCAGAGGCATTGACTGCCATCCTCGCGCTTGGATTTGGGGGGATGGGCCTGAACCGCATCGATGCCGTTCTGATGCCGGAGAATATTGCCTCAATCCGGTTGCTTGAAAAGCTTGGTTTTTGTAATGAAGGCTTGTTGAGGCAGTATGAGAATTGGGGCAGCAAAGGCTTTGTTGATCTGTGTATGCTGTCCATATTGAAGAAAGCCTGGAGCAAAGCATGAACCTGTACGCGCAACTGGATTCAGTTTTGGAACAGATCATGGATCGTTGGAACATTCCCGGCCTGGGGGTGGGGATTGCCCAAGATGGCGAGGTCATCTACGCCCGCGGCTTTGGCGTGCAAAGCCTGGACACCGGCGTTCCCGTGACCCCTGATTCGATCTTCTGCGTGGCCTCCATCACCAAATGCTTCGTCGCCACAGCCATTATGCAACTGGTCGAACAGGGCCGGCTCCAGTTGGATACACCGCTGGTCGAATACCTGCCCGACTTTCGGCTGGATGATGACCGCTACCGGCATATCACCCTGCGTCAGGTGCTCAGCCACACCTCCGGAATGCCGGATATGGATGAAGCCGAATATGACGAGCTGGTGGCAAATCCCGAGTACGATGAAGGCGCGCCAGAGCGTTATGTCCGCGCCCTCGCCAGCCGCAAGATGATCGCCGCGCCGGGCGAGCGCTTTGCCTACAGCAATATTGCCTACAACGTGCTCGGATACCTGATCGCAACAATAACCGGGCAGACCTTCGAGGACACCATGCAGGAGCAACTCCTGCGCCCCGCGGGCATGCCGGAAAGCACGCTCTTTTTCCCGGCTGTGCCGCGCCACCGGCTGGCCGTGCCGCACTTGCGCGTCCCAGGGATGATCGTCAACCCGATATATCCCTACCACCGCGCCGACGCCCCGGCCAGTTTCCTGCATTCCACCGTTGTGGATATGTGCCAGTGGGCCATCACCTGCCTGGATGGGGGTGCGCACAACGGAAACCACATCCTCTCCCCGGTCGGCTTTGAACATATGTGGAAGCCGGTGGCTGAGTGGGGTTTCCCGCCGCTCTACGAACACTGCGGCCTGGGCTGGACGCTCGGCCACTTCGATGGCGTCAAAACCGTCAGCCATGGCGGCATGGGCTTCGGCTGGACCGATTTCCTGGCCCTGCTGCCCGAGAAAAAAAGCGGCATGGTCGTCCTGTGCAACGAGGAATCGTCGGCGCGTAGCCGCACCATCCGGGCAGTCCTCCATGTAATGCTGGACAAGGAACCCATCGTCAACACGGTTTCATGGATGATTCCCATCAGCCAGGCATTGCATACTGGTGGCATCCGGGCGGCTTACGCCTGCTATAAGGAAATCAAGGATAGCTCCGAATATTTTTTCGATGCGGACGAATTACTCAACTTGACCTACCAGATGATGTGTGTCAAGAAGATCGATTTGGCGATTGAAGTACTGGGGTTGAACCTGCATGTTTTCCCGGAACATCTCGATTCGTATCTTTTCCTGGCAAAGATCCATTTGCAAAAGAATGACCACGCCCGGGCTGAAGCCTCGCTCCGCCGGGCGCTGGCCATCCAGCCTGACCGGGCGGATGTGTTGGATATGCTGAACAAGATAACTGGATGAAAGACCACAATATGACGGAATCCCACCATTCGCTAACCTTCTGGAATCTGCGCGACGAACGCGATTACCCCCTGCTATTGGAACTCACCCTCAGCAGCCGCAAAGCTGATGGCGACCATGAGCCCATCATGTTGGAAGACATTGTAAATGAATTCGCGAATATGGATCGGTTGATCCGGGAGCAAGGGGTGATCATTGCTTGCGCGAACGCTGCGCCCATAGGCTACAGCCGTCTGGGGTGTTACTCCAGCCGCCCAGACAACCGACTGTATTACCAGATCAGCTTTTTGAGAGAGGAGCACCGCTCCTCTGGCTTTTGGCCGGCAATGGTAACAGAAAATGAGCGCCGGTTACGTGAGATTGCTTCCCGGCATGCACCGGTTTCAGAGCGATATTTCCAGGCCTGGGCTTCGGACCATCAAAAAGATTGGATGGCTGTTTTGGCAAGCGCGGGATACCAGGTTGTGCGGCGGTTCAATAACATGATTTACCGACTTGGGGAAGCACCCACCAAACCATTGCCCGCTGGGGTGGAGATTCGACCCGTTTTGCAGGAGCATATGCGCGAAGTTTGGGAGGCGCAAAAAGAAATGAATGCCGGGCTGTTCGAAAATGTTGTCGAAGATTGGCTGGATGAAAAATACCCGGGCTGGCTTTCCAATCCGGGGAACAAACCGCACTTCTGGCAGGTGGCCTGGGAGGGTGACCGGTTGGCCGGTATGGTGATGGCGCGCCTGGATGAAAAGGAAAATGAAAAAACGCACGGCAAATACGGTTATACCGAACACATCTATGTTCGACCGCAGTGGCGCGGGCGCGGCCTGGCCAGCGCCCTGATCGCTCGTAGCTTGCAGGTGCTGAAAGCACAGGGCGCGACCGAGGTGGAATTGGGTGTGGATGCCGAGAACGAGAGCACCGCATTTCGCCTGTACGAGCGCCTGGGTTATAAGACCTTCAGCGTAGATACCTGGTATCGTAAAAAGATGGCGGAGTAGATCGTATGGAAACTGTGCAAATAATCATGGAACGTGTGCCTGCCTGGCAAGTTACTGTGCAAATTGATGTGGCAAGAATCGCCGGCCTGGAATTTACCGAATACCTCTTTGCCCACGATATCCGGGAACTGCAGGAACAATACAATGCATCGTTGGAGGGCTTGAACGGGTGAGTAAGATAAACCCGCTTGTATTTCTTTAGGAGACGCATATGGATCACGTTGTCTATCTCGATACCCAGGCCAAGGAATTGGAAACCCTGCTTTCTGGCCAAAAAACGATGATCATTCGAGGCGCAACTGGGCGCAAGCTGCCACACGGGCGTGTCCAGGCCGGGGATGTGCTCTATTTCATCAACAACAACGCAGAGGGAACAATCCGCGCTAGGGCGGTTGTCTCCGGTTCTTTTCATTCGGAGAAATTGAACGAGGACGAGTCACGCGCCTTGGTGAGGCAAAACCAATCCAAACTGTGCCTGACCCCCAAACAGGAGGCGCGCTGGGCCGGGAAGCGCTACCTGGTATTGATCGAAGTGGCAGAAGTGAAGCTTGTGACACCTTTTGCAATCGATAAAAGCAATTTCGGGAATATGGATGACTGGCTGCCGGTCGAGGAAATCGAATCGGTCAAGAGATAAGGATTTGCCCCGCTGCAACTGGCAGGAACTTTCATCACCCCCGCTATGGATGGCGGCAAATCCAATTGGACAGGAAAATCACCTGAAAGGAATCACATCCACCATGAATACAGACTATCGCATCCTCCCCATCGAAAGACCGACCGATGAAATGTGGGAGGTAATCGGCGGCGGTATCAGTCAATACAATACCCAGCATGGCGGCCCCGAAAGTTATCAACGTCTCTGCTTCGCGCTGTACGACGCCGAAGGCAAAGTGGTCGGTGGGCTGATCGGCGAAATCTACTGGAGCTGGCTCTGTATCAACCTGCTGTTCATCCGGGAAGAACTGCGCGGTCAGGGATATGGACACCAACTGCTGACCCAGGCCGAGGAGGAGGCGCGCAAACGCGGCGCGACCAATGCCCTTTTGGACACTTTGAGCTTCCAATCCCCGGAATTCTACAAACAACACGGCTACCGGATCTTTGGAGAACTGAAAGATTTCCCGCCCGGGCATACGCGTTATTATATGACCAAGCAGTTGTAGAAAATGGATTTCATACAAAATAGCGAAAGAGGGGAGGAAAGGGGGTGTGCGGGCGGTATAGCCGCCCACATACCCCCTCCCTCTCTTATTTCGAATAATATCAATTAGGAGCGTTTCATGAAAATTGCCTTGTTCTACTATGATGGATTCGCGGAATTTGAAATCGTCCTTGCAGCCATGGTCTTTCCCCGCCAGCACGAAATCATCGCAATTGCCCTGGAAAACAGGGAATACAAAAGTGAGGAAGGCCAAAGATTTTGCATTGATCAGGTTATCCAGGATGTGGATGTGGACTCAATCGATTTGCTGGTCATCCCTGGCGGAGATCCAGCCCCGTTGGTGGCAAGCCGGGAATTCAAGGATTTCATCGAAAAGTTGGTTGCCCGGAACAAAAAGGTGGCCGGGATTTGCGGAGGCGCGGAAGCGCTGGCAGGCATGGGCTTCCTGAAAGGTAAAAAATGTACCGGCGGAACTTTGGGCGAAAAGCCGGGCGCTGACGGGTATCAATACTTTGCGGATACCCTGTTGTCCGATGAATACGTCGTTGTGGACGGCAATTTCATCACCGCCCAGGGGCTGGCCTACGTGGAATTTGCGGTTGAACTGGCGCGCCAGATGGGGCTGTTGACAAGCGAGGAAGCGTATGCAGATCGTTTGAGGTATTTCAAGAATATCCGGTAGTGATATACCCAATAAGTCAAATACCGCCTCCTGCCGGGAGGTTGGTGGAAAGGATTCACGATGGACAAACGAGGCTTTCAAACCATGTTGGAAGGGCGCAAAGTGCCCGCCGAAAAGATGGAATCCGCGCTGGAACTGGCGGAGCGTTTCGAGCAATTTGCTGCGCAGCAAGGCGGATCCTCGACCGAAACCGCCTGGGCGTTTTCCGAAATTCTGATCGCCGAGGGTCAAAACAGCGAGGAGAACTTCATCACCCTGGCGCGGTATGGGCTGTTCATCAAGAATAACGCTATCTTTGTGGCCTTCCTCGAAGTGCTGGATGGCGGCGAGGCGCAGGAGAACCTCTACAAACGGGTGGCCGAGCAATACGGCGAAGCCTTCCGGGATGAAATTTTCTCCGGGATCGGCGTGGTTACCTACGGCCTGCCCACCCCAGAAAAGCCGCGTTATATGCAGCCGGTTATCGAGCGGCTCGAAAAGGCTCTCGGCGCGGAAGCATGCCGCGCCCTGCTCGCCGAGGGGCTGCGCGACCTGCCCGATTACGCCTGGGAACGCGAAATCTACCAATCCTGTGCCAGTGTGGATGAGTATCTCGTCAAAAAGAAGCAGAAATTTATGGAGCAGATGGAAACCTGCCAGCGCGAGGGCCGCCTGTTCTTTGCCCAGGAAGTGACCGACGAGGTGCTGGACTTCATCCGCAGCGAACCGGAGATGGGCGGCGGGGTGCGGGTGGGGGACATCGTCTACGAGACCAAAATCCCCTTCCTGACCAAGGAATACCTGGCCGAGAGGGCCCCCACGCTCAAGCGCTATTACTACTGTCATTGCCCCTGGGCGCGCCAGGCCGTCAAAAGCGGCGAGAAAGTCGCCCCGATTTTCTGCAATTGCAGCGCCGGCTTCCACAAAAAGCCCTGGGAAGGCGCGCTCGGCCAAAAAATTCAGGTGGATGTGCTCGAATCGGTGCTCCAGGGCGATGACCGCTGCCGCTTTGCCATCCATTTGCCGGAGACTGTGATCCCCACATGAAACCCTATGCCGCACTCACAGCTCTCGGCCAGGCCCGCCGTCTGCGCCCGCTGGCGCTGAACGCGCTCAAATCCTACGATCTGGATGTTGCCCGCCTGCGCCTAGTTTCCAACGATATGAACGGCATCTTCCGCGTGGACACAACCGACGGACGGAAGTTCATCCTGCGTGTCACCCTGCCCGAGGGCGGCCACAACCTGGATCATGTCGCCGCTGAAATGGACTGGCTGGCGGCTCTCGCCAGGGATACCACCCTCAGCGTGCCGCGTCCGCTGCCCGCCCGGGATGGACGCCTGGTGGTCGAAGCCGCCGCGCCGGGTGTGCCGCAGCCGCGCCTGTGCGAGATCTTCTCTTGGGTTCCTGGCAAAGACCTTTCAGAGAAAATGACGGAGGCGAATATCACCAGCCTGGGCGAACTGATGGCCCGGCTTCACGCTCACGCCCTGGCTTATCATCCGCCCTCCGAACTCTGCCTGCTGAAATTCGACCGGATCTTTCCCTTCCCCGAGCCTGTGGTGCTGTTCGATGAGACTTATGCAGCGCTGTTCCCGCCGGAACGCCGCGCCGTGTACGAAAAAGCCATCGCCTGGACGCAGCAATCCATTGACCGCCTGCAAGCCAGCGGCGAACCGATGCGCATCCTGCACAATGACCTGCACCAGTGGAATGTGCGCAACTTCCGCGGTGTGCTTTCGCCGATTGACTTCGAAGACCTGATGCTGGGCTGGCCGGTGCAGGATATCGCCACCACGCTGTATTACTTCCCATCCCAAAACTATGCGGCTTTGCGGAAAGCCTTCCAGGAAGGTTACATGCGCCACAGCCCCTGGCCGGAACGTCATCCCGGTGAGATCAACTCGTTCATCGCTGCGCGTGGGTTTGGCCTGGCCAACTTCATCTTGAATGATCCCAACCCAAGCTGGAAAAGTAAAGCCGGCGAATTTATCGAAAGTGTGGAAAAGCAACTGTGCAGGCTGTTGGATGGAGTTGACGAATTCAAAGAGAAGGAACTTCATGGAAAGAGAAACAATTACCCAACTTTGTGAGCGAGAAGTGCTCGCAACTGCCGCCAGCCTGTTCGGCACATCCAAAGATCGGCTGGGCAAATTCGATGATTACGAAGGCTGCGCCAACCTGGTCTACCACTACGAAACCGAGGGCCAGCCGCGAATCTTGCGCATCTCCTACCGCTCTGACCGACCTGTAGATGTCATCCAGGCCGAGTTACACTTTGTGGAATTCCTGGCCGAGGGTGGGGTGCGTGTCTCGCGGCCAGTTCCATCCTTCAACGGGAACCTGCTCGAGGTGATTCCCGCCGCCAGGATGGATTTCATCGCCGTCTCGTTCGTCAAGGGCCGCGGGATGCGCGTACCCGATAACGGCTACCGCTATCGGGAGGGAGTGCCCATGGAGGAGTATTATCAGAATTGGGGGCAGGTGCTCGGCCAGATGCACCGGCTGGCGAAAACATACCAGCCGTTGAGCAGGTCGATTAAACGGCCAGAATGGCATGCCTGGGAGTATTATCGTGGTTTCCCATACGGTGACCGGCTGCCTGCGATCCAAAAGAAATACGATCAACTCATCGCCGAACTGCACGCTCTACCCAAGGATGTGGATTCCTATGGCCTGATCCACAACGATTTCAACGATGGTAATTTCACCGTGGATTACGACAACGGCGACATCACGGTCTTCGATTTCGATGACTGCTGTTACTTCTGGTTCATGTACGATATCGCCTGTGCCTGGGAAGGTGGTGTGGGAAGGGTGTGGTTTCGCCCATTGCCCGAGCGCCAGGATTTTATGACCCGCTATATGGAACATATTATGACCGGTTACACCTGCGAGAATACCATCAGCGATGCGTGGCTGGCGCGCCTGCCGCTGTTTCTGCGCCTGATCCAGATGCAGGAACTGATGCACTTCGCCCAATACCTGGATGAGCCGGATGAGGAAATCCAGGCCGGGCTGCGCTACAAGATCCACTGCATCGAAAACGACATCCCTTACCTGGGCTTTTTCGACATCATTTTTTCACCGAAAAGGCCGTTCAAGTTATGAAAGGATCCCCCCACTTTTACCAGGAGATATGTGATGTTTTGCAAAATTCGCGGCACAAACGTATATTATGAAATTGTAGGTTCTGGTAAGCCGGTGCTCATGGTACATGGTATGGGCGTGGATCATCGCGCCCTGAAAGGTTGCATGGAGCCGGTCTTTCGGGCCCGCAAGGATGAATGGATGCGAATCTATTTCGATTTGCCAGGGATGGGAAAAACGCCCGGCGCGGCTTGGATCGAAAATTCAGACCATATGGCTCAACTCATATCCATGTTCGTGGATGCCATCCTGCCTGGAACTTCGTTTGCCATTGTCGGTTACTCCTATGGCGGTTACCTGGTGCGGTCAATCGTTCACGAGAGGTCAAAGGATGTTAATGGGATGCTGCTGATCGGCCCTCTGGTCATACCGGATGATGAGCAAAGAGATATTACACCAGGCCAGGCACTATGGAAGGATGCGAAAACCCTGGAAGCCTTCGATCCCGAAACCAGGCAATTGCTCGATCTGTTCGTTGCCTGGCAAGACGAGAAAAACTGCCGCCGGTTCATGAAAGAATTGGGGGCGGGTTTCAGCTCTGGCGACGACCAGGCCCAGGCCAGAATCCGCGGCAAGAAGGAAACGTATGCCTTCTCATTTGACATTGATCATGATCCTGACCCATTCACAAAACCCTCCTTGATCCTCCTGGGACGCCAGGATTACCTGGTGGGATACCGTGACGCTTTTCGGCTGGTGGATCGGTACCCGCGAGCAAGTTTCGCCGTGCTGGATTCAGCCGGACATGCCATGCAAATCGATCAGGCAGCCTTGTTTGGTGCGCTGGTTGCTGAATGGCTGGATAGGATGAGTAGGGATTGGGAAGGTGGGTCATGAAAACAGTCTCCGTTTCTGAACTTCCTGAGAGTGTATGGGAGTCTGAACATTTCCGCCTCCACCCGCTGGCTGAGGGCGTGTATGCGGCCATTGCCACCGAACTGGGGGCAGGTTTCTCCAATGCCGGGCTGATCGACCTGGGAGAACAGACGCTGGTTTTTGATGCGTTCGTAAATCCCCTGACTGCCGAGGATTTGCTGGAGGCATCCATCCAATTGACTGGCCGCAAACCATCAACCGTGGTCATCAGCCACTGGCATCCCGATCACTGGGGCGGTTTACAGGTTTTTGGCGAATGTGCCATCCTGGCAACACATGCCACCCGCCTGGCCATGCTCCCACTCGCCAAGGAAATGGAGCAGGATCGCCAGGATCCATCCAGGATGGAACGTGAGCTCCAATCAGCCGAAAAGCGGCTGGCCGACGAAACCGATCCAGGCCAGCGCAGAAACTTGCAAATCGCAGTCTCCCGCCAACGGTATGACCTGCAAACCTTACCGACTCTCCAACCAACCCTCCCCAACCAGACCTTCGATGGAAAGATCGTTTTTCATGGAACAGTGCGTTCCGCCGAATTGGTCTCCACAGGGAGAGGGCACACAGAAAGCGATTGCATCCTGAGACTGCCAAAAGATCGAGTTGCCTTCATCGGTGATATCGGCTTTTTCCAGTCACAGCCCTTCATGCCGTATGGATTCCCGCCCGAATGGATCACTTTGCTCAATGACCTGGCGAATGGTAAAGCCAAAACCTTTGTCCCTGGACACGGCCCACTGGGGCGTAAAGCGGATTTGCGCCTCGAAGCGCAATATATTCAGGCGATGGAGAACATGATCCAGCAAGTGATCCGGCGCGGCGGCACAGTCAGAGATGCCCTGCGCGAGACCCTGCCGCCGCCTTTCGATGCCTGGCAGAAACTTGGACACCGATTCGAGGCTAATGTGCGCAGTTCTTTCAAACGACAAAGCCAACACAAGAATTGAGAAAAGCATTCTCCCAAGGAGCAAACAAAATGACTGAAGAACCAATCCCCGATATCCACTTCATGCGCATCACCTGTACAACGCTGAATCAGATCTGCGACCTGAGTGGAACGCTCTCCCCGGCCCACCGGCACATGGTGGCCGATAACGTCCGCTCGGTCGCGGAGGCCTTTTTCTCCCCCTCGGCCTGGATGCGCGCCATCTACGCCGATGAAACCCCCATCGGCTTTATTATGACCCACACTGGTTCCGATTACGAGGACGGCATCGACTGCCCGGGCGTGTTCCTGTGGCGTTTCATGATCGGTGGCCCCTGGCAGGGCAAAGGCTACGGCAAGCGCGCCCTCGAAAAACTCATCCAGCACCTGAAAGCGATGGGGATTCCCCTGCTCTACACCAGTTGCGGGCAGGGCGAGGGCAGCCCGGAAGGGTTCTACCGCAAGCTGGGTTTTATCCCCACCGGTGGTCATTACGGTGATGAAATCGAGCTGGTTCTGCACCTGGACACCTATCCGATCACTGTCCCGGTTATGGTTGATTCACGCTCAGAGGAAACCCAATGAGGGATTGATGATCACAACCCGCGAACTTAAACGAGACGAAATCGAAGAAATTTGGAACATTGACCGTCGCGAAGTGATCGAGAATGTTTATTACCTCGAGGACGACGCCCTGATCCTCAAGCCCGAGTATTACGATATGCAGGGCTGGCCTCGCGGCGAGGCGGAGCTATACACTCCCCTCCTCTACGAATGTTTCGACCGGGGCGGCTGGTTCTGCGGCGCGTTCGATGGAGCGAAACTCGTCGGTGTAGCCATCCTGGATAGCAAGTTCATCGGGAAGGATAAGGATCAGTTGCAGCTCAAGTTCCTGCACATCAGCCGGGATTATCGCGGGCAAGGATTGGGAAAGAAGTTGTTCGAGATGGCCAGCACCAAAGCCTGTGAGTGGGGCGCCCGGCAGATGTATATCTCGGCTACGCCCTCCAAAAACACGGTCAATTTTTACCTGCAATTGGGCGCCGTTGTAGCGAGCGAGCCTGATCCGGAACTGTTTGCGCTCGAACCGGAGGACATCCACTTGGAATGTAGCGCGTGAGCAGTGAAAATCTTGGCGTTCTCCGCGCGCTCTGCAGCGAAATAACCCTTTTGCACTTATCAAATGAAAAGCGTGTGTTCCATTTTCAGTTAGAACAGGTGGTTGAGTAGGCGACGTTCCCCAGTCGCCGTATCGAAACCACCGATTCCGGGTCTCGATACGCAGCAAAGAACGCTGCTACTCGACCCTCTCTTCCACCTTCAACTCAAATGGAATGCACCCAATCAAGACAAGGAGAATGTTATGCATATAGAACTTACCCCAACCATCCGTCAGGCCGTGGCGCGCGATATTGCCCGGCTGGCACGTGAAAAATATATCTTCCCGGAAAAAGGGCTGGAAACCGCCCAATTCATCGAAGCACAATTGGAGCAAGGCTGCTACGATGAGATCAGCGCTCCCGGCGAGTTGGCCGACCGCCTGACCGCCGATCTGCGCCGGGTATCGAACGACCAGCACTGGTTGGTCTCCTATGATTCCACGCTGACCAGCGCGCTCTACATGGGAGAGGAGGAAGCGAGCGAGGAGGATATGACCCGGCTCAAGGAGAGCGTGCGCCGGGCCAATTTTGGCATCCAGAAGGTCGAACGCCTGCCCGGCAACATCGGCTACGTTGATTTGCGCGGCTTTGCCTGGATCGGCTTCCCCGGCGCGGGTGATAGCATCGTGGCTCTCATGCAGCTCCTTTCCCATTGCGACGCGCTGATCTTCGATGTGCGGCGGAACGGCGGCGGCGAAGTCGAAACCCTGCAAGTGTATATCAGTTATTTTGTCCAACCCGAACCCAAACTGTATGATTCGTTCTACTATCGCCCGACCAATGAAACCCAGCAATTTTGGACGATGCCCTATGTGCCAGGTAACCGCATGCCGGATGTGCCGCTGTATATCCTCACCAGCCGGGTCACCGGTTCCGGCGGAGAAGCGTTTGCCTATATCCTCAAGGGCATGGGGCGCGCTACGGTCGTCGGTGAGCCTACCCTGGGCGCAGCGCACACCACTGACATGGAAATCATCCAGGAGCATTTCCAGGTGGAATATCCCTCCGGGCGCTCGATCAGCCCCTTCACGCAGGGCGATTGGGAGGGCGTGGGTGTGCAACCGGATATCGCCGTCCCCCCTGAAGAGGCTTTGCAGGCGGCGCATCTGCACGCCCTGGAACGGCTGATCCACGGCTGCCAGGGTGACACCCGCAAGCGGGAACTGGATTGGGACCTGGAAATTGCCTGCAATTCCTATGCTCCCATCAGGCTGGATGAGGCGACCCTGGCGCGCTACGTGGGCCAATATGGGGATCGCACCATCGGGCTGGCAGGCGGCGCGTTGACCTACTCCCGGCAGGGTGGAGGCTCCTGGAGGCTGGTCCCCCTCGGTGAGAAGCGCTTCCTTTGCCCGGATTGGCTCAAGCTCGAATTCAACCTGGACGAGCATGGACAGGCGCTCTCGGTCCAGTTTGCCTATCGAGATGGCCGGCCTGGCCTGACCCTTCAAAAGGAGAATTGACATGAAGATTGAATTTCGACCCTATAACGGCGCGGAGGATTACCAGCGCATCTCTGATTTCCTCATCACCCACCACCAACCCGGCAACTCAGATGGCAACTGGATC
>Ga0209287_10001122_pt1 | contig 13988 bp, 9 predicted proteins | sample PPLLak3cmMay2015_2_FD_187255 | JGI IMG/M metagenome (GOLD analysis project Ga0209287, IMG submission 187255) | Freshwater sediment microbial communities from Prairie Pothole Lake near Jamestown, North Dakota, USA - PPLs Lake P8 Core (1) Depth... | ecosystem: Environmental > Aquatic > Freshwater... | reverse complement strand
CGGAGACAGCGTGTCGATAGAGGGGTCGTTGATAACCCCGATAGCGATGGAAAAGGAACTGAGGTTTGCCATACGGGAAGGCGGGCGCACAGTTGGCGCCGGCGTTATCCATGAGATTATAGAATAACAAGGCTGTAATTTCAGGTTTTTATGCAGGAATGGCTGAAAATATTTAATAAGCGATAAATATTCTGTTGCTTAATACAGTATATATATGTTATGAAGACCGATTCTTGTTCCTGGGGAACATTTTTTTAGAAGAAAGACTATTAGAATCAAAACACAAGAGGGATTTTCTCAATGCGCGACATAATTACTTTAGCATGTGAACAGTGTAAAAATAAGAATTATACTACAACCAAGAATAAACGTAAAACCCCGGACAAACTGTCTTTTAAAAAGTATTGTTCCTTCTGCAGGGTTCATACGATTCACAAGGAGACGAAATAACGCTTTTTAGGCCAGTAGCTCTAACGGCTAGAGCACCGGACTCCAAATCCGGGTGATGGGGGTTCAAATCCCTCCTGGCCTGCCAGTTTCCTGAAGAATCATTTTTTCCGGTTGAACATGCTTAAGATTATGATGTAAAAATAAACCTTTAGATACGCAAGGCAAAGCGGGGGATCCTAAAGAAGGTTATCCAGGAACGAAATCAATGATGATGTCAAAATCAGATACCAGAGAAATAAAAGAAAAAGATGATAAAAGAAAGGGCCGCAATGTGATCGCCAGGGACGGACATGATAAAAAAGGCGAAAACAGACTGTCAGGCATAATAAAAGTATCCTCTAATTTCTTAAGAGACTGCAAAATGGAACTTAAGCGGGTAAAATGGCCTACCCGCAAGGAACTCATGGCCTCAACCGCCATGGTTATATTTCTGGTCATAATAATTGCTTTTGTCCTTGGAGTGGCGGATGCGCTTCTTGTTGAAATAATTGAAAAAATTGCCGGATAGAGATCATTAAAGTAAAACAATGGAAGAAAACCAGAAAAATCATAACAAGGAATTAAAATGGTATGTTGTGCATACCTATTCCGGATTTGAAAATAAGGTTAAGACGAATCTTGAGGATCGTGTTAAGACCCTGAATCAGCAGGAGTACTTCGGCAAGATTCTGGTGCCCACCGAGCAGGTAATAGAGTTGAAAAGGGGGCATAAAAAGACATCATCAAGAAAATTTTATCCGGGTTACATAATGGTTCAGATGGTATTGAACAAGGATACCTGGCATACAGTAAGGAACACCGCAAAGGTTACGGGTTTTATAGGAGGAGGGACCACGCCGGCCCCTGTCCCGAATGAAGAAGCCGAAAGAATTATAAGGCAGATGGAAGAAGGCATAGGCAAACCCAAACCGAGATACAATTTTGAAGAGGGAGACAATGTGAGGGTCATTGACGGCCCCTTCAGCAATTTCCAGGGCACAGTTGAAGAGGTAAAGCCTGATAAGGAAAAGTTAAAGGTTATGATAACTATTTTCGGGCGTTCTACCCCTGTTGAGCTGGATTTTATACAGGTTAACAAAATATAGCAGTAATTAAAGAGGAAGATAATGGCAAAGAAAATAATAGGGAATGTCAAATTGCAGGTAAAAGGAGGGCAGGCCAACCCATCCCCTCCAATAGGTCCGGCCCTGGGTCAGCACGGTGTAAATATCGCTGAGTTTTGCAAGGCATTCAATGCCAGGACTCAAAATCAGGTTGGAACGGTCATACCGGTTATTATAACCATTTATGCAGACAGGACTTTTTCATTTATTACAAAGACACCTCCTGCCTCTGTGCTTTTAAAGCAGGCAGCAAAGATTGCAAAAGGTTCAGGCGAACCCAACAAGAACAAGGTCGGCGAGGTATCAAAAAAGCAGGTGGAAGAGATCGCAAAGACAAAGTTCGAAGATCTTAATGCCTATGATCTGGAAAATGCAGTAAGGATAATCGAGGGGACTGCAAGGAGTATGGGGATTACAGTAGTACAATGAGATACATTTTCAACCATAAGAGAGAAAAAAAATGGCAGTAAAAGGTAAAAATTATAGAAAAGTTTCAGAAAATGTCGACAGGATAAAAAAGCTTGCTTTTGACGAGGCTGTTCAAAAGGCTGTCAGCTGCGCATATGCGAAATTTGACGAGACAATTGATATCGCAGTCCGGCTGGGCGTTGATCCGAGACATGCCGACCAGATGGTCAGGGGAGCCGTAGTCCTTCCGAACGGAATAGGCAAAACGGTAAAGCTGGTTGTGTTTGCAAAGGGCGAAAAGGAAAAAGAGGCCCTTGAGGCCGGAGCGGATTTTGCCGGAGCCGATGATCTGATAGATAAGATACAACAGGGCTGGCTTGACTTTGACAAGACTATCGCCACACCTGACATGATGAGCACCGTGAGCAAACTCGGCCGTGTGCTGGGTCCTCGCGGCATGATGCCTAACGCCAAACTCGGCACTGTGACTTTTGATGTGGCCAAGGCTGTAAAAGAAATAAAGGCAGGTAAAATCGAATTCAAGGTCGAGAAAACCGGCATTGTCCATGCCCCCATGGGCAAGGTATCCTTCGGTCCGGACAAACTGGTTGAAAACATCAGGGCCTTCATGGACACGATTATGAGGATGAAACCCCCGGCAAGCAAGGGCGCCTATTTGAAAAGCATTGCCATCTCTACAACCATGGGCCCAGGGATAAAAATCGATCCGGCATTTACAAAAGACCTGTTCAGCAGCGCTTTATAGTAATTTTTTTCTTTTATAATCGTGATTAATAGTCAAAGACAGTAGGTGCAGGACTCGCTTCAGGGAAGCCGGAAGCTATCGGCTTTAAGGCGGGTCGGCTTAATTTTAAGCCTACCGAGACTATAGGGAGATATATTTTGATTATATTACCTCTGTCTTTGGCATTTTATTAATAATTGCTCAAGAGAAGAGGAGGTGATTTTTTGGATAAGGGAAAGAAAGAGACTTTTATAACAGAGATGAACGGCCGGCTGAAGAAGGCCAAGGCTACTTTTCTGGTCGAATACCAGGGGCTTAATATGGAGTCCATGGACAAGATCAGGGGAGAGCTGCACAAGGTCGACGTTGAATTTCAGGTTGTAAAAAACAGGCTTTTAAAGCTGGCTAGCCGTGACACGGACAGCAAGTCCATAGAGGGCCTTTTTGTCGGCCCCTGCGCTATTGCCATCACCTATGATGACGTAGTGGCCCCTGCCAAGGTCCTGGTTGACCTGACAAGGGATATTAAAACCCTCGGGATAAAGGCCGGACAGATATCAGGGAAACCGATGGATTTCAATGATATCAAGAGACTGGCAAGCCTGCCCGGCAGAGACCAGCTTATTGCGCAGGTTATGTCGGCAATGCAGGCTGTCCCCGCGTCAATGGTAAGGGTATTGAACGGTATTATACTCAAGATGCTCTATACACTTAAGGCCATAGAGGCCCAAAAGGCAGGCGGGCAACAGGGCTAACAAAAACAAATCGAATTAAAAACTATACGGAGGTTAAAATAAATATATGTCTGATATCACGAAGAAGGATGTGATTGATTTTATTGCCGGGATGACCGTTCTGGAGTTGTCTGAACTTATTAAGGAAATGGAAGAAAAATTCGGCGTGACTGCTGCCGCCCCTGTCGCTGTTGCCGCCGCGGCCCCGGCTGAAAAGGCCGAAGCAGCTGTTGAACAGACTGAGTTTAATGTTGTTCTGGTTGAGTCCGGTGAGCAGAAAATTCAGGTCATCAAGGTGGTCCGCGCTATTACAGGACTAGGTCTCAAGGAAGCCAAGGCGCTCGTTGATGGAGTTCCGGGCGTAGTAAAGGAAGGGATTTCCAAGGAAGAGGCTGAAGGCGTTAAGAAACAGCTGGAAGAGTCAGGCGCTAAAGTGGAGATCAAGTAATTGAAGGTTTTCAGAGTAGGATGAGATAATAATTCCGGAAGGAATTATTGTCTCATCCTACATATCCATTTTTTTGGATCTTATTGCTTTATGATGTTAACCCCAGATTGTGCGGCGATCTTCTGTTGAGGGCTGAAATATTTCGGTTCTAACGTTCATTTCATGATTTTTTCATCATTATTGATATGATTACATTATCAGTCGATTAGGATGTCTCAACTTCGCATTTAGATTTGATCTTTCAATTCTTAAAAAAGCGTCTGCCGCAAAATCTGGGTTAAAAGCATAAACATTTTTAGGATATTAAGGAGATCCGATGAATATAACGGATGGTGCAAAACACCGTATAAGAAGAAATTTCGGGAAGATAGGAAAGACTATTGATATCCCGAATCTGATAGAAGTACAAAAACAGTCCTATGAACGTTTTCTTCAGAAGGATGTGCCGGCGGAAGATCGCCAGGAATTCGGCCTTCAGAGCCCGTTCAAGAGCATCTTTCCCATCCATGATTTCAGCGGCACATCATCGCTTGAATTCGTCAAATATGCCTTTGAAGAGGCGAAATATGATGAATTCGAATGCATCAGCAAGGGAATGACCTTTGAGGCCCCGATCCGGCTGACCGCACGCCTGCTGGTTTTTGATACGGACACGGAGAATGCGACAAAGAGCATAAGGGATATCAAGGAGCAGGAGATATATTTCGGCACCATCCCGATGATGACGCAGAAGGGTACCTTTATAATCAACGGCACCGAGAGGGTAATTGTGAGCCAGCTCCACAGGTCTCCGGGCGTGTTTTTTGATCATGACAAGGGGAAAACACACTCAAGCGGAAAGCTGCTTTATTCCGCCAGGATAATCCCGCTAAGGGGCTCATGGCTTGATTTTGAATTTGATCCGAAGGATCTGCTGCATGTACGCATCGACAGAAGGAGAAAATTCCCGGCCACCACCTTTCTCAAGGCGCTCGGATATTCCTCCAAGGAACTTCTGACGGAATTCTACGATACTGAAAAGATCATCATAACGAAGGATGGGTGTTTCAGATCCGTTAATTTCGACAACCTCTACAGGCAGAAGATATCCGACGATATTATTGACCCTCATACCAAAGAGGTTCTCGGCAAGAAGGGCGAGCGTTACACTAAAAAGCTCCATAGAGCACTGGAGACGGCCGGCATAACCAAGATCCGTATCAGCAATGAGGATGTGGTTGGGAAGGTCCTTGCCGATGATCTGATAGATATGAGCACCGGGGAAGTGATAGCGTCAAGGAACCAGTCTTTGAATCCTGATATTCTGAAAATAATCCTTGACAAGGGGATTGCCGAGGTTGACTGCCTGGTTCTGGATGCCCCGGGGGTCAGCACGACTATCAGAGACACAATGCTGCTTGACAAGATCGATAACAGCGATGAGGCAAAACTCGAGATCTACAGAAAGATGAGGCCGAGCAGTCCTCCGACACAGGAGGTGGCGGACAATTTTTTCAGCAGCCTCTTTTTCAATATGTCATCCTTTGACCTTTCACCTGTGGGCCGTCTTAAATTGAACCACAGGCTTAATATTCAGGATGTCCCTCTTGATTACAGGACCTTAAGGAAGGATGATATCATCGCCACGGTGAAGGAACTCATACGCCTGAAAAATTCCGAGGCCTCAGTGGATGATATTGACAACCTTGGAAACAGGCGTGTAAGGGCTGTCGGAGAGCTGCTTGAAAATCAGTACAGGATCGGGCTTGTCAGGATGGAAAGGGCGATCAAGGAGAGGATGAGCCTCCAGGAAGTTGAAACACTGATGCCCCACGATCTGATCAATTCCAAGCCTGTTTCCGCGGTAGTAAAAGAATTTTTCGGCACCAGCCAGCTTTCCCAGTTCATGGATCAGACAAACCCTCTGTCCGAGGTGACCCACAAGAGAAGATTGAGCGCCCTGGGACCGGGCGGGTTGACAAGAGAAAGGGCGGGCTTTGAGGTTCGCGACGTCCACCCCACCCATTACGGCCGCATATGCCCGATAGAAACTCCGGAAGGCCCGAATATCGGACTGATCGTTTCTCTCAGCACATTTGCAAGGGTGAATGAATACGGCTTTATTGAAACTCCATACAGGCATGTCGACAACAAAAGGGTTACCGATGAGATTTCATATCTTTCAGCCCTTGATGAAAGGGATTATCCGATAGCCCAGGCAAACGCTCCCATCGACCACAAAGGATATTTCATCAATAACGAGGCCGCTGTCAGGATCGAAGGAGAGGCCGGCAAGGCGCTTGTAAAAGACGTCAAATACATGGACGTGTCTCCTGACCAGCTTGTGAGTGTTTCAGCCTCCCTGATACCCTTCCTGGAGCATGACGACGCAAACAGGGCATTGATGGGTTCAAACATGCAGCGTCAGGCAGTGCCTTTGCTCAAGGCGAAGGCCCCCCTGGTCGGCACGGGCATTGAGGGTGTTGTAGCACAGGATTCAGGGGTGTCCGTGGTTGCAGGAAGAGATGGAATCGTTGAAGATGTAGATGCGTCACGGATAGTCATAAGATCCACAGGGAATGATGAGCATGCTGAAGAGGTTGAGATCCACAAGCTGATCAAGTATCAGAAATCCAACCAGAACACCTGTTACAACCAGAGGCCTATCGTAAAGAAAGGCGATACTGTAAAGAAGGGCAAGATTATTGCCGACGGTCCGGCGGTTGAGCTGGGCGAACTGGCCCTGGGGCAGAACGTAATGGTGGCATTCATGTCATGGGGCGGATATAACTTTGAAGACTCCATTATCGTCAGCGAAAGAATAGTCAAAGATGACTGCTACACTTCGATTCATATCGAGGAATTTGAAGTGGTCTCCAGAGACACCAAACTGGGCAAGGAGGAGATCACAAAGGATATCCCCAACGTCGGAGAGGACGCCCTGCGGAACCTGGATGAAAGCGGAATCGTCAAGATAGGCGCCGAGGTCGAGGTCGGAGACATACTTGTGGGAAAGATCACCCCCAAGGGTGAGACACAGCTGTCGCCTGAAGAAAAGCTGCTGAGGGCGATATTCGGAGACAAGGCCGGTGATGTGAAGGATACATCCCTGAGGGTTCCGCCGGGAGTGGAAGGGATTGTTATAGATGCAAAGGTCTTTTCACGGAGAGGCGTAGAAAAGGATCATAGAACACAGAAGATAGAAAACAAAGAGAAAAAGCGGCTTGAAAAGGATAAGGCCGATGAGGTCGACGTCATCGAATCAAGCGTTAGAAACCGTCTGAAAGAGCTGCTTGTAGGAAAGACATTGAAGTCAAATCTTAAGGCTAAGACCTCCGGCAAGGCGGTCCTGAGCACCCGAAAGCCCATAAGCGAGGAGGATGTCGACCGCGTTCCGATCAATGCCTGGATAGGCGCTGACATCAAGACATCTATGGATGATATCGAAAAGATGGAATCCATTGTTGAGAAGTACAGTCAAAGGATTACCAAGATCAATAAGACCTTTGATGACAAGATTGAAAGATTAAGCCAGGGAGACGAACTGGCCCCGGGCGTCATCAAGATGGTCAAGGTTTATGTGGCGGTTAAAAGAAAGCTTTCCGTCGGTGACAAGATGGCGGGACGTCACGGCAACAAGGGCGTCCTTTCGAGGGTCCTTCCGGTTGAGGACATGCCTTATTTTGCCGATGGCACGCCAATGGATATTATCCTGAATCCCCTGGGAGTTCCATCGAGAATGAACGTAGGGCAGGTTCTGGAGGCGCACCTGGGGTGGGCTTCAAGGGAGCTTGGAAGACAGGTCGGGGAACTGGTTGATAATATGAGGAACCCCGATGCCCTGAGAAAGAAGCTTAAGACCATATTTTCGGATAAGGGATATAACAGCTTTTACAGAGATCTTGATGACGAAACCCTCATGGAAAAGTCGAAGCTCCTGAAGGACGGAGTTCATATGGCAACCCCGGTTTTCGACGGCGTTGATGAGGAAGACATCCAGAAATACCTGCATATGGCCGGACTCCCGGTCTCAGGCCAGACGACGCTCTATGACGGCAGGTCCGGAGAGCAGTTTAACCATCCTGTTACTGTCGGCATAATGTATATAATGAAGCTTCATCATCTTGTGGATGACAAGATCCATGCCCGTTCCATCGGCCCCTACTCCCTTGTAACTCAGCAGCCCCTGGGAGGAAAGGCCCAGTTCGGAGGACAAAGGCTGGGAGAAATGGAGGTTTGGGCGATGGAGGCCTACGGTGCAGCATACTCTCTGCAGGAATTTCTGACGGTCAAATCCGATGATGTTGCGGGAAGGACCAGGATGTATGAAAGGATTGTAAAGGGGAACAATGTACTTGAAGCCGGACTGCCCGAATCCTTCAAGGTGCTTATAAAGGAACTGCTGAGCCTGGGGCTTGAATTCCATCTGCTGGAAGACATAGAAGCATAATAATTTTAAGAATTTTTAATAAGGAGAAGGCATTGGAAGAATTATACAATTTCTTTACTAAGCCAAAAGATCCGTCCAGTTATAATGCCGTAAGGATATCACTGTCATCGCCTGAGATGATCACTGAAAGGTCCCACGGTGAGGTCAAAAAACCCGAGACAATAAATTACAGGACCTTCAAGCCTGAAAGGGACGGGCTTTTCTGTTCCAAGATATTCGGGCCAATCAAGGACTACGAGTGTAATTGCGGAAAATATAAACGCATGAAACATCGCGGCATCATATGCGAAAAATGCGGTGTTGAGGTAATTCAGTCCAAGGTCCGACGTGAAAGGATGGGCCATATAAAACTGGCCGCGCCCGTGGCGCATATCTGGTTTCTGAAATGTCTTCCCTCCAAGATAGGGAACCTGCTTGATCTGACTCTCAAGGATCTGGAGAGGGTGCTGTATTTTGAGAATTATATTGTCCTCGATCCCAAAGACACGCCTTTGACCAGGGCGTCCCTTCTGACCGATGAACAGCTGCTGAGGGCAAGGGAGGACTACGGCGACAGGTTTGAGGCAGGGATAGGCGCAGAGGCAATCCAGCGCATGCTCAAGGAGCTTAACCTGGAAGAGCTCTCAGTCACCCTGAGGGCAGAGATGCTGAGCACAAAATCTGAGGCAAAAAGGAAAAAACTGGCCAAACGCCTTAAGGTTATTGATGCCTTTAAAGAATCCAAGAACAAGCCTGAATGGACGGTAATGGATGTCATCCCGGTCCTTCCCCCTGATTTAAGGCCTCTTGTGCCTCTTGACGGCGGAAGATTTGCCACGTCCGATCTTAATGACCTTTACAGAAGGGTAATCAACAGGAACAACAGGCTGAGGAGGCTGCTTGAACTCAACGCGCCTGAGATCATTGTCAGGAATGAAAAAAGGATGCTCCAGGAATCAGTGGATGTCCTCTTCGACAACGGAAGAAGGGGCAAGGTCGTTACCGGGGCCAACAAGAGGCCGTTCAAGTCCCTCAGCGACATGCTTAAGGGGAAACAGGGACGTTTCAGGCAGAACCTTCTCGGAAAGCGAGTGGATTATTCCGGCCGGTCCGTTATTGTTGTAGGACCAGACCTGAGGCTTCACCAGTGCGGTCTGCCCAAGAAGATGGCGCTGGAGCTCTTCAAGCCCTTTATCTATAACAAGCTTGATGAAAAAGGCCTGGCCACAACCATCAAGTCGGCGAAAAAGATGGTTGAGAGGGAGACCCCGGAGGTATGGGACGCACTGGATGACGTTGTAAGGGAATACTGCATCCTGCTTAACAGGGCGCCGACACTTCACCGTCTGGGCATTCAGGCGTTTGAACCCATACTGATAGAAGGCAAGGCGATCCAGCTTCATCCGCTTGTCTGCACGGCGTTCAACGCGGATTTTGACGGGGACCAGATGGCCGTGCATGTCCCTCTTTCCATTGAGGCGCAGATTGAGGCCAGGGTCCTGATGATGTCCACAAACAACATACTTTCTCCCGCCAATGGAGAGCCGATTATTGTCCCGAGCCAGGATATCGTACTCGGCATTTATTACATGACCAGGGGCAGACTTTTCAGGAAAGGTGAAGGCATGATCTTTTCAAATCCTGAAGAGGTCAGGATGGCATTTGACGCAGGAGAGCTTGATCTGCATGCGTACATCAAGGTCAGGATACTTGGCAAGATAGAGGAGACAACCACAGGCCGTGTGCTGTTGAGCGAAATCCTTCCCGAGGAGCTGACCTTTGCATTCATCAATAAGGTAATGAATAAAAAGGAGCTGCGCGGGCTGATCAATGAGTGCTACAGAAGGGCAGGGATCAAGGCGACGGTTATCCTGTCCGACAGGCTCAAGGACATGGGCTACAAGTATGCCACCAGGTCGGGCATATCCATATCCATCAAGGATATGACCATCCCTTCCCAGAAGGGCAAAATCATTGAAAAGGCGGAAAAGGAAGTCAAGAAGATTGATGACCAGTACAAGGGCGGTCTGATAACCGATGGCGAGAAATACAACAAGGCCGTTGACATATGGGCGCAGTCCACCGAACAGATCGCAGGTGAGATGATGAAGGAGATGGGCGTTGAGGAGGTGGATGGTCCGGACGGCAAGAAGATCAGGACAGAAAGCTTCAACTCCATCTATATGATGTCGGATTCAGGCTCCCGCGGAAGCAAGGACCAGATGAGGCAGCTGGCAGGCATGAGAGGGCTCATGGCAAAGCCTTCCGGTGAAATCATCGAAACCCCCATCACTTCAAATTTCAGGGAGGGACTGACAGTTCTGCAGTACTTCATATCAACTCACGGCGCCAGGAAGGGACTTGCTGATACGGCCCTCAAGACGGCAAACTCCGGGTACCTGACAAGAAGGCTTGTGGATGTCGCCCAGGATGCCGTAATTGCCGAAGATGATTGCGGGACCGTCGACGGGATATGGGTCAATTCACTTATGGAAGGCGGAGAGGTAATCCAGAGGGTAGGCGACAGGATACTGGGCAGGGTGGTTTTACATGATGTATATGATCCGATTACAGGTGAGCTTCTTGTCTCCGCGAATGATCTTATTGATGAGGAAAAGGTAAACAGGATTGAGGCTGCCGGGATTGAAAAGGTGCTTATCAGGTCGGTTCTGACCTGCCAGGCAAAGACGGGCATATGTAAAAAGTGCTACGGAAGGGATCTTGCACACGGCTATGAGGTCAATATCGGCGAGGCCGTAGGCATTATCGCGGCGCAGTCCATCGGAGAGCCGGGGACGCAGCTTACGATGAGGACATTCCATATCGGCGGTACCGCGAGCAAGCGTGTAGAACAAACTACCATACATGCAAGGAATAAAGGAAAGGTGCATTTCCTGAATCTCAAGACTGTAAAGACTGCTGAGGGCAATTTTGTAATCATGAACCGCAACGGCGAGATAGCTATACTCGGCAAGGGCAACAGGGAGATCGAGAAATACACGATCAATTACGGCGCCACGCTGAAGGTCAAAGACGGCCAGGAAATAGAGCCGAATCAGGTGCTGGCGGAATGGGACCCCTTTACAAACCCCATATTGACCGAGGTTGAAGGGACGGTCAAGTTCGGCGACATCCTGGACGGCGTCACCATGCAGGAGAAAAGAGACAATGTAACAGGAAAGATCAGCAGGGTCATAGTTGAATCCAGACAAACGGATTTAAGGCCTCGAATCTCGATAAAAGACAGTGAGAAGAAGACTGCAACCATTCCGGGGGCGGCAAAGGCGCAGGCAAGGTATCACCTTCCGACAGACGCTATCATCATGATCAATGAGGGCGACAAGGTCGACGCCGGAACCGTTCTGGCGAAGATCCCAAGAGAGACGACCAAGACCAAGGATATCACAGGCGGTCTGCCGAGGGTCGCGGAGCTGTTTGAGGTGAGGAAACCGAAGGAGAATGCGATTCTCAGTGAAATAGACGGGACAGTATCTTTCGGCCAGTACAGCAAGGGAAGAAGAAGGGTCATCATCACGCCGGAGCTCGGTGATCCCATCGACTACTTTATCACCAAGGGTAAGCACGTGAGCGTCCTGGAGGGCGATTACATCAGGGCAGGAGAGGCCCTCATGGACGGGTCTGCCAACCCCCATGATATTTTGAGGATCAGGGGCGCCAAGGAACTGGCAAAATACCTGGTTAATGAAGTGCAGGAAGTATACAGGCTGCAGGGCGTCAGCATAAATGACAAACACATAGAAGTCATCGTCAGACAGATGCTCAGGCAGGTGACGGTAAAGGATGTGGGCGGTTCCGGATTCCTTCTCGGCGAACAGGTGGAAAAGTGGCGTTTTGAGGAGGAAAACCAGAAGATCATGGAACAGGGCGGCAAGGCTGCTATAGCTGAACCATTGCTTCTCGGAATAACAAAGGCATCATTAAGCACAGAGAGCTTTATCTCGGCAGCCTCGTTCCAGGAAACAACAAAGGTGCTTTCCGATGCGAGCATCGCAGGAAAGGTAGACAAGCTGAAGGGTTTAAAGGAAAATGTCATTATGGGGCGGCTTGTTCCCGCAGGTACAGGTGTAAAAGAATACAGGGATCTGGACATTGAAATGGCAAATTAACGCAGCCCTTGGACGCGTTATCCGGGGGTGCTAAGGAAAACCAGCCCTGCATTTTAATGCTGAAAGCCTTAGCCTCTGGCCATGGTAATGACCGGGATGCCACACCGCTCATTTCACTTTTTTGAAAGGGCTCCCGGCGGCCGGAATAAATATGCCTTCAGCTTGCCCCGGGGTAAATAGGGGGTCTGGAGACTGAGAAGGGTTGTTTTCAGGTAATAAAATATAAAAATATATTAAAATGTCTTGACAAATGTCCAGGATAAAAATATAAAACTATATTTTTCGCTTTAAAGATTTTTCCGGTGACAGGCAAATCTTTTAAGTATTCAGAAAACCAATAAACGATCAAAAAAAGCTCACGTTGATAATCAAGACAGCTAATGCGCTAAGTCTTTAAAATATTTGAGTCTTTTCTATACTGTTGAAATTCGACCATGGAATTGACAAGGACTCGATTTTAATGGGGGATTTTTTTTGATCAGAGATACACGGCAAGCAAAGGGAAAAACATATGCCAACGATTAATCAGTTGATTAGGAAAGGGCGACAGAAACCCAGAAAGAAAGTAAAGACACCTGCCCTACAGGGCTGCCCCCAGAGACGGGGCGTATGCGTCAGGGTTTATACGTCGACACCTAAAAAGCCGAATTCGGCCTTGAGGAAGGTTGCCAGGGTAAGACTCACCAACGGTATTGAAGTGACATCCTATATCCCGGGCGTGGGCCATAACCTTCAGGAGCATTCCGTAGTATTGATCCGTGGAGGGCGTGTTAAGGATTTGCCGGGCGTGAGATACCATATTCTCAGAGGCACCATGGACACATCAGGAGTTGATGACAGGCGAAAAGGCCGCTCTAAATACGGGGCAAAAAAGCCCAAGGCCATCTAAAGGAGTTTTTATGCCTAGAAAAAGGTTGATCATAAAGAGAGAAAGTTTCGTAGACCCTAAATATAAAAACAAGCTTGTCGGCAAGTTCATTAACTGCATGATGCTTAAGGGTAAAAAAAGTCTATCCCAGGCTATATTATATGATTCATTTGATATTATTCAGGACAAGACAAAGGAAGATCCTTTAGCTGTTTTTCAAAAGGCCGTTAATAATGTTAAGCCCCTGGTTGAGGTAAAATCAAGACGTGTTGGCGGTTCCACTTATCAGGTCCCCACGGAAGTGCGATCAAACAGGAGTCAGGCCCTAGGAATCAGATGGATCATTACATTTGCGAGGGCCAGGAGCGAGAAGAGCATGGCATCCAAGCTGGCCGGTGAACTGGTGGATGCGGCAAACAGGAGAGGCGCAGCCATCAAAAAGAAGGAAGACAGCCACAGGATGGCAGAAGCCAACAAGGCCTTCGCGCATTATCGATTCTAGCTTAAAAAATATTCGAATAATTTTTCATGAATTCAAACAATTAATAATTGTTTTTAAAGGGGGATAGTGATGTCTAAGAAGAAATTTGAAAGGACAAAGCCACACGTAAACGTAGGGACGATCGGGCATATAGATCATGGCAAGACGACATTAACAGCGGCGATAACGAAGCATTTATCCCTTAAGGGGCTTGCG